>Ga0134125_10005258_pt1 | contig 14734 bp, 16 predicted proteins | sample KB31751_FD_96464 | JGI IMG/M metagenome (GOLD analysis project Ga0134125, IMG submission 96464) | Terrestrial soil microbial communities with excess Nitrogen fertilizer from Kellogg Biological Station, Michigan, USA - KB3-175-1 | ecosystem: Environmental > Terrestrial > Soil > Unclassified ... | reverse complement strand
GTGTTGTCGATGTCTCGATTCATCAATGTCTCAACTGAAAGGTCTGCCGGCATAATCCTCAGCTTTTCTGTTTGAGGTTCGCGAAACCCCTGTCCTGCCGGGAACCGAAGCTGCACGCAAATCCTGAAACCCAAGTGCAATTCGTAAGCAAAACGCAAGGTTCGAAAGTGGGTTGAACGCTCTGCCTTTCAGACTGGTATGCCAGCAAACCGTTACACGCCCGGTTGAACGGGTGGAACGCACGTTGGCAATTCAATGGAGTAAGCTTTTTATTGTTGAAACCCGTCGAGGAAGGATGCTAGTAGGTTTGACAGGTACGTGTTTGAGGCATCGTCAGATTGACGAGGAAACCCTTTCGACTACTTTGCATCCCCTGTATGAATACCAGTAGGTAATGCTTAAGTAACAAAGGTTCAGTGAAAGAAAGGCGTTAAAGCTTATGGAGAGGCCCAGAGTATTGTTGGCCGACGATCATGTTTTGGTAGTTGAAGGTCTGTCGAAACTACTGCAAGACGATATGGATTTGGTTGGCACCGCTTCGTCGGGAACGGAAGCCGTCGAAAAAGCTGCGCTACTGCAGCCCGATGTTGTGCTGATGGATATTTCGATGCCTGGCCTGAACGGCTTCGATGCCGCAAAACAAATGAAGAGTTGCGCTCCGCGGACAAAAGTCATTGCCGTGACAATGCATCGGAGTACCGCGTATCTGCGCGAGTCCCTCCGTGCGGGAATGTCCGGCTTCGTCCTGAAACAATCGGCTGCTTCTGAACTCGCTGACGCCGTGAGCACCGTGATGCGTGATGAACGATATGTCACTCCTCTCGTCACGCAGCAAACCGAGAGCCAGGGGGTGAATGATGGAGAGCGGGCTTTGACGCTCCGGCAACGAGAAGTTCTGCGCCTCATCGCTCAAGGCCGGATCGCGAAGGAAATCGCCACCGCCTTGAATATCTCGGTTCGCACAGCCGAATTTCACCGGGTCAGCATCATGCAGCGGTTGGGCTTGCGGACCACGGCGGAACTTACACGGTTCGCGCTCGAAAACGGCATCGTCGAATAGAAGTGTTTCGCCGTCGCGACGCCAGACGCAGCCGCATTCGTGTGATATCGTTCTCAGGTTATGGCAAGATTTTTGTCCACACGGCGCACCTTTCTGGCAGCGGCGGCTTCCCTTCCGCTTGCAGCTAAAAAGTCAAAGGGTAAGATCCCGATCGGGCTTGAATTGTATTCTGTCCGCGACGAGCTTGCGAAAAACGAGGAAGGAACTCTGCGTGACGTTGCAAAGATTGGCTACGAATGCGTGGAATTTTACGCTCCTTACTACAAATGGGATACCGAGCACGCCAAATCGATTCGCAAGTTGCTAGACAACTTGAACATGCGGTGTTATTCCACGCACAACGACCGCGCAAACTTCGATAAAGACAAGATCGGCCATGCGATTGAGCTAAATCAAATTCTCGGCACGAAGTACATAGTCATGGCAAGCGCGGGAGACATTCAAGATCTCGATGGATGGAAACGGGTGGCGCAAACGCTGCAACAAGCAACTGAGGAGCTCGCTCCGCACAATCTCCAACCCGGGTATCACAATCACGAACTGGAGTTCACCCCTATCCACGGGGTAAAACCCATCGAGTTGATTGCGAAAAACACGAGTAAAGCGGTCATGCTGCAATTGGACGTCGGAACCTGTATCAAGGCGGGTTCGGACCCCGTTGCCTGGATTGAAAAAAATCCTGGTAGAATTCGTTCGATCCACTGCAAAGATTGGTCTTCGAGCGGCGGATACGAGGTGCTTTTCGGCGAGGGCGCGGCGCCCTGGAAAAAGATATTCCATGCGGCCGAAAATGGCGGCGGGGCCGAGTATTATTTGATCGAACAGGAAGGCAGCCGCTATCCTGCTTTAGAAACAGTTAAAAGATGCCTGGCGACCTTTAAAAAGATGAACGCGGGCGCGTGAGCGGCCAAAGGTCATTCCGTACCACGAATCCAAAGCTCCGAAACGATAAAGCCGGCCCACAAACGACAAGCGTTGCGGGAAGAGAAGCCATGAGCGCGCAGGGGCGCCCTCCAATCGGACAGGCGCTGATTATCGAGGCCAACCGAAAACCTGAAAAAGAGATACATTGTTCGAAGCAGCGGACGCGCCCAAAGCGCGGACAAACGATTTGGCGGCAATTCGAAATCGGAGACAATCCAGGCTGCGCCGGGTGCCGCAAGCGCAGACATCCGCGAGATCATTAGCTCCACATCGGCGAAGGAAAAGAAATCGAAGAAGAAGTGAGCCGCGATCACATCGTAGCTTTCTGAGCGCAGCACGGCCGTTCGGGCATCGCCCTGATGGAAGCGAATGCGCTGCATCGAGGCTGCATTCGCTCGTTCGATGCGTCGACGGGCAAGAGCGATCATATTGCCGCTGATATCCAGATAGTCGATTCGCAGATCGGGGTAGCGTTCCGCGAGACGCGCCGTGAATCGTCCGTCTCCGTCCCCAAGTACCAGAGCCGACCGCGGATTTTGCAACCCCTGCAAATGGCAGCAGCGGCAGCGCTGCAGCGTTGTCCCGAAAACAGCGTATTCCATCCAGCGATAGCTGCGAGCAAGGGGATCGCAATTCATCGGAAGATCGGCAGAAGGAGAACAAGTAGGGGGCTGAGCAGGCTAACGTCGGCAAGCACTCGCAAGGCTTCAGTCGAGAGGCGCTGGCGGCTGTGGTCCAGCCAGAGAATGGCGGCAGCGCTCAACAGCGCTGCAAAGAATAGCGGGCGCAGTCCCGTATCGGGTCCAGGCGCCAGCGTCGCGGCGAATACGCAAATGGCGAGGGCGGCCCACTGCAACCTCCGGCCTATCCAAAGCGTCAGGACGTGCGGCGTCTTGTCGATTGCGGGGCCGTATCGGCTCCATTCCCAATATTCGATGGCGATACAGTTCAGCCAGCAAAGCGCCGCGAAGAGCAGGGCCGGACGGAGCATCTCACCGCCGGGCGCGGAAGTACGCGTCCAGGTCGCGAGACATGTCCCCATCGCGAAAAGCACGCCGACAACGAGTTCCTTGGGCCAGAAGCGGCGGACCGCGTCAGGCACCATATGCACCATTGCGAAGTAAGCCAAAACGGCGGCAAGCATTGCGAAACCGTTGTGGAGGACGCGCGGATCCAAACGCGCGCAGATCCATCCAAGCACGCCTAAACCGAACGTGGCGGACAATCCGAGAATGCTCCAGTTGTGTTGATAAAAGCGATGCCGTGGAACTGCTTCGTCGCCATCGCCCCGCAGGGCATCGAGGAGCCGGTCGCTGACATAAATGAACCAAACCGCAATCGCAAGCGCGGCAAATGCGGCGCCCGTGACACGCACCTCGAAGCAATGCGCAAACAGCGCCTGCCACAGAATGGCGACCAGAGGAGCATCGAGGCTCAGTAGATTGAACCAGAGCCAGACCTTGTGCCGTTCGGCCGCCTGCGCCGGTTGGTTGACAGTTGTCTGCTGAGACTGCACGATCTTGAAGAGAAAGTCCGCTTTTCCAGCGTAACAGCAGCGAAGAATGAGACTAAACCCAGATCTTTTCGACGGGTACTCCACGACTGCACAACTCGCATGAAGACGAATCCCGATAGTACGTCGCGTGCATTTGGGTCAGATAAAACAATGGCAGCGGCCCAAAATCGGCTACCGAGGGATTCGGTTGATAAACGGCGACCGCCAGACCCACTACTGTTGCGCCGTTCGATTCCACGAGCTTCTTGAGTTGGGTGAGGCGTTTTCCCGACCGGAGCAGGTCGTCAACCAGCAGCACCTTCTCGCCGGGGACCTGCTCCAGATATTGGCGGAAGCGCATAGGTGTGTCATGGCCATCCTGCTCGGCCCAATACACCTGGGGAGCTCTCAAAGCTTCGCAAAGGCCATAGGCAATGGGTAGCCCGCCCGTGTTCGGACAAACTATGGAGAGTTCTTTGATCATGGCGCGCAGCTCCGGATCCGCTCGCAGCCGCCTGCTGAGCCCGATACTCAGAATCTTGGCATTTTGAAAGTAGCGAAATGCAAGCGCAACTTGCAGATATTCGTCGGCATGCATGCCGCCGGGATATTCGAAATGCCCTTCCCGTAGAGCGCCCGTTTCACGAAGCAGCGCAATTACTTCGTCGTTTGTCGGTATCAGGTGCATATCAGTGCGCTCCGTTGCCCATGAGCACATACGGAATGCTTCTGAGGAGAATTTGCCAATCGAGCGCGAGCGACCAATTGTCGATGTACTCCATATCCATTTTCATCCATGTGTCGAAGTCGAGCTTGTCCCGGCCGCGAATTGCCCACAGGCATGTCAGCCCGGGGCGCATCCGCAGACGCCGCCGCTGCCAGCGCTCGTAATTATCCACTTCTTCCGGGACCGCGGGGCGAGGGCCGACCAGCGACATGTCCCCGCGAAGAATATTGAAAAATTGTGGCACCTCATCCAGCGAAAACTTGCGCAGCCAACGGCCTACGGGGGTTCGCCGCGGGTCGCGGTCGATCTTGAATGCGGTCGTCTTCTGATTTAAGTGAACCAAGTTCGATTTCAGATCCTCCGCGTTGTGGACCATCGATCTGAACTTATAAAACGTGAACCGCCTGCCATTCAATCCGCACCGTGTCTGGCGAAAGATCACGGGTCCCCGGGACGTCAGCCGGATCAAGATCGCGATAAGAAGCATAATCGGAGACAGGAGCGCTAGCGCCGCCAGCGACACAGTGACGTCGATAACACGCTTGGCGATCAGCCGCAAATCGTCATCCGGCGCGGCCGTAAATGTCAGCAGCGGCGCCGTTCCGAACCGGTCGAGGGTCATGCGGCTGTTTACGTGAGGAAAGAAATCGGCGGCAACGCGCGTGCGCACTCCCTCCTCATCGCACAACAGGAAGACTTCTTCGAGAGTGGATAGTCGCTGGCTGCTGACGCGAAAAATAACTTCGTCGATCACGTTGGTTTTCAACATATCGGGAAGTTTGCTGCGGCAGGCATCTTCACTCAGGATTCCAAGCAATTTGACTCTGAATGGAGATCCCTCGACCAGCTGGCTGCCGAATTCTTCGGTTGCTTCCGAAGAGCTGACGATCAGGATGTGGTACGGCAAACCGAATTCGCGTTGAAATCGACGGACGAGCCGCCGCGAGTTCAGCCGGAACAGCAAGAAAAACAGCAGAGAGTAGAACAGAAAGAAAAAGAGGAAGCTACGGCTGAGATCCCAGCGTAGAAAATATTCAAATAAGACAATACAGAATCCCGCAACGACGCACTGCCGCAAAGTGGCGCGTACTACCCGTCCGGCCTGCGCGGAATCCAAATATTCGTAAATCTTTAGCGAAGCGCCGATAGCCAGCCAGGCCAGCACGCTGAATCCGATCAGGAGAAGCCATCGCTGGGACGTCAGGAAGAATTCCCGTTCCAGAGAGAGGTGGATTCGCGTGATGTAAGCGAGCTCAAAAGCGATCACAAGGATGATAACGTCGACGAGCGTCAGCGCTATGCTGACCTTTTTCCTCTGATACGCAAACACTTACGCGGGTAGGATAACAGACCGCATGGTGAAGAATCGGCGCATATGGCGCTCACTCCTTCCGAAGAAATAAGCAGTTCCTGGCTTCCGGGCACATGGTCGCGTTCAAGCTTGAGCGGCGTCACGCGCCGTTCCTTTGCCGGGCGTCTCGGGATACACGATCCGGAGTCCATCGACATGTGCCCACGGCGTGAGTTTGTGCGGCTTGGCGCTGGTTTCGGTGAATATATCCTCGACGTTCACGTTTCGGACGAGAAGGGCATCGCCTATAAGAGAACGGTGGCAGCGCCAAGGTACGGCTTCGGCGCACATGATCGCTACCGGGGCCTTCTTTCCGATGTCGATGAGTTCGTCTATGGCCTGCTGAAATTGTGGCGTCTGCATATAGTCCGCGAAGCCGCGAAAGGACTTATTGCGCCAGCCGGTATTCGGCGACTCACGAGTCGTGTGCCGCAGTCCGCCGAGTGCGGGCATATGGAGATAAGCAATTTTTCCGTCTTTCAACGCTGGTTCCAGATTCGTCTGTTCAAACTGTGGGTTGTGCGCGGATCTGGGAATCGTGCGAATATCGACGAGTTTCCGAATGGAATAGGCGTGCAAGATTTTTAAGAACTCGCCAATCGGATGAGTCGAATGGCCGATAGTGTAGATCATCATATCCGCGCTCTTCAGCGTTCTATTATGGACAGTCGGCGGCGGCCAGTTGGTACACTAACGCCTGGAATGCTATTGGCCCGAGAATTAATAGGCTATTTGTCCAGGCAGTTGGTTGCGCGCCTCAGCCCGAGCACCTTCGAGACGGGCGATCCCGCGGCAACCGCGGAAGTGATCTCTCAAATCATTGAAGAAGATCTTTCTATCGAAGATCGCCTTAACGATGACGTCCGCGATCTGCTGGATCAGTATAGCGACTACATGCGGCGGGAAGGTGTTTCTTACCAGGACATGTTCCGCAAGATCAAGAACCAGCTTGTGGCCCAGCGTAAAATCATCCGCGCATCGGGACGGGATACCGGCGATTCGATGAAGCTATCTCGGGACAAAGTGAACGATCTGTCGCACAAAATTGTCACCGGCCTCCGCAAGGCGCGCGAGGTTCGTGTCCGTAAAGATAGCAACGAAGTCAGGCTCGCGTTTGTTCGCGAGTTCACTGATTTGCTTCAGATGGAGGAACGCGTCGACAGGGCTGCCCGGGCGAAGGTTCGCAGCCAGAAGCGCGATATTCCAGAAGGCGGCGAAGAATTCGATCTTCTTCATCGACGCTACTACGCCGAGGAGTTGAAGAAGCTCGGCGTGGATCTAAGCCGCTGATTCGGACGAGATTTTGCGGAAACTACTGGATGGCGCCGCCGCCCCAGTAATAACCTTGCCGTGCTTCGATGAGTAGACCGGGGTGGTTCACGACAACGCGGATCGTGTGGAAGCCTGGCTCGGTCTGGTTATTAGGGGTGTAGCTCAGCAAGTACTGGCTGTGGAGATTGGCGCCGATGTCGTTGATCGCTTCTTCCAGACCGTTCTGCCGCGCGAACGAATAGACCCGGCCGCCCGTCATCCGCGTGAAAGCCTGATCCGGAGGCAGCTTAAACAGGTCCTTCACGGACCGCCAAACGGGGGGTATGACGTTGAGAGCGTTACCACCTGGATTATTCTGGAGCACGGTCGTCGCATTATTGGTTCCGTTAATGGAGTGGATCGCTTCTGGTGGAATGCCGCCGGCTAGCGGCCGGCTGGATGTGTCCGGAGTCCTCATCAACGCAGATGCCAGTTTCGAGATGTTGATGGCGTAAACGACAACATTGTCAAACTGCATCTGCCGCAGCGTTTCATCCGTTTTCGCCTCGCTGCCTTTGTCGTATCCCTGGCTGAATAGCAGAACGACGCGGCGACGGCGGTTCTCCGGATCGTGCTGCTTGAGCATCCGATCGGCCTCAAGCACTGCGTCGATGGTGCGCGCCGTCGACGAGCCGGCCGTGAGTTTCTGCATGGAATCGTCAAGACGGTCTGGATCATTCGTCCAATCCTGCAGCAGCCGCAGACGGTGATCGAACGCTACAACGGCTACGTCGCCGGTTGCGCCGGTGACCAGGCCATGCAGCAGTACGCCGATCGTCTTTAGCTTTGGAATCATGGCTTCGACGGCGGAGTTGGCTTGCACGCAGACAACAACGGAAAGCGGCTCATAGCTGAAGTCCGAGTTAATCCGCTGCTCTTTGCCGTTGTCGTAAAGTGTGAAATCCGTGACCGAAAGTCCATTGACATAGCCGCGCTGGCTCGGGTCGTAGACAGTCGTGGGCACCAGAACCGTCCGCGTTGTGACGACAATGTCGTTCGGATTTCCGTGAAATTCGCTCGAGGCAGGTTGCGAATCGGACGAACCCGTACGTTTTTGTGGAGTCGCTTGACCCTGCTTTGCTTTCGGAGCGGGCTGCCCCGGCTGTGCCGGTGGCAGGTTGGCCTCATCCACTTTCGGAAGTGTTGACTCTCCTACCGGCACCTGCGCGAGCGCAGACACGCCGGCCAGGAGAAATACGCCAGCAATCGTCAGCCGCATCTTGCCGGACCTACGCATCCACAGTGCGCTCATGATTTAGAGATGCCTCCGGATTTCAGAGAGTTTCCGATCCAACCCTAGTTTCGCATCACGCCCCTACGGCCCCGGATATGAAGTCATCGTCTCCCCGAGAAACACTTGGCACGGGCCATGGGTATGTGTCATTCCTATGCGTTCCGGCGCTGCCCCAACTTCGTTTGGCGCCATTCGGTTGACGAATCCGGGAACATATTCATAAGAAATCGCGTTCTACTCATATATGAACGCTTTGAGCGCTTCCCTGCCCGAGCGATCTCGTCTGCTTTAAGCGAGGTAGCGGATCTTGGCAGCCTTGTCCAGGAGTGTTGGGAAGCTCCCGGAATACCCAAAGCGCTTCCAAGACTTCATTGCAATAGCCCAATTGGGGCAAATCCATGCATCGCAAACCTGAAAAAGAACGGCCTCGCCGTCTGATTGACAAGGATGAATCGCCTTCGGGCGAGTCGCTCTTGCTGCGTCTGGATGGCCTGGACGATGTCACCAATGACGAAGCACTTGATGCTCTGGCAAAGTGCCTGTTCGACTCCGACGACGAAGTGTCCGAGTAGCCAAGCTCAGCCGTACCGAAGAATTCCGCCGATCTAGGAACGCATTGTCCCGTTTATGATTGGAGTGCTATGCACATCGATCTTGGCGGAAAAGCTGCGCTCGTCACCGGCGCCGCGCGTGGAATCGGCCGGGCGATTGCCGAGAATCTCGCTCGTGCGGGCGCGAGCGTGCTGCTAGCCGACGTAGATGCCGCGGCTCTCGACCAAACTCGTTCAGCGATCGAAGAAGGCGGCGGGACGGCGGCCACATTTGCGGGAGATCTGACGAGAGCGGATGCGCCGCAACAGTGCGTAGAAGCGCTGCTGCGGAGCTATGGAGCCATCGACATCGTCGTGAACAACGCAGGCTATACGTGGGACAGCGTTATTCAAAAGACTACTGACGAGCAGTTCCAAGCAATGCTCGACATTCACGTGATCGCTCCGTTCCGGCTCCTGCGGGCGGCTTCCGAATTTATCCGGTCCCAAGCGAAGCGCGAGAAAGAAGAAGGCAGGACCGTGACCCGCAAAGTCGTCAATATCACCTCGATTTCAGGGACCGACGGCAACGCCGGGCAGGCCGGCTATGCCTCGGGCAAAGCCGCCGTCATCGGATTGACAAAGACTCTTGCCAAGGAGTGGGGCCGCTACAACGTAACCGTGAATGCCGTAGGATTCGGTCTGATCGATACCCGGCTTATCCAGCCAATGGACAATCCGGAAACTGCGGTTACTATCGGAGAGCGGCATGTGCGCGTCGGAATGCAGGAGGCCACGCGCGAAGCCGCCCTCTCGCACGTCCCTCTAGGCCGGCTGGGCACGCCCCAGGATGCCGCGAACGCCGTGTTCTTCTTTTGCTCTCCGTTGTCAGACTACATCACGGGTGAAGTTCTGATCTGCGGTGGCGGCATTCACTTCTGAAATCTGCTCTTGTGGTTGCAGAATTTTGTAGTCTCGCAGCTTTTCACAAACGCGAAACCGATTTCTGAATTTGTCGTCCCGCGACTACCTGCGCGTGGTTTACGGCCGAGACAAGCGATACCCCTCCGATGATATTTCCAAGCAACGCCGGCAAAAGATAGCCGGCTGCGTACGACCCCCAACTCTTGTCACCGACCGCCACCAGAAACAACACCTCTATCGATCCTGCAATCACGTGTGTTAGCCCCGCAAGACCCACCACGTAAGTCAAAATAATGATGATGATGGTGTGACCGTTCGGGGTAGCGGCAAGCATCCAGACCACCATCGCAATCAACCATCCGGCGAAAATGCCCCGCAGAATCGCGACGCCGAACCCGACGTTCGCCGCTTCAATGGCAAGCTCGCGGAGCGCCGATTCCACTTCCGGTTTGAAGACCGGCAGGGTTCCGATTGCCCACGCAAAGATATGCGCCCCGATCAGGTTCGCGATCAGCACGATTGTCCAGATGCGCAGGACCGCGGCCAGCGTTGCCAGATTCCGTCTCGCGAGCAGCGGGATGATAGCGGTCAGCGTATTCTCCGTGAAAAGCTGCTGGCGTCCCAGAATGACAATCAGAAATCCGACTGGGTACCCCAGATTGACGATCAGAGTACGCCAGGGTTGGGGCGGTAGATAGGCCCTGAAAAGCCCCTCGACAGCGAACGAGAATCCCATCGAGAGCCCCGCGGCAAGGCCCGACCATGCGAGCGCTGAAATGGGCCGCTCGAGTTCTTCTTCGCCATCGTGGCGAATCGCTTCATGCACCACGAGGGCGGTGACGGCAGCGAGCTCTTGCACTTCTTCACGCTGCTTCGCGCTCAGTCTGGGGACGACAGTGTTCTCATCGTCCGGTTGCGTTTTGTCCTCGTCGCTTTGTTCATCCAGGGGCATAGCTGTTGGATTGTGAAAGCGCGGAAACCGTGTCATGGCCCCGGGGCGCCGCCGGGTCAGATCGTGACGTGCCGCTTATGCTTTGGCCGGCGCCGCCCTGCTGCGCCGGATCCAACTCGCAATGGAAATACCGCTGCCCAAGGCGCACAATAGAATGAATCCGACCATTGACCACAAAAAAGCCGGGGTTTCCGCCATCCGCAGAACCCGATGCCCGAGCCATATTGCTAGAAGACCAACAAGCGTGAACCGCACGATGCGAGTCACACAGACTAGGGCCAGAAGCCGGTGTCTCGGATAACCGAGGGCGCTGGCGACCGCGACTACAAGCGTAAACGGGAAGGGTGGCGGCGCCAGTCCACCGATGACGATCATCCAGCCTGCCCGCTCGCTTACTTTCTTCCGAAGAAAGTCGAATCGCCGCTTGCTCATCATCTTTTGTGCGCCCTCCTCCCCGCCTTTTCGCGCGAGCAGATCCAGCAGATAGACGCCGAGGGTTGAGCCACACGCCGCCATCGCCACGTAGGCCGGAAGCTTGGCATGATTCTGTGCGGTCAGCGCAACAATAAGCAGGTCGTTGCCGAGCGGCATGAATAGGAAGGAGGAATCGAGCACTCCCAGCACCAGCGGGCCAAACAGCCCGAGGTGAAGAATAAACGTCAACAGATGGCGGATGAAGTCCGACATTATGCGTTCGACTCAATAGGCCGGCGAATTCAAACAAATGGCGGCTGCATACAATTAGCTTCCGAAGCGCGAGATTTCCCATCGGTTGGTGGTCTTGTTGTATTGAAACTCGACGCTGGCATCGAATGCGGCCATATGATTATCGCCTCCGCAGGATACGATATGATCCGCCTGGACCCAGTCGGGATGCGCGTTCTGATCCGGCAATTCCAGCTTGAATTCGCAGACGGGATTTTGCTTTTTCACGAAATTGATCCAATTCTGCGCCCGAGTATTAAAGCGCAATAGCTCATTTGCAGTCATTGGAGTGAGCTTAGGATGTTGAGGCGGAGGCGGGGAGCAAGCCGCCATCGTCAACGTCAGAGCTATAAAAAATAAAGTTCTCACGCCGCGCATCGTACCATTGCGGGCCCGGCGATAGCCAGTTTGTCGCGCCGATCGCAACCTGGGCGTACTCAGCCGCGCGCAGAGCGGAAGCAGCTTGCCGCTATTTGGTTCAGAACCAGCGACTGCTCCCAACGGTCGCTCTCTTCCCGCGGCGCGCCCTCGCTGTCCGGGAATGTACGAGCGTAATAGATGTCGGGCGCCAGCAATTCCGGCGTAAAACAGATGAAATCGCCCGGCCCGGCAGTATGCACAAATCCTCGAAATGCACCGGTCCAGAGCTGGCGGAAATGCATCACATAGGGTGCTTGATCGGGGCCGTCCACGCCGACTGGCACTTGAATACATCCAGGATTGCCGATCCGGCCGTGTACGAACCGCACGCGTTCCAGCACCGGCAGAATGAACGCGAGCTTCTTTTCAAATCCGCCATAAACCATTTCCTGACCGGTGTACCAATGAGAAAAGTCGCCATTAAAGCGAATCTCTGGAAACCGTCGAACGAATCCGACGGTTCGCCACATGTCCTGGCAGATGGTGGCCCGGTGCGTCTCGATATACAGGGGAACCTTCCAGCGGTTCGAAGCCTCGAGGACGCTTTCGATCAGGCGTGCGGCATCATCATCGTCTTCGAGTCCCCACCCCACGTGCAGCGTCGCGCATTCATAGCCATCGCCTGCGAGCTGTTCCGCAAGGGTAGCCGCCTCTGTAGAAACATTCACGCGCCCGCTGGCTGCAATGCCGAAGCCGGCCGCCCGGCACTCCGTTAACTCTTCAGGTTTACCGGTGGCTGCGAACTGCACGCCTCGAAATCCGGCGCTCTTGAGCACGTCCAGACGTTCTCTGAAGCTGCCGAGGCGCGGTCCCGCGGAGCCGGAGGGCAGCGAGTCGAGCGCCATCAAATTCATGTAGAAGCGAAGTTCAGGCGAGGCGCTCGATCCGCCCGTTACGTTAGGCCTCATTGAGCAGGAGTAGCTTCCTCGGGACGCGAGAGGCTGCTCGCGCTGTGGTCTTCGGTGTCGTTCATCCAGGCCACGTTCGTGGAACTATCGGCGAAGCGCCGCAAGCCGGCCTCGCGAATGGCGGCATCGGGAACCTTGTGCAGCGGCGTATAACGCGGATGATGAGCCTCCTTATACGGATCGTTGCGCGCCGCGTTGTAGCAGCAGATCATCGACCAACGCGGATTGTCGGATTTGTTCTGATCTGAGCGGTGCAGCAGGTTCGCATGGAAGAACAGGACGTCGCCGGGATCCATCTCGACATACACCAGTTCCAGCCGCTTCTGGGCTTCATGCACGCGTTCCAGGTCTGCGCCTGCCTGATCGCCGGTCAGAACATGATCGACACGCCCCATCCGGTGCGAGCCCTTGAGAACTTGCAAGCAGCCATTCTCTCTGGTTGCCGGATCCACGGCGATATATGCGCTCGTGAGAAGCGGGAACAGCACGCCGTTCTGATACCAATAACCGTAGTCCTGGTGCCAGGCCCAGGCGCCGCCGACTTTGGCGTCTTTCATGATCATTTTTGAGTGGTAGTGATAGACCTCGCCTTCCAGCAGTTTCTCCGCCGAATTGACGATCGTTTCGCACCGCGCGAACATGCCGTACAGCGTGTCGCCCGGATGATTCCATAGTGACAGCCGGACTGTGCCGCCTTCCCCGTCGCCTCTTCCGAACGAGTGTTGATCGAGCTGCCGGTCTTCCTTTGCGGCGCGGCGAAGCAGTCCGATCTCATCGCGATCAAACATGCCCTTCACCAGCACATAGCCATCCCGTTCGTATTCCGGAATCAATTCGTCTCGAAGTGGGCCACTTGCCATATTCAGATCTCCTTCCGCTGCCTTTAGCGTACTTCCGTTTTGCTCAGGAGCGGATTCCGAGCGAGGTCATCATGCGATCGGTTGCGGTATACGCCTCACGAACCCAATCGACAATCTTCGCCGGCTCCGGCGAATACTCGAGCTCAATGCTGATTGTGCCGGAGAAGCCGGAATCCTTGAGAGCTTGCAAGTATGGCGGAAAATTGACCGCACCGCGGCCGGGTGGAAGATCACCGTGAGTCTTGCAGTCGCAATCGGAGAGATGCACGTGCGCGATGCTCTCCTTCAAGCGCTCAATATCGCCAGGGGCATTTCCCGCAAGGGCGAGGTGCGAGATATCCATATTCGCCCTGGCGGCCGGGTGGTCGACCTGTTTCAAAAACCGCGCCATCGCATCGATATTGTTAACCAGCGAGAGGTCGAACGGTTCGAGCTCGATCGCGATTTCGAGGCCGAGCGCACTTGCGTATTCCGCGAGGTCGCGTGTGTGCTCCACCGCCCACATCCATTGATCGGCGGGCGCGATTACTTCCTGCTGCCAAATATATTCCCCAAGTACCAGCAGCAGGTTCCTGCCTTCCAGCTCGTAGCAGAAGTCGAGGGACCGCTTGGCGCGCATCACATGAAACTCGCGCACTGGTTTGTTGAAGTCCGCAATGCCTAGCGCGCAGCAAACCGTGGAAATCACCGGTAAGTCCACTCGAGCGCACGTCTTTCGGATGAGCCGCCGCTCATGTGCATTAATCTCCAGGGGATCGGCGAAGATATCGATAGTGTCGAATCCAATTTCGCGAGTAAGCTCAATGCCGCGAGCCGTATCGACGGGAGTTCCCAGCCACGCGGAATTAATAAGGCCAAGCTTCAAATGGCTATCCTCCTGTAATTACGCACCATCATTTATTGTCCCGCCTCTTCCGGGCGGGCACGCCGAGATAATATCATTAGCGTTCATTTAGAATGATGAAAACTCAGGGTGAAGTTCATAAGCGGAGCTTTCGTGGATCTGGACCTAAATCTGAACGAGCCCCTTCGTAAGCCCGGTCGCAGCGATTTCGGCATCGGAGCTATCGGCGCTGGCTTTATCATGCGCGACGTGCACCTGAAAGCCTACGCCGAGGCAGGCTACAACGTGGCGGGCATCATGTCCAAAACGCCCAAGATTGCCCGTGAAGTAGCGGACCTGCGAAGGATACCGCAGGTTTACGAGACGCTTGGCGAGATGCTGCAAGAGCCGGCAATCGAAATCCTCGATATCGCCGTGCCTCCGGACCAGCAGCTCGAGATCGTTCGCCAGGCGGCCCGGCACGGAGATCATCTGAAGGGCATATTGGCG
>Ga0134125_10005257_pt1 | contig 14734 bp, 15 predicted proteins | sample KB31751_FD_96464 | JGI IMG/M metagenome (GOLD analysis project Ga0134125, IMG submission 96464) | Terrestrial soil microbial communities with excess Nitrogen fertilizer from Kellogg Biological Station, Michigan, USA - KB3-175-1 | ecosystem: Environmental > Terrestrial > Soil > Unclassified ... | reverse complement strand
TGTTGTTCAACATCGCTTTGCACGGAATGGAGCAAGCCGCTGGAGTCCGGTACCAAAAGCTCGCCACAGGAGACATTAGATTGGCGACGGGCTCGCCCGCATTGATTAGGTACGCTGACGATCTGGTTGTCTTGTGTCACTCACGTGAGCAGGCCGAACAGGTCAAAGCACGGCTTGCCGTCTGGCTGACGCCCAGGGGTTTGGTCTTCAACGAGGACAAGACACACATCGTCCACGTCGAAGAGCACGGCTTCGATTTCCTGGGATTCACCGTCCGTCGCTATCACGGCAAACTGCTGATCATGCCAAGCAAAGCAGCGGTGAGACGAATCCGGCTACGGCTACGCGCGGAAATGTTGGCCCTGCGAGGGGCAAACGCGCAAGCCGTCCTCTACGCGATCAACCCGATCGTGCGGGGATGGTCAGCCTACTACCGGACGGTGGTATCCAGCAGGGTATTCAACTCGCTCGATGATTACATGTGGAAGCTCACCTACAAGTGGGTGAAACACAGCCACCCGAACAAACCGAAGAACTGGATCGTGAAACGGTACTTCGGAAAGTTCAACCCCTCCAGACAGGACAAGTGGGTGTTCGGACACCGCGACAGCGGCGCCTACCTCCGCAAGTTCTGCTGGACGAAGATCATCCGACACCAGTTGGTCGGCGGCACGTCATCACCCGATGACCCCACCCTCGCCGATTACTGGGCCACGCGACGTCGCCGAAAACCCCCGCCGATCGACCAAGCCGCGCTGCGCCTGCTCCGGGCTCAACACGGCCGCTGTCCACTCTGCCGGGACTTCCTTCTGCACGCCGACCAAGAACCGCAAAGCCCCCAGGAATGGGAGCAGTGGCTCCGGGTCACCCGCCGGGCGATAGCCAAGAGCTACATCGTCGTCCACCGAGGTCACGGCACGCCGGCTGACCTTCACCAACGTCTCCTCCACACACGCTGCCACCGGCAGCACACCGCCGGCAGCAGCCCAGCACACCCACCTACCCGCGACCCATCAGGGCTTGCCTGAGCCGTGTGCGGTTAACGCCGCAAGCACGGTTCTGAGGGGGCCCCGGCGCAGCAATACGCCGGGGCTACCCGACAGCACGAGACCGGTAACAACCAGCTCAAGACCTACCTGCGGGGCCCGGGCAGGGTGCTGCGCTCGAAAAGCCCGGACATGGTCCGCCAGGAGATCTACGGCTACCTGCTCACCCATCACGCGATCAGCGCGCTGGTCTGCCGGGCCGCCACCGAGGCCGACATCGACCCCGACCGGGTCAAGTTCAAGCGCACCGTGCGCATCATCCGCCGCCGGGTCACCGACACGGCCTTTTCCCCCTGAGCAGCGTGCACGCATCCTCGCCAGAGTCCTAGCCAGCCTCACCACCAAGCGCAACCTCAACCCCAAGCGGCGCCACCGCACCTACCCGCGCGCGGTCAAGCGCGCGCGGCACAACTCCTACCGGGTCAAGACCGCCGCCGACGTGGGAATCCGCCACGACGGCCCCGCCACGATCCAGCTGGCGAACCTCCAGACGGTCCGCCTCGCAGTATGATCAACTCAAGCTAAGTGGCATTGGGTCCACTCGATATTTCTTTACCCAATTCCCCAGGGTGCCCTCGTGCACGCCGATCTCCCGAGCGACCTCGGCGATCGGACGCGAGGTTTCGACCACCATCTTCGCCGCTTCGTCTTTGAATTCAGGCGTGTATTTCTTGCGCCGTTCTGGCATTCATCCCCCTCCATTTCGGAAGCGGACCTTATAAGGTCCCCTGTCCGGAATGTGGGAGGCGCGCCACGATGGCGCGCGCGGGGTCGGGTGGCAGGGGTGGGGGTAGCGGTCGGGGTCGTGGTTGAGCCGGTCGGCGATGGCGCGGTAGCCGAGTTTTTCGTCGATGCGCCAGGTGTAGATTTGCTCGACGACGGGTGCCCGGTGGGGGTCGTCGAAGGTGACCCTGGACGCGGCCGTGGGGTCGTAACGTTGGGCTCGGGATCGGCCGAGGCCATCGATCCCACCTAAACCGCCAGCCCGGCGGCCCTGGTTGCCGCCATCCGTTCAAGTGGACCGTCGGGAACGGCCAAGGCAAAGCCGAGCCGGCAGGTGCGCGAGCCGCGCTTGATCTCCCAAAGAACCGCGACGCCCGGTGGTTGCATTTCTGGTGGTTCACCCCTTGTCGGCGGCGGCCGCAGGCGGCCGCGCTAGCCGTGCCACGTGCGAATAGCACTCCGGCGATCACCGCTGGTCAGTGCATCGCGGACCTCGAAAGCGCGTGAGGGTTCACGCCCTCCGTGGGTTCAAATCCCACCGGTACCGCCATCTACCAGTCCGAACGCCGATCACTTACTTTTGGCAATGATCAGCGTTCGGACGTTTGCCTGTTGAGCGGCCGGTGTGGGGATCAGGGCCGGGTCTCGGGGCTGTCCGCGTGACGGTCGTCGATCGAGGGGTGGATCAGCGCGGTGGACTTAACTCGCTCGCGGCGGCCTGCTTATGCACCAGTGCAGCACTGACTGGGGCACGGGCGTGCTGGCCACGGGGTCCGGGTCGACGTCGGTCTTCCACCGGGCGTGCTCGATGTCCTGCTCGGGTCGCGGAGTTGGCAGCATCTTTAAGGGGGGACGCCTGCGGGAAATCCCTTAACATCCGCCGCTGCGAGGAGGAGACCATGACCGTCGCGTCGCCTGTGTTATCTGTGCTGGCTGGCCTGGGCGCCGTGCGGGGGTGGCAGGAGGATTTCTACCGGGACTTGCATCGGCACCCGGAGCTATCCCACCAGGAGCGGCGGACCGCCGCGAAGGTCGGCGAGCGTCTGGGCCAGGCCGGCTACCGGGTGCACCGGGGTGTCGGTGGCACAGGTGTGGTCGGGGTGCTGGGTAGTGGGGATGGCCCGACGGTGCTGCTGCGGGCGGACATGGACGCCCTGCCGGTGCGCGAGGCGACCGACCTGCCGTATGCCAGCACCGTTGCGACCCCCGATGCGAGCGGGAACCAAGTACCGGTGGCGCACGCCTGCGGACACGATGTGCACGTCACCTGCCTGCTTGGCGCCGCCCAGCTGCTTGCCGAGGGGACCGCCCGGTGGAGCGGCACGGTGGTGGCGCTGTTCCAACCTGCGGAGGAGACCGGCGACGGCGCCCGGGGCATGCTTGACGACGGCCTGGCGGGACTGATCCCGACCCCGGACGTGGCGCTGGCCCAACATGTGCTGCCGGCACCGGCCGGACACGTCGGCACCCACGCCGGCCCGGTGCTCTCCGCCGCCGACAGTATGCGGGTCACCGTGCACGGGCGTGGCGCCCATGGCTCGATGCCGCAGGCGGCCGTCGACCCTGTGGTACTCGCCGCGATGATCGTGGTCCGGTTGCAGACCATCGTCTCCCGCGAGATCCCGCCGGCGCAGACCGCGGTGCTGACGGTCGGCAGCATTCAGGCCGGCATGAAGAGCAACGTCATTCCCGACCACGCTGTGCTGCAACTCAACATCCGCACCTACAGCGAGCAGACCAGAAGCGCGATTCTGGACGCGGTGCGCCGTATCGTCACCGCGGAGTGTCAGGCGTCGGGCTGCTCGAAAGACCCGGAGTTCGAGCTGTTCGACCGCTTCCCTCTGACCGATAACGACCCTGCAACCACCGACCGGGTGGCCGCCGCGTTCGGCGAGTTTTTCGGCGACCGAGCCGGGCCGATGGGCCAGCAGACCGCCAGCGAGGATTTCAGCGACATCCCGACCGCCCTGGGCGTCCCGTACACCTACTGGGGCATCGGTGGCATCGACGGGCAGACCTACCGCAGGGCCGAGGCCGCTGGCCGGGTGGCGCAGGACATCCCCGTGAACCACTCCGCCAACTTCGCCCCGGTCATCCAGCCCACCCTCGACACCGGCACCCAAGCCCTGGTCGTGGCCGCCTTGGCCTGGCTCGCCCGCTGACTTACTGCCCGTCCGGAGAACCGGGGTCGCCGCGCGCGCCCGGTGGGCCCGGTGCGTTGAGACCGAAGTGGACGCCCACCAGCCGGACGACGAAGCACAGGGCGGCGGCTGCGATCGCGGCGGGGATTCCATAGACACCGGTGCGGCTGGTGGCGGCCGTGACCGCGGCGCCGATCAGGGCGGGGATGGCGTACAACTCGCTGCGCAGCACCGTGGGGATCTGCCGGATGAGCACGTCGCGCAGCGTGCCGCCACCCACGGCCGTGATCGCACCGAGGATGATGGCCTGCCCGACGCCGAGCCCGAAGCCCAGCGCCTTGCTCGCCCCGGTAACCGCGAACAGGCTTAACCCGACGGCGTCCAGCACGGTGATCGGTCCGGCCAGCCGGTCCAGCCGCTGGCCCAGCGCGAACGCGACCAGGCCACCCGCCGCCGCGACCGCCAGGTAGCGCCAGTCGCTGAACGTGGCGGGCGGCAGCGAGTCGATCAAGACGTCGCGGATGATGCCGCCACCCAACGCGGTGATCATGGCGAGGGTGACCACGCCGACGATGTCGAGCCGGGCGGCATGCACCGCGGTCAGCGCGCCGTTGAGCCCGAACGCGAAGGTGCCGGTCAGATCCAGCGCGAGCAGCAGCGGCGGTTCAGCGTTCACGTGGCGTGCCTACCCGTCCTGACGCATCTCTGCTCAAAGCGACCCGGGTGGTGGTGGATGCGGCCTCGAGCCATCACGAAGTCCACCCGCGCCGTCGCGGTGATGTCGGCGGTGGGGTCGCCGGGCATCGCGACCAGATCGGCAGATCGGCCTGGCTCAAGCACTCCGAGATCGTCGCGGCCGAGCAGTTCGGCGGCCACGCTCGTGGCGGCGCGCAGTGCCCGGGCCGGGCTCATCTCGGCCGCGGTCATGGCCTGGAACTCGCCCACGCCGTGGCTGAACGGGAACATCCCGCAGTCGGTACCGAAGGCGATCTTGACGGTGCTGGCGGCGATGCGTCGCTGGGCGCCCTGGATCAGCTCGTGGTCGCGGCGGAACTTGCCCACCGCTTGCGCGGGCAGCGTCCCCTGTTGCAGTTGTGCGAGGTCCTCTCGGGTCATCTGCATCGTCGGGACGATGTAGATGCCGGCCTGTTCGGCCAGCGCGAGGGCCTGCTGGTCGATCAGGTAGGCGTGCTCCAGGCTGCGCACCCCGGCGCGGATGGCCTGGGTGCAGGCTTGCGCGGCGCCGGTGTGCACCGCGACCGGCAGCCCCAGCTGGGTGGCTGTGTCGACCAGCGTGGCGATTTCGTCGTCGAACCAGGTCATCGGGGCAGGGTCGTCCCCTGCGCTGTAGTAGCCGCCGGCGTTGGCGGTTTTGATCCAGTCGCTGCCGTATTTGTGTTCGGTGCGCACCCGGGCCCGGATCTGCGCGGGCCCGGGTGCCGGGTCGCAGACGTGCAGCGCCCAGCGCGGTGGGTACATGCCGCCGACATTGGCGTGGCTGCCGGTCGGTCCGATCAGGTGCCCGGCCACGATCAACCTCGGTCCGGGCACGAGCCCGGCGTTGATCGCGTTGCGCAGGTCCACCGTCGGCCAGCCCAGGTCCATGGTGCCCAGGTCGCGCAGCGTGGTGAACCCCGCGCCAGATAGGCCTGGGCCAGGCCCAGCCCGGTCAACGCCTTAGCCGCCGCGGACGCCAGCGTCTGGGTGCAGATGGCCGAGCTGTCCATCGTCAGATGCACGTGGCAGTCGATGAACCCGGGCATCATGGTCCGCGCGGTCAAATCCACCACCGCGGCGCCGGCCGGGCGGCCCACCGATGCGGCGACCTCGACGATCCGGTCACCGTCGACCAGGACCTCGCCCGGTCCCGCCTCCGCCTCCGCCTGCCCGTCGAAGATGTTGCCGCACACCAGCACCATGGCCATGACCAGACCCCTACCCGCTCGAAGCCCGCCCATACCCGTCGCCTCGAGCCGAGGCCGGGAGGTGGTCTGCCGCACCAGGTGATCGACCCCCGGCCGGCCCAGTCGCCGCCGACGAGCCGGTGAGCAAAACGCTCCCATAGCACGCCCGCCATGCAGCAGACGCGGTCCGCGCCAGCTTAACCGGCAGCCGATGACAGCGACCAGCGCAGCCCGATGCGGGGTGCCGCGAGCGCGTTCTTCGTTGATGCGCTGGACGCGGTCGTGCTCTACGACACCCTGCCGGCCAACGCGGAACCCAACTCGGGCCCGGCCTTGGAGCAGCGCATGGGTATGCCCGCGGGCACCCGTGAGAGCCGGATGCGGATCTGCGCCTCGCCGACGGTCCCGACCTGGAGCTGTTCGAGTTCGACGGAACCGAGCAACGCCCACCGGCGCGCCCGTGCGATCTGTGCCTGCAGCATCTCGCGCTCTACGTCGAGGGATCCGACGGCGGTCGCCGGGCGTGTCAGGCAGCCGGTGGCGAGCAGCTGGACCAGCTCGCGCCGCTGCCCGGTCCGCAGCGCGGGCTCCGGCAACGAGTTCGTCTACTGCCGCGCGCCGTGGGGAATGACCATCGAGCTGCTGCGCTACCCGTCCCCGCAGCCCTACCAGCAGACGACCGCAACCCTCCGATGGCAGCCTCGGCCCTGATGCCTGCGCACCCGCCGTCGCGTCGCGGGAGTCCAGCGCCCCCACGACCCGGCCGGTAACGGCGAGCAGGCGGGACAGGCCCGGTCCGCAGCGATGCGCCGTTCCCGATCACGACGAGCCGGTCCGCGGTGGCCCTCCCCGGCCACGGTGCCGCAGCCCGTGGCGAAACCTGGCGCCACTGCTGCCCGCTACAGTGCGCCCAGGGCATGCAGGCCGGTGTCGAGGCGGCGGCGCAGCGTGAGGCTGTCGGCGGTCAGCGCGCTGATCAGGACCGCGGGCCCGTTGAGGGGCAGCAGGGCGGTGTCGTCGTCGAGCGCGGTGGCGGCTGGGCTGGCGTGGGTCCAGGCGGGGTCGACGACCAGGATCGATCCCAGCGCCCGGTGGCCTCCGGTCACGGCCGGGCCGTCCCAGCCTGCGGCGTCGGGGCCGATGGCCAGGTGTTGGTGCAGCAGCGGGTGCCCGCCGCGGCGGACCCGTAGCCGTTGGTGCAGGTTGCCGGGTTGTTCGTGGTGGCGGCCCAGCAGCAGCTCCTCGCGCAGCAGCAGCCGGGCGTCGGGGTCGAGGTCGACGCGGACGTCGGTGGCGTGGTGGCAGCCGTGCGCGGCGATCACCAGTTTGGGGAGCCAGATCAGGGTGGCGCCGGCGCCGACATGCACCCAGACCTGGGTCCGGGACTGCGCGCCGTGCGGTCCGGGGAGCAGCAGGGTGGCCGAGACCTCGCCCAGTATCAGCGTGCTGCCCGGGCCGACGTTGACGTGCAGGGCGAGTTGGTCGCCGCCGATCGGTCCGGCCGCACCGGCGGCCAGGCAGACCCGGGCGGGCTCCGAGGCATCCGCGGTCCACGGTTCGGGCCCGCTGGGCATGGTGAGCCGGAGCATCAGGGGAGGCTGTGAGCGCAGTACGGTGACGTGGCTGCGCCCGCGCCCGCCGGTGCGGGCGCAATGCTCGGTGGCCAGGCGGGCGCGGGCGCGCATCAGATCGACAGAGGTGCAAGGCAGCCGCGGACCCAGCCGGCGACCGGGGTGGCGGCGGGATCGTCGACCAGGGACAGGAAACAGGTGGGCAGCTCGCCGCGCTGGGCGCGGGCGTCGCGGTCCATCACTGCCAGGTCCGCGCCGACGCGGTCGGCCAGATCGGTTTTGTTGATCACGAGGAGGTCGGCGCGGGTCACTCCCGGTCCGCCTTTGCGGGGCACCTTGTCGCCGCCAGCGACGTCGAGGACGTAGATCTGGCGGTGGACCAGGCCGCGGCTAAAAGTCGCGGTGAGGTTGTCCCCACCGCTCTCAACGAGCAGCAAATCCAGGGTGGGCAGGGTGGTCTCGAGGTCCTCGACGGCCTCCAGATTCGCGGAGATGTCATCGCGGATGGCGGTGTGCGGGCAGCAGCCGGTCTCCACGGCGCGTACCCGATCCGCGGGCAGGACACCGTTGCGCAGCAGGAAGTCGGCGTCCTCGGTGGTGTAAATGTCGTTGGTCACCACGGCAAGCTCCAGTTGACCACCGAGGGTGCGGCACAACGCGGCGACCAGCGCAGTCTTGCCGGAGCCGACGGGGCCACCGATCCCGATGCGTAGCGGCCTGCCCGGCGTGCGTGGCAGCGAGGCGGCGGTATCGCTGTGCGGATGCGGGTGCTCGTGATCCGGCCCGCGATCATGGGAGTGCTCGTGGCCGTGGGGTTGGTTAGGACGCAAACAAACGCACCTCCCAGGCGGCGTGGTGTTCGGCGGCGACGTCAAGCAGCGGGGCGCTGAAGGCGGGCAGCTCGGCGGGCTCGGTTCGGGCGTGCTGAGCCGCGTGGTCAGCGACCTGGTCAAGCAGCGGCCCGAGCCGGGCGAGCGCAGCGTGGGTGGCGAACGGGTCCAGGCCAAGCAGCCGTACCGCGGCGGTAGCCGATCCGGCCACCGCGTCGTGGACGGCGGCCAGCGCCGCCGCCCACGGACTCAGACCGAACGCGGCACACGCGGCGCCGAACACGACAGGCTGGTGCGGACCGGAGCTGAGGTCGTCGAGGCGGGGATAAGGCCGGATGACGCGCACGGCGCGCAGCAGCTGGCGTCCCAGCTTGCGGGACGCGGCCCGTAGCGCCGGGGACGGCAGCCGGGCGTCGAGCTCGGCGTCGAGGACCTGGAAGCGGCCGGTATCGCAGGAAGTCAGGGCGTCGCAGGCGGCGGCAGCGAACGCGGCCGACACCGCCCCGGTGGTGGTGGCCCGGCCGCGGAGGAACTCTTCCAACGTGGCCACGTCGGCAACCCGACCGGCGGCCACGGTCACCTCCAGCCCGCCAGAGTGGGCATGCCCGCCGGCCGGGAACCGGCCGTCGGCGAGCAGCAGCAGCGCGGCGGACCCGTCGTGCATGATCAGAACAGGAAATAGCGCTGCGCCATGGGCAGCTCGGTGGCGGGGTCGTGCTCGATCAGCTCGCCGTCGACCCGCACGCTGTAGGTATCCGGGTCGACCTCGATGCGAGGCATCGCGATGTTCTCGGGTAGATCCTGCTTGCTGCGCCTGCGGACGTTCTCTACGGCGACGAGCTTGCGCCCGATCGCAAGCCGGTCGGCCAGACCGTCCTCGATGGCGGCGGGGGCGACGAACGCGACGCTGGTGGTGGCGGCGGTGGGGCTCTTGGCGTTGAACCCGAGCCGAGGCAGCACCGGATGCGGAGTGGGCACGGAGGCGTTAGGGTCGCCGAGAGCCGCCATGGCGGCCATGCCGCCCTTGAGCACCATGGTGGGCCGGATGCCGAACAGCGCTGGCTGCCACAGCACCAGGTCGGCCATCTTGCCCGGCTCGACCGAGCCGATCTCGCGCTCCAGCCCGTGCGCGATGGCCGGGCAGATCGTGTACTTGGCGACATAGCGTCGGGCCCGGTGATTATCGGCCCGCCCGTCGCCGGGGAGCGCGCCGCGCAGCAGCTTCATCTGGTGGGCGGTCTGCCAGGTCCGGATCACGACCTCGCCCACCCGGCCCATCGCCTGGGCGTCCGAGGACATGATCGACAGCGCGCCGAGGTCGTGCAGCACGTCCTCGGCGGCGATCGTGCCGGCACGCACCCGGCTCTCGGCAAACGCGAGATCGTTGGGAACCTGCGGGTTGAGGTGGTGCGCGACCATCACCATGTCCAGGTGCTCGGCGATGGTGTTGCGGGTGAACGGCCGAGTCGGGTTGGTCGATGCCGGCAGCACGTAGGGCTCGCTGGCGATCCGGATGATGTCCGGGGCGTGCCCGCCGCCGGCGCCCTCGGTGTGGTAGGCGTGGAAGGTCCGGCCGCGCACCGCAGCGAGCAAGTCCTCCACAAAGCCGGCTTCGTTGAGGGTGTCGCTGTGGATCGCGACTTGCACGCCGGACTCATCGGCGACGGCGAGTGCGGCGTCGACGGCGGCCGGAGTGGCGCCCCAGTCCTCGTGGACCTTGAACCCGCCGGCGCCACCGCGCAGCTGCTCCCACAGCGCGTCGTGGGACACGGTGTTGCCGCGGGCGAGGAACAGCACATTGACCGGCCAGGGCTCAAAGGCCTCGAGCATCCGCTGCGTCCACCACGAGCCGGGAGTGGCCAGGGTGGCCTTGGATCCCTCGGTCGGGCCGGTGCCACCGCCGACCACGGTGGTTGTGCCGGCGGCCAGGGCCTCCTCAAGCGCGTCCGGACCGATGAAGTGCACATGCGTGTCCACCGTGCCAGCCGTCAGGATCAGACCGTTGCCCGCGGCGACCTCGGTGGACGGCCCGATCACCAAGTCCGGGTGGACTCCGTCCATGGTCTCGGGGTTGCCGGCCTTGCCCAACGCCACGATCCGCCCATCCCGGATCCCGACGTCAGCCTTGATAACCCCCCAGTGGTCCAGCACCACCGCACCGGTGATGACCAGGTCGGGGGTGCCCTCCGCACGGGTGGCCCGGGACTGACCCATCGATTCCCGCACCGACTTGCCGCCGCCGAACACGGCTTCGTCCCCACCGACGCAATGGTCCTCGGTGACCTCGATGAACAGGTTAGTGTCCGCCAGGCGGATCCGGTCGCCCGTGGTCGGGCCGAACGCGGAGTTGTACTCCTGCCGATTGATCTCAGTCATCGAGCTTGCCTCCGCACTCGCCACGCAGCCCGGCCACGATCCGCTGCCCAGCGATTGGGATCAGCTCCACCTGCTCGGCGGCGCCAGGCTCGAAGCGCATCGACCCGCCGGAGAGCACGTTCAGCCGCCGCCCCCAGGCCGCCTTGCGGTCGAACTCCAACGCGGGATTGACCTCCGCGAAGTGGTAGTGCGACCCCACTTGGACCGGGCGGTCTGCGGTGTTCTCGACCCGCAGCGTGATCACTTCCTTGCCGGCGTTGATCACTACCGGGTCGTCGCCGTAGACCACCTCGCCGGGGATCAGCGGCTCGTCGACATGCGGCTGCTCGCCGGTGTAGTGCCGGCGCTCCGCTTGGCGCTCACCAGTGCCGCAGCGGCGCGGCAGGCTTGGCCCGCCGGGCCCGCTGCTGGGGTGCCGGTCCGCCTCCAGCCGGTGAGCCCGCTCGCGGCCGCCGGGGTCGTCGCTGGGGTGCTCGCCGCGACGGGTCATGAGATCGGCGCCGTGACGGTGATCAGCTTGGTGCCGTCCGGGAACGTCGCTTCGACCTGCAGCTGCCCCAGCATCTCCGGCACCCCCTCCATCACCTCGTCGCGGCGGAGCACGTCGCGGCCGGCGTCCATTAGGTCGGCGACCGTGCGGCCGTCCCGGGCGCCCTCGAGCAGGAAGGAGGTGATCAGCGCGGTGGCTTCCGGCAGGTTGAGCTTGACGCCGCGGTCTCTGCGTTCGACGGCGAGCTTCGCCGCCGTGTAAATCATCAACCGCTCGCGTTCGTGCAACGTCAACAGCACGCGACACTCCCTCACGTCGACGACGAACAGCATTAGATACCCATGGCTGATCTGTGGTGCAGGCTGGGGTTGTCGAAACTCGATCTATCAGTCGCGGGAGCGAGCCAGGCGGTGGGACACGCCGTGACTCCCCGCCTTTGCAGGCTCGGCCCCGCGACCTCGGTACACAGCTCACCGGAGCCGACGACGGTTGCCGTCAGTGTCCCAGCTCCGCTCTTCCGGACAGCGGGACGAACCGGCGGAGCCAAACCTATGGCGATCACCGGGCCGCAAGGCGCCTCACCGCAACCCTGGGTCGACAAGCCGTTGCGAGGTCAATGCCGCAGCACGTTCTCAGCCAGGACCTTCAGTCCGAAGGGTAGGCGGTCAACATTGTCGAGCCGATCGAGACGGTAGATCGTGTAGGAGGTGCCGGCGACGGTGAGGGTATCGCGGGCGCCGAAACTGTGTACGGACATGAGGACGCTCCCTCATGTATAGACATGGAACGCCGGTCACGCGTCTCTAGCGTATTGATGTCCAGTTCGACGTGCCTGACGACGACACGGTGACAGGCGAAAGCGCCTGGTTGTCCTCGTGGTCGCGGACGATATGGCAGACGTTCTGGCACAGCCGACGCTCGATGCGCTTGCGAACCTCTATGATTCCTCCTGCACTGAGTAGCCACTGGGGGTGGGCCTGTCATGGTGGAACCCGGCAAGGCGGGCAGGCTGGCCACACCGTTGAAGCGGTTTCGAGTGATCGGGGCGACGTGAGCTATGGCCGGTGGAGGCGATCCCCACTTGGTTGCCAAGTTCGCTCCTTTGGTCCGACAGGATGGTGGCTACCTTCCGATCGAGGACCATGGGCTGATCGGTGACGGCGAGACGGCTGCACTGGTGGCGCGAGACGGCACGGTGTGCTGGTTGTGCCTACCCCGGTTCGACTCGCCGGCCGTGTTCTGCTCGCTCCTCGACACCACCCAAGGCGGGGCCTTTCGGTTGGCCCCGGAGGCGATTGTCGAAGCACGGCAACGCTATGAGCTTGATAGCGGTGTGCTCGTCACTGAGCTGCGTAGCGCAACCGGGCTGGTACGGATCACCGACGCGCTCACCTTGCACCGGGGCGCTGATCTCACCGAGGACGGGTCGGCGGCGCGCCAGGAGCTTTTGCGTCACGCGGTGGTCCTTGACGGCGAGGTTCGGCTGGTCGTCGATGTCGCCCCGCGCGGTGGCGCCCAGTGGCGCCGCCGTCGTGGCGGCTGGCAGCTGCAGATGGCCGATCGCCCGGATCTGGACCTGCACCTCAGCGCCAGCGCGGAACTCCGAGGGACCCGAACCGAGATCCAGCTGAAACAGGGCGACCAGTTCCATGTGGTGCTGCACTGGGGTCCGTACGGCCGGGCCAGCAGTGCCGATGCTCCGGCGCTCATCGAACAGACCCTCGCCGCGTGGCGCCAGTGGATGCGCGGTGTCGACTACGAGGGCCCGGAGACAGGGTTGGTCCGACGCTCGGCGATTACGCTGAAGCTGCTCGACCACTTCGCCGGTGGGGCCATCTTGGCCGCACCCACCTCGTCGCTGCCCGAGACGATAGCCGGACACCGCAACTGGGACTACCGCTACACCTGGGTCCGGGATGCCGCGTTCTCGGTATACGCCCTACGACGCATCGGTCTGCACCACGACGCGCAGCGCTTCTTGGGCTGGGTGCTCGACGCCGTGGAGACTGCCGGCCAGGCGCAGGTGCTCTACGATCTCGACGGGCGCCAGCCGCCACCGGAATGCGAAGACCCGAAGCTGGAGGGCTACCGCCGATCCCGCCCGGTCCGGTGGGGCAATGGCGCCGCCAACCAGCGCCAACACGACGCCTACGGCGAGATCCTCGACTGCGCCTACCAGTGGGTGGCAGGCGGCGGCAGCATCGATGAACCCTACTGGTCACGCCTGGTCGAGCTGATCGAGGCGGCGCGCACCGATTGGCGCACGCCCGACCAGGGCATCTGGGAGGTCCGCCGCGCTGGGCGGCCCTTCACCTACTCCGCCGCGATGTGTCAGGTGGCGCTCGACCGGGGAGCGCGGATGGCCGAACGGCTCGGGCTACCCGGTGACACCTCCGGCTGGCACGCCGAAGCAGATCACATCCGCGACACCATCCTCACCCAGGCATGGAACCCCACCGTCAAGTCGATCACCGAGCACATCGATGGCACCGGCGGACTCGATGCCAGCGTCCTCGCGCTTCCCCTGCGACGAGTGCTGTCAGCCAACGACCCTCACATGGCCGCCACCACTGATGCCGTCATGCGGCGTCTCGACGCCGGCGGCGGGCTGCTCTACCGATACCATTACGACGAGTCGCCCGACGGGCTCGCCGGCCAGGAGGGCGCCTTCCTGCTGTGCAGTTTCTGGCTGGTCGACAACCTGGCCTACCAGGCACGTCTGGACGAGGCGTTCGAGCTGTACCACTCATTGTGCAGCCGAGCCGGGCCGCTGGGGTTGCTGCCCGAGGAGATCGAACCCTCCACGGGCCAATACCTCGGCAACTACCCCCAAGCGTTCAGCCATGTCGGAGTCATCTCAAGCGGCATCAACCTGGCCCGCCTGTCCCGGAGGACCAGGTGAGCGACCTGCTGATCCTCGGGGCGTCGGGTGACCTGACCGGCCGCTATCTCCTGCCAGCCTTGGTAGAGCTGGCCGCCGCGGATCGCCTTCCGGTCGGCCGCATCGTCGGCATCGCCCGCAGTGACTTCGACACGCGCTCATTCCGCCATGAGGCCACCGCCCGACTCGCTCGCCATGCTCCCAACGCCCCGGCCTCCGCTGTCCGTGCCGTCCTCGATCGGCTCCACTACCGACGAGGCAACGCCAGCAACGCGAATGATCTCGCCACCGCGATCGGCTCGGAACCCATCGTCGCCTACCTGGCACTGCCCCCCACGCTCTTCCCACCCACGATCGAGGCGCTGGCCGCCGCGCCAACCCCGCCCGACAGCCGGATCGTGGTGGAGAAGCCCTTCGGCGAAGACCTCGCTTCCGCCCGAGCGCTCAACGACCTGCTGCACGCTGCGTTTCCCGAGAACCTGGTCTTCCGCATCGACCACTTCCTTGGCATGCAGACGGTGCAGAACATCCTTGCGCTGCGCTTCGCCAACCGCATGTTCGAGCCACTTTGGAATAACCACCACATCGATCAGGTCGAGATCGTCTGGGACGAGACGCTCGCCCTCGAAGGACGCGCCGAATACTACGACCATGCCGGTGCCCTGCGCGACATGGTCCAGAACCATCTGCTTCAACTCCTCGCACTCGTGGCCATGGAACCTCCCACTCGACTAGACGAGCAGGACCTGCGGGACCGCAAGGTCGAGGTACT
>Ga0134125_10005256_pt1 | contig 14735 bp, 12 predicted proteins | sample KB31751_FD_96464 | JGI IMG/M metagenome (GOLD analysis project Ga0134125, IMG submission 96464) | Terrestrial soil microbial communities with excess Nitrogen fertilizer from Kellogg Biological Station, Michigan, USA - KB3-175-1 | ecosystem: Environmental > Terrestrial > Soil > Unclassified ... | reverse complement strand
TGTTGCCGATCCTTCCAGCATGAGCACTCGCACAGCCGCTGAAGCGCTTGCGCCTTTTGGCCAGATGGGCCCAATTCTTTTTTCCTTCGGAATCATCGCATCCGGCCTGATCGCTCTGCCCATTCTGGTGGCCTCACTTTGCTTCGCGGCTTCTGAAGCATTCGGATGGGAATCCGGACTCTCCATTCCTCCGTGGCGGGCGCGGTTTTTCTATGTCATGATTTCGGTCACCGTATTTGTGGCTGTTACCGTGGATTTCTTCGGCGTTAACACGGTCAGGGTGCTTTACTGGTCACAGGTTCTGGCGGGAATCGTCCTGGTGCCGGTTTTCATTTATATCCTGGTGATCTCAAACAATCGCCGAGTGATGCGTACCGCAAACAGCACCTTCCAGAATTTCTGGCTCGGCTGCGCGGCCGGCGGCATGCTGATGTCAAACCTGCTCTTCTTCTGGAACGCTTTGTTCGGCTAAATCTGCCAATCTATCGGTGAAAACCCTTTGCCGATTGGAGGCTCCCTCTTCGTTCACCGGTAGTGCTTTCATGTGATCCGTCACACATGGGTTGTGATCTGCTCCCAAAGTTGCAGCGTTGACAGGCGAAGGCGCTAAAATCGAACGCAGAGCCTTCTCCAACATGAACTTGTTCTCTGATGATCGTTGTGGGCTTTTTGAGGAACCATATGACCCGGGACGAAATCGTTAAAAAGCATAAGCAATATCTTTTCCCTTCGATCTTCACTTACTACAACGATCCTCTGGTCACGGATCACGCCAGCATGCAGTACGTCTGGGACACGGAGGGCAAAAAGTATCTCGACTTCTTCGGCGGCATTGTCACTATCTCTGTCGGCCATTGCAATCCCCGCATTACCGACAGGATCAAAGCCCAGGTAGATCATTTGCAGCATGCCTCCACGGTTTTTCCCAATGAAGCCGTTGTGGCACTCGCGGAGAAGCTGGCCCAGATTACCCCCGGCGAAATCAGCCAGACGTATCCTTCAAACAGCGGTACAGAAGCCAATGAGACAGCCGTTCAGATCGCGCGTATGTATACCGGGCATTTTGAAGTTGTCGGACTGCGGCACGGATACAGCGGCCGCTCCAGCCTGACACAGTCTCTTGCCGGCCAGAGCGGATGGCGGAAATCATTACCCGTTCCGGCGCCTGGCTTCGTGCATGCCCTGAATCCCTATTGCTACCGCTGTCCTCTCGGCAAGACTTACCCCAGTTGCGAAGTGGCGTGTGCGCGAGACGTTGAAGCGGTGATCCAAACCACAACGTCGGGACAGATTGCGGCCTTCCTGGCTGAGCCCATCCAGGGCGTGGGCGGCTTCATCACTCCGCCGAACGAATATTTCAAGATCGTCTTTAAGATCGTCAAAGACTACGGCGGGCTCTTCATTTCTGACGAAGTGCAGACCGCGTGGGGACGCACGGGCAAGCGCTGGTTCGGAATCGAACAATGGGAAGTAACGCCGGACATCATTACCTCGGCAAAAGGGCTGGGCAACGGCGTTCCCATTGGCATCACCATGACGCGCCCGGAGATTGCCGCCAGCTTTCACGGCCTCCAGATTTCCACTTTTGGCGGCAATCCGGTCACTTCGGTCGCCGCCAAAGCGGTCATCGATCTGATTGAAGAAGACCGGCTCATGGACAACGCGCAGACAGTCGGCGCCTACTTCCGACAGGGCCTTGATGCGCTCAAAGAAAAATACGAGCAGATCGGCGATGTACGTGGCATGGGTCTGATGCAGGCCCTGGAGTTTGTGAAAGATCCTGTCAGTAAGGAACCAGCTCCAGCGGCTACCAACCAGTTCATGGAAGAGTGCCGCAAACGCGGTTTGTTGGTGGGCAAAGGCGGACTGTATGCAAATGTGATTCGCACCTCGCCGCCGCTCAACATCACCCGGAGCGACGTTGACGAAGCCATCCGGATCATGGATGAGGCACTGGCCGTGATAGCACCTGCGTTGACCGGCGCAGGCCAGTTCCGTTAGAGATTTTTTAGGAAAAGATTCGCTATCACGCTGATACTATAGACCGGTCCCAGGAAAATTTATGCCAACAATGGTTTATTGCACAGCATGCGGTAAGCAAATCCATGATTCAGCAACCAACTGTCCGGGCTGTGGGGCCGTCCAGTCCCCCAGGCAGACCCTGGTTGCTGCCGTCCCCTCCGCCATGGTACCCGCGACAGACAAACGCATTTTGCCCGCATTTTTGCTCTGTTTCTTTGTCGGATGGCTCGGCGCTCATCGCTTCTACGTTGGCAAGGTAGGGACCGGTATTGCCATGCTGTTCACCCTCGGCGGCCTGGGTCTCTGGGCTTTGATTGATCTCATTCTGATTCTAACGAGCAGCTTTACTGACAAAGACGGAGTTCGGATCACGCAGTGGACCTAAGCGTTCTCTAATTCTCACTACGATAAATCGACGTAATTCGGACAGCGGTTCTCAGCAACTGAACATTTCTTAACAGCCCACGACGCAACACACCCGATGTGAAATGCCGTCACATCTCTTAGGTATAGGGAACCCCAGGAGCTTTCAAACTAGTCAATCATGTGTGCCACACCCCCCCCGGACAGGAGGCAGTATGCCCAAAGGCCGCAGGATCGCGTGGCGCATATACTTTGCGGGCGCCATCGTCGGAATGGCCAGCTTTCTCTTCACCAGCACCTTTTTTCGCAACGAACAGATATGGGACGACGCGTTTGGCGGCGCAGTCTGTGCCGTTCTGGTTATCAGTCTCATGTATCAGCGTGAGCTCAACAGGCGCGAAATCGAACGGCAGAAGTTCATTGCATTCCGCGCCACCATGGTGACAGTTCAAGACATCATGGGAAATTTTTTCAACAGCATGCAGCTGGTGCGCCTGGAATCCGAGGCGTACATGTCGCCCGAATCTATTGAACTCTTCGACCGTTTGATCGCCGAAACGGATGCTCAACTGAAGGCGCTCGGCCAGATTGAGCGCCTGGAAATCAAGCCTATGGCTGTTGGCTCGGGCATCAAGTACGATGAACCGCATCAATCATCGTCTGGAAACAACGGCGGGACGGGCCCATCACACGGTTAAGGATTCTCTACTCTTCCTTCAATTCTTCCATCAGCGCTGTTCGAACTCGCTGCTGATGTGTCGCATCAAGCTTTCTTCCTTTTGACGTGAGATAAAAAACGTCAATCGCCATTTCACCTTCCGTATCAATCAATGCGATTTCTATGTTGCATTGCTGATAGGACAGACGTGAGCTGATGCGATACAACAAGCCCGGTCTGTCCTGGGCAATCACCTGCAATACGGTGCAGTGCGCCGAACTGGTGTCGTTGAAGTCCACACGAGTCTGAACGCGCGTCTTGCTGGAAGACCCTTGCGCTGGGCGCATGCGCTCACGCAGCATCTTATCGAGGTCGGCATCGCCGTTGAGAACATTGGCGATGCTACGCTTGAAACGGTCCCACTCCGGCAAATTAAGTTCCAGCGTGCGAAAGCGATCAACAAAATGAAACGTGTCAACCACCACCCCGGCCTGGTTTGAAAAGGCGTTTGCCTTCACGATGCTCATCCCCCAGGCAACGAGCACTCCCGTCATCCGGGCAAAGAGCATCGGCCGATCCGTCGTAACCAATGTGAGGTCGAACCAGTGACGCCCACGTTCAAGCTGGAGTTGAACAGGTTCACCCTTGAGGCGACCAGCCATTTCAAGATGACTGAGTACGTCTTTGGCCGCATATGTGGCTAGATAGCGGCGGGGGAAACCTTCAAGAAACGGTTTAAGTCTGCGCCCTGCTACTGGCGCCAGCGTGCTGACCACCTGGTTTTCTTCTGGAGAGCCTCCGTGCAGGGGTTGGTCCACACTCAGATTCAGGTAGTTTGCGGTCTCGATGTAAAGCTGCCAGATGTTCTCGGCTTTCCAGGGAGTGAGAGCATCAGGATTGACAGCTTTAATATCAGCATAGGTCATGAGGCAGAGCATTTTGAGGCGCTCGGGAGACTGCACGGTTTCAGCGAAAGCTCGCACCGTTTCCGAATCGAAAATGTCGCGGCGCATCGCGGCTGACATGGCCAGATGGTTTGCAATGAGAAATCGCACTGCATCGCGCTCCACGGGCTCAAGATCCAGGCGCTCCATGGCGCTGTCCGCCAGTTCGAGTCCGGCAGTAATGTGGTCAGTTGCGCTCGCGCCTTTACCCACGTCATGCAGGAGCAGCGCGAGATAGAGAAGCTCAGGACGTTCAAGTTCTCCCAGCAGCTCAGCATAGCGCTGGTCCCATTCAGACGATGACTGCCCGAGGCGATGCAGGCTGTCGATGGCGACAAATGTGTGCTCATCAACGGTGAAACGATGATAGAAGTCACGTACAACCAGCGCATCGATTGCTTTAAGTTCGGGCAGAATCAGAGTGAGAAAACGCAGAATGTGCATGGCGCGAAGGGTGTGCGCGGCATGCGGTTGCAGAAGGATTTCCTGGAAATAAATCCACAGCTCAGCCCCGCGCGGTGGCGTGGCCGCTATGGACGGCAGCACCTGTTCTATACGCTGCTCAGTCGTTATGCTGAGTTTCACTCCATGATGCGCGGTGAAATGGAACAGCCGCAACAGGACTTCGGGATCCTGCACGGAAGCCGGCTGCTGCAGGTGGACCATGCCATGTACGACCGAGAAATCCGGAGTGGAAAGGCGCGACCGCCAGCTCTGAAATTGCCTATAGAGAGAAGACGATGCCGCCGGTACCTCGTCAAGAAGCTGCGTGCAGATGCGGTGCACGGAACGAGCATGACGGAAATAGACGCGCATCCAGTCGGCGGCTTGGAAACCACTGCTTCGGTCACCCGTTGACGGAAAAGATATCCCAATCTTCTGTACCGTTGCTTCGTCCTGCGCTGGCCAGCTTAGTGTATTGTCATCCCGCCCATGGCGAAAATGGAGGAAGCAGCGAAGTGCGGCGAAGAATTCCAGCGCGTCGCCTGCCTGTCGTCGCATGGAAACCGGTAATAAAGTGCCGGGTTCCGGCCATGCGTTAAGTGTCGCAATCGAGGAAATGAGCGCAAGCCAATACGCGCAATTGTAGTCACGCAATCCGCCGGCGGCATCTTTGATGTTCGGTTCCAGATGGAAAACTGTGTTGCCGTATTTGGCGTGACGGCTGCGGGTTACTTCCACCAGCCGCTGCACTATTTGTTGCGATTCCCGCTCCACCATCGTGAGAATGACTCTGTCACGAAGCCGCGAATAGAGCTCTCTATCGCCCGCCAAAAACCGGCAATCGAGCAGGGAAATAAAAAACTCAATGTTCCTGGGATCGAAGTGCTCGCACTCGGCAAGTATGCGGCTTGCAGGGCTCAACTTGAGGCCAACGTCCCAGAGTTCCTGGGAAAAAGTTCTGATCGAATCTTTGAGTGTCTGTTCCTGGCTCTGATCGGAATGAAGGAAAAGCAGATCGATGTCAGAGAACGGAAAAAGTGAGCTTCGGCCATATCCTCCAATGGCTACGAGAGAAAACTTATCCGTGCCGGCGTGGGGGAGCAGGATTCGCTCCCACAAGCGAAGAACAATCTGATCGACCAGCTCGGCTCTTTGCAGGATGGCAGCCTGCCCGTCGGCATTGATTGCGAAGTCATGCTGGATGCGCCCAAAGCCACTGGAATAGAGTTCGCGCAAATCGCCGGTAAGTGTTGCCACTGTGCTCATGGCCGGATGCACTGAGGAAGAAATCTGGTTTTCACAATGCGCCTTCCCCGCGCTCCTCATTGCGAATCCGGATAACATCATCAACCCGGCTGAGAAAAATCTTGCCGTCACCAATCTTTCCTGTGCGCGCGGCGTTCATGATCGCCTGGACCGCCTTTTCAGCGATGGCATCGGCCAGCACAAGCTCAAGTTTGGTCTTCGGGATCAGGTCGACGGTATATTCCTGGCCACGGTAAAACTCAGTGTGGCCTTTTTGGCGACCGTGGCCGCGGACCTCAAGCACGGTCATTCCCTCCACTCCGATCTCGTGGAGAGCGTCTTTGACTGCGTCGAGTTTTGATGTGCGTATGACAGCTTCAACCTTGGTCATCATCATCTTTCCCGATTGAAAGCATTACTTGAAGAATATGGAATGCACGGATCGCTCCGCCTGATCCATTGCCGCTGTTTGCTTCCTTTTAAGCGGACACCTCAAAGTAATAACCCTCTTCGCCATGCTGAGTGAGATCAAGTCCCTGGATTTCGTGCTCTTCGGACACACGCAGCCCTATTGCGAGATCGACAAGCTTCAGAATCAGAAGGGTCCCTGCAACAGCGAGCGCCCAGGCGATTGCCACTCCGACACACTGATTCAAAAGTTGATGTGCATTGCCTTCCAGCATTCCTGATGGCAGTATCTTCCCGTTTGCGTCCCTGAAAATCGGATTGACCGCGCTGGAGGCGAAGACGCCTGTCAGAAGCGCACCCGCCGTACCTCCGGCGCCATGTACACCGAAGGCGTCGAGGGTATCGTCGTAGCCAAAGCGCGCTTTGACCTTCGACACCATGAAATAACAAAGGCCGCCGGCAAAGAAGCCGATGATCAGAGCAGACATCGGTCCAACGAACCCTGCGGCAGGAGTGATGGCAACCAGTCCAGCAACAGCGCCGGAGATCGCTCCCAGTGCGCTGGGTTTTCCGTTGCGGACCCACTCGGCAGTGCACCATCCCAGCGCAGCCGCTGCAGCTCCGAAGTGAGTCGCTACAAATGCACTCGTTGCCAGGCTGCCGGCTGCCAGAGCGCTGCCTGCGTTGAAACCAAACCATCCGATCCACAGCAGGCAGGCTCCAATAAAGCTCAACACCACGCTGTGAGGCGGCATGGGCTGCCGCGGAAAGCCGATACGGCGGCCGAGATAAAGTGCGCATACCAGAGCCGAGACGCCGGATGTGATATGGACCACGGTTCCACCCGCGAAGTCGAGCGTGGGAAACCGCCCGCCAAGGGATGCATTCAGCAGGCCATTCTTCCCCCACACCATATGGGCCATGGGACAGTAAACAATCAACGACCAGAGCGACAGAAAGAGACACATGGCGCTGAACTTCATTCGCTCGGCGAAGGCTCCGGTAATCAACGCCGGTGTAATCACCGCGAACATCAGCTGGTAAACCATGTACGATTCGGCAGGAATTGTGGCTGCGTACGCGGGGTCTGGCTCCGCTCCTACTCCACGCAGAAAAAGATGCTGAAGTCCACCGATGAAGCTGTTTCCTTCAGCAAAAGACAGGCTGTATCCGACCAGGGCCCAAATAACTGTAATCACCGCCATCATGGCGAAGCTCTGCATCAGAGTGGCAAGAACATTTTTCTTCCGGACCAGCCCGCCATAGAAAAGCGCCAGCCCCGGACCGGTCATCATCAACACCAAAGCAGAACACACCAGAATCCAGCCGTTGTCCGCAGATGTTCTGGCTGCTGCCAACTGTTGTTCAAGTCGAGCAATGCGTTCGCTCTGACTATCCGAGCGTGTTGAAGCTGGGCTTTCCGCAACAGGCGCACCGCTTGCCCCCTGCGCGCGAACCGAGAAAGGCGAAGCAAACAGGAGAAGCAGGAGCCAGCTTGCTATCCACGGCCTTGTCATGAAATGTACGCTCCCTGATTCTGAACCGCGCAAAGCTGCACACACTCTACCCAGCATGCAGCCGCACCGGGAAATCGAAAATATTTATCGTGGCTATAAGAAAGCCCGGTGAGGATGATGTCGTTTAAAACCGCTCGAAGTTCCCCTCCCGGAGTTCCTCTCATCGAAATTCCGAATTCACAATTGCATTTGCTAAACCCGACACCTCCGTCGTATCACCGTGTAGAGTATAGAAACTCCCAATTCGTCTAATATGGAAGAGCGTATTAGGAAATCTCCAGAGTTCATGAAGGCCGGTGCGGATCAGGTGTGACCAGAGCGAAAAATAGCAACGCGCGGCAAAGGAAATCGCCGCATCCGGACCGGTTGATGATGCAACTGCAGGATGCGGAAGAGGCATTGCGTCAGTGGATCCGCAGTTCTCCGCGAAACGAGAAACTCTTTCGTCGCGATCCGATCGCGGCTATGCGGGCTGCCGGATTGGAAATCGACGACGACATTCTGCTTGAGTTGGAAATGATTACCAGCGCGATCGCAAGAAAGCTGAAGTAACCGGATCGGAAGTCCGGTTTCCGTAGTTTGATCTGGCAGCACTTTTTTCGAGTTTCATCAATGCCCTTATAATGACTGCATGGCCCAGATCATGTACGGCAAGCCTGTTGCCGACCAGATTGAGCAGTGGGTTCGCGGTGAAGTGGAACACCTGCGGGCGTCTCACAACCTGATCCCCCGGCTTGACGTGGTTCTCGTGGGCCGAAGCCCGGCCTCAGAGCGGTATGTCGGCAAAAAGATCGAATCATGCAATCAGCTGGGCATGACGGCTCATTTGCACACCTTTGACGACTCCATCAGCGCCGCTTCACTTCGCCAGGAGGTGCAGCGCCTGAGTGACGATCCGGAAGTCCACGGAATTCTCATTCAGCTTCCGCTTCCTCCGCACATTGAGGAGCCATCCCACGGCCTGAACAAGTTTGACGTCTTTGACGCCGTGCGTGGTGAACAGGATGTGGACGGCATTTCTCGCCACACCGTGCCTGAGCTATACCGGGCGCAGGCAGATTCCATTCTGCACTTGCCTGCTACGGCGCTGGCGGTAAGACGCATGATGACCTTTTATGGAATTGAGACCGAAGGCCGCGTTGCGGTAGTCGTGGGGCGCAATGACATCACTGCGAAACCCATCCATCACATGCTGGGCGGAAGAATGTGCAACGCGACGGCAATCTGGCTTCACCGGTTTACGCGCAAGGCCGATCACGATGAGTTCATGCGTTCCGCCGACATCATTGTTACTTCCGTCGGCAGCCAGCACTATAAGATCACCGCAGAAATGGTTAAACCGGGCGCTGTGGTAATCGACGTAGCCACGCGCGTGGGCTCTGATGGCAAGCTTCACGGAGATGTTGATTTTGAACGCGTGAAAGACATGGCGTCAGCGATCACACCTGTCCCCCGGGGCGTGGGTCCGGTAACCGTTGCTGCCCTCATGGAAAACGTGGTGCGGGCTGCGCAGTTTTCCGCCGGCCTGAGAAAGCCTGGATATGATTTTGCGGCGAAGACTACCGTGGATTCGCAAGTTTGACGAACCGAAGCTATTTCCTTCCGGGCCCGATATTGCGTGATGCGGAAAATTCATATCCGATCCTTCGCACCGTCCGAATCAATTTGACTTCGTGTCCTTCATCGATCTTTTTGCGAAGGTAGTTCACGTACACGTCCACCACGTTGGTTGCCGTTTCTGGCGCAAGCTTCCACACATTCGCAATGATCATGGTGCGTGTAATGCGCGTTCCTGCATTGCGCATGAAATATTCAAGCAGACTGAACTCTCTTGGCGTGAGCTCGATTTCCCTGCTCCCCCGCTTTACTGTCCGAAGCACACAATCAAGTTCCAGATCGTCAGCGCGGAGAATGGTTTGGATGGGACGGCTCTTACGGCGATCCAGCGCCCGCACCCGCGCCGACAGCTCTGAGAAAGAGAACGGTTTGGTCAGGTAGTCGTCGGCGCCGGCATCCAGGCACGCTACACGCTCTGTAACGTGATCCGTAGCCGTTAAGATCAGGATTGGAATATCAGGATCGTGGGCCCGGATGCGGGAGAGCACTTCCGTGCCGCTGAGAACAGGTAAATTCAAATCGAGGATGAGGAGGTTAAATCCTCCGCCGCTCAACTGGCTAAGGGCTTCTTCGCCATTGCCGGCGATTTGACAATCATGGCCTTCCGCTAAAAAAGCTTTTGCTACAAAAGAAGCCAGCGGAGCGTCATCTTCCGCAATCAAGATTCGCATCCAGCTATACCATCTCCCCTAAAATGTACTCCCTAATGCCACGGGACGTTCAACCACTCTAGGTACCTGGGCCTTTACCGGCATGACCGAGATCACGCTTCTCCTTCAAATGACAAGCAAGTGCCATGGATGTTACCACAAGCATTCAGTTTAGTTGTCGAAAACTTGATGATTGATAAGCTTAATTGCCAGCTATTCTAGGTGGGAGATTATGCAGATAGGCCTCAGCATTATCTCACGCTGCGTGATTGCGATTCTAGAACTATATTCGAGCGTATCAATCGCGATGAAACTGCAGATGGGGCGTGTAGCGCAGTTCCACCTGCCCGGTAACGTTCTGCTGCGCTGTCGACTTCAAAACGGGAATCAGCCAGCGTTCGTGCTGAAGGAAGGTAGTGATCGTCAAACCGGGACGGGCTCTCCATTCAAAGCTTACGTTGCCGTCAGTTTGGGTGCCACCGCCAGGGAAAAACTGATTGCTTGCCTTGAGCTGCCTGAAGCCGAACACAAGCTTGCTGGTGGGAGAAAAATGGTATGTGCTCCAACCCTGATAATCTCTGGCGTCGCGACCGACAGGATTGCCGAACAGAAAGCCTTTATTTGTATTAGCGTCGTGGTACTGGTTATTGAAGTAGATGAAAGTCGGGCCGAAGTCGTGGGAAGTCAGCATCTGCGTGGATGCAGATTCCCCGCGAAGATCCAGTTTCTCGATTCCGGGAATATGTGACAGGTAAAATCCCGGGTTCACGGCCGCGCGACGCGGATTGGCCAGAGGGGATGGATCATCATCGCTGTACATATCGCTGTAAATGGTCAGCCAGTTGCGCAGTCCGGGAACACGATACGAGAAATCAAAGCCTGACTTTCGATCCCCAGGATCATTGCGATCGCCGAAAACCCCGATGCTGCTGCTGAACGAACCGAAATTACGAAGCAAGCTATCCCCGGTAAAGGGATGACCCACACCCGCCCACAAGGATGCACGCGTGAACCCAACCTCCAGATTTTCCGTGAGGTGAAAGCTGATCTTCTGCAGGTTAAAGAAAGGGCGCTGCGGGAACTGGTGTCCTGACAACTTACTGAAAAGAAATTCGCCCCGGATCTGTCCCAGCAAGCGAAGAAAACCAGGTAATACGAGCGGGGTCGTGCGCTTGAAGTCGAGCGTGTACATAGGATCAGCGTTGTCGCTCAGCATGAGTGCGCCGCTTTCCGTAGGCCCAAGCCAGAGACTTTGCTTTCCAAAAGTAAGCGCATACTGACCCAGGTTGACTCCGCCATATATCTCGATGGGATAGAAACGATCAATGCTGTCGACCGGGGCCGCGGGCAGGATCGGATTCAGGTCAACAGTAGAAACCAGCTGTCGCTGCGCATCGGTAAGCGGTCCCCGTCCTGGAGCATGCTGGTACTCGCCCTGTGCGTAGAAGAAGAACCGTCCGGCTACGACGCTGCTGGAGGCTCCGGTAATCATGTTCACTCCTTCGTCATAGGGACGCCCGAAGTCGTTCCAGAGGGTCTGGCCAAAGTGATAGCTATCGCGCAGCGGCGTGCCGGAAATCTGTGTGTAGCGTGTATATACCGAATCGATCTGCGCAGAATAATAGTGCTTGCCGTCGCTCGAGAATTCCTGTTTCAGCAGCTCAATACTCTTTGTTACGCTGGAATCGGGTGGCAGATTCTGCGCGTAGTATTCGGCCTCTTCAATCTGCCGCCGGCATTCAGCCCGAGTCCATGGCTTGAGGCCTATGAATTGCGACCTGATGTAGCCAAGCGCAGCCAGCCGGTTGAGTTCGGGATAAACCCAGCTATCGAGCGGAACAAAGGGCGAGCCAAGGGCATCCGGATTGAGCTCTTCGTCCCGCTGTCGCGAGAATGTACCGTAATCCAAATCATCCAGTTCGCGGTAATGATGAGCGTTGAACACTTGCCGCCCGACAAGCCAGCCGAGTGCGCTGCCCACGACGACGTCGGATGGAAAATGCTGGCGCCCGGTAACCCTGGTAAGGCTGACTGTAGCCGCCGTGCCATAGGCCAATGTCTGTGACAGCCATCCGGGATATTCATGAGCAATGACTGAGGCAGCCGTCCAACTCAAGGTTGCGTGCGTGGATGGGAACGAGGCCTCATTACCTAGAACCTGAAAGAATCTCCCATGCCCGTCTGTCGCACTGGGCCGCTCACGCCCGAAAATCAGTTTCAGGCCCTCGTTCACGGTGAGACTGTCGATCATGGCTTCGCCGGAAAGCAACCCGGTCTCTCGCGCCCGCTGCTCGCCGTGGAGACTTCCCCAGAAGTACATTGCGCCTGGGAGAGCAGTGAGGCCAATCAGCCCTCCATCAGAAATGGAATTGCTTAAGCTGATCGCGTCGGGATTTGACCGCGCCCTTTGCATGCTGTGCTGGTCGCTGCCGAGTAATACGGCCGAAGTGGCGGCTAAGGGCGCGAGCCAGAAGGAATCCTCTACGCGAAGATGAAACGGACTCGTCCAAATCGCTTTCTGGTCGTCCGGAAGGCTCAGGAGAGCACTCTTAACCGTGACTGGGCCCGGTTGCTTGTGCGATTGCGTTTCAGATTTTGGCGTAGCCTGCGGGTCGGGTGGGGCGGAACATCCAATCCCAGGACATGGCTCGAGCGTGGGAGGCGAATCGGCCGCCATCTGGCAAAAGCCGTATCGCGCCACGAGGCAACAAAACAGCAGCGAGGCGCAGATCGCCTTGGGTAGTGAATGGATGCCCATGAAATGAGAGTGGAACCCCTTCACTATAACAAAGAAGATCGGCAGCTATGCAGATGATTTGATTCGAGATAGGTGGATTTACTGAGGTGTAAGCAAAAATACTCGTATGGGCCCAGAATGCAGGTGACTATCCATGGTTGCTACGTCATGCCGGGTTGTGTTTGGGCTTTTCACTCCAAATGCCACGATCTCGCCCTTGTCATTAATGGAAAAAGCCCCGGTCAAAACGATGTGTGGATCGAGACCGGTTACAGCTTCATTCAAATCAATCATTCCTCCGGAACTTGTCCATAGAAAAGCCCGCGTCCCGAGGGAGCTTCCTGATTCTCCAACCACCTGTCCCAGGTTGTTGATGGCGAATGCTTCACTGTAAGTGCTGCCTGAAAGAGAACCAATGGGCTGTATGCCGTTGGCTTGCGTCCAAATGAAGGATCTGGTTCCACTTGTTCCTTCTGACGTGCCAACCACCGTCCCTGCATCGTTAATGTGATCGGCTCGACTTGCAGTGTCGCCGGGGAGCGCGCCAATCTGCTGCATAGAGCCGTTACTCCAGATAAAGGCACGCTGGCCATCGGCTGGGGTGTCAGCGAAACCGACAACTTGTTGATGATTGTTGATGCCGTGGGCTTCGCTGGTGGGGCCTCCGAGGGTACCCAGGTCGGTAATGGTACCGTTGCTCCACATGACCGCATGAGTTCCCGACGACCCAACCACATCGCCCAGGTTATTAATGGCAAACCCCTGAGCCGAATTAGAGCCCGCCAAAACGCCGAGATCCCGCATGCCTGCTGAGCTGGTCCAGAGGAAGGCATGCATACTGTCCGCAGTGTTGGATGTCCCGGCTACCTGGCCTGAATCGTTGATACTGAATGCTGCGCTGTAGTCGCCGCCAGCCAGCGTGCCGAGATCGCGCATTCCGCCCTGCTTTTGCCAGAAGAAGGCATGAGTGTCTGCGCCATGAGGAAAGCCTGTACCTCCGACCGCCTGCTGGCTGGAATTGATCCCATGAACTCGCGCGCTGCCGTGACGGATTGCGCCGAGATCAGTGACGGTATAGGTCTGCGCAAAACAAGACGCCGAAAACAAGGCCGAAAGCAAGCCGATCATGAGCGCAATAGGAAACAACCTCGACTTTGACGTAGCGTTCATGGGCCCTCTCAGAATGCGGTAAATGTGACGGTACTGGTCACTCCGGACGAGACCGTAGCAGTCTTGCTCTTGGTGGTATGTCCCGTCTTGGCAACCGTGATTGTGTAACTTCCAATAGGAATCCAATTGGTGGTAAACGTTCCGGCGGTACTTGTGGTTCCGGTCACCGTTGTCGCTACCACTCCACCTTTGATGGTAACGGTGGCGCTTGGCACTGCGGCATTGCTGGAATTCAGTACCTTCACGGTGAATTTCCCAGCCGTAGCAATCGGAACATTCAGAGTTGCCGTAGCGCCAGCGGTTACTGTGACCGACAACGTATGCGCCAGGTATCCAGTTTTGACGGCTGTGATCTTCTGAGCTCCTGCCGTAACGTTGCTCAGCGTATAAATTCCGGTCGAGCTCGAAGTTGTTGAACCACCACTCCAACTGACTGTTGCTCCCGCGAGAGCCGCGCCACTCGAAGCATTGGTGATCTTTCCGGTGACGGTGCCGCCACCCGTTCCGGCCGGAGTCAAAGTGAAATTAGCGGTGCTATTGGCTCCGCCCGTGATAACGACATTTTGCGTCGAGCTCTGGAATCCGCTGGCCGAAGCCACCAACTGGATGGTCCCGGCAACGATGCCCGTCAGGCTATAAGTGCCAGTAGATGACGTTGTGGTACTGCCGCCGCCGAAACCCACAGTTGCGCCCGAGATGGCTGCCCCACTCGAACTCTTGACTGTACCTGACACTGATCCACTGCTCGACCCCATCGTGATGTTTGGAGCCGTAATTGTGGTTCCAGCAACGACCGTTACCGCCTGGCTCGCATTGGCAAAGCCAGTTGCGGCAGCCGTAATCGTCGCAGCACCAGCGGGCAGGTTTGCCAGAGTGTAGCTTCCGGTCGAATCGGTCGCCACGGTCAAGCCATCGGCGCTGACAGTCGCTCCAGACAATCCGGTACCAGCGCTGTTGACT
>Ga0134125_10005255_pt1 | contig 14736 bp, 17 predicted proteins | sample KB31751_FD_96464 | JGI IMG/M metagenome (GOLD analysis project Ga0134125, IMG submission 96464) | Terrestrial soil microbial communities with excess Nitrogen fertilizer from Kellogg Biological Station, Michigan, USA - KB3-175-1 | ecosystem: Environmental > Terrestrial > Soil > Unclassified ... | reverse complement strand
CAGTAGTACTTGCAGACCATGCAATCAGGGCAGGATTTATTCCAGCAGTAATTAGATAAGAAATGTCAGACATTAACAAACTGCGTGATAAGATAGACAAGATTACATTTGATATTCTCAAATTGATAAAAGAAAGAAATGATGTAGCAAAAGAAATTGGCAATTTAAAAAATCATCTAGGCATAGGCGTTACAAACGAGGAAAGAGAAAACCAGTTACGTGTAAGAGTCGTAGCATTATGTAAAGAAATAGGACTTGATGAAAAGACCGGAATGGTGATGCTAAATTTTCTGTTAAATGAGTCAGTCAAGATTCAATCAGTAGACAAACAAACACACTTGTCAGTATTTTTGAAAGCAAAAAAACTGGAAAAGGAAGGAAAAAAAATAATCCACATGGAAGTGGGTGAACCGGATTTTCTACCACCAAAGATTGTTAACAAGGCACTTGCAGAGGTTTACGATAAAGGTTTTACAAAATATGGAGATTCAAAGGGAATGCCAGAGTTTAGAGAAGCACTTGCAAAACATGTCACAGAAAAATTTCAAGTAAAAACATCATCTCAAAACATCATGGTATCGCCAGGAGCACGCTTTTCAATATTTCTTGCAATCTCTAGTCTTCTAAACCCAGGAAATGAGATTATCGTGATAGAGCCAGCATGGCCTGCATACAGGGACAATGCTCTCAATTCAGGAGTCAAGGTTAGAACAATACATACCACCCTTGAAAACAAATGGGAGCCAAAAATAGACGAGATCAAAAATGTAATAAATGAAAATACAAAGATGATAGTTCTAAATTATCCAAACAACCCTACAGGCAAGATTCTTCCCATGGGTTTACAGGATCAGATAATGGAATTGGCAATAAAGAATAATTTGTATGTGTTAAGTGACGAGATTTATTCATCATATGCAAATAAACCATGGAAGAGCATCCTTACTTATGGATACGGTAAATCTGTAATAACCCAATCATTTTCAAAATCACATGCAATGACAGGTTTTAGAATTGGTTACGCAATATCAAGCCCTGAAATAATAGAAAAGATGGCAAAACTTCAAGCCCTTGCGCTAACAAATGTATCAGAGCCTATGCAGTATGTTGCCATGAAGGCATTAGAGGCAGATACAACCGATAATACTAAAACTATCAAAAATAGACTAGAAGTCATATTGAAAAAAGCAAAAACCATGCAACTAGACTTTGTAGAACCAGATGGTGCAATGTACTTGTTTGCCAAAATAAGACAAGAAAACTTTGATTCAGTTGATTTTACAAACAAGCTTTTAGACATAGGTGTGGCAATAGCTCCAGGTGAGGGGTTTGGAAACTATCAAGGATTTGTCAGAATATCAGCCACTCAGCCAGAAGATACACTTAATCAGGGAATGCAAATAATAGAGGAAAGGTTGAAGAGCAAATAATGAAAAAAAAGATTGCAATAATTGGCGCAGAGGGTCAAATGGGAAAATGGTTCTCAAAGTATTTTCTTGAGAAGGATTATGACATAATAGGATACGACTCTGAAAAAGAGATTTTGAATAAATTAGTTACAAAAGCCCAATCTCTAGTAGGGGCCATCTTGACAGCTGATTATGTTATTTTGTGCATACCAGTCAAGCGCACACCTGAAACAATAAGGCTCATAGCAAAAGAGATGAAGCGTGATTCTTATCTAATAGACATCTCTTCACTTAAAACAAAAACTGCCGCAGCTCTTTCCAAGATACCAGACAAAGTAAATCCAATATGCATTCATCCAATGTTTGGTCCAGGAACTAAAAAGCTGAAAGGTCAGAACATAATATCAATTCCAATAAGAGATGCAAAAAAAGAGATGGCTGTAACAAAGTCATTATTTGAAGAGGCAAATTTTGTTCAAATAGATGCAACAGAACACGATAAGAAAATAGCAATGGTGCTTGGAATGCCACACCTAGTAAACTTGGCACTTGCCAACATATTTGCAAAGGAAGAGAATTTCTCACTAGTTGAAAAAATGGCTGGAACTACTTTCAAAGCCCAAAAGTATCTTACCACAGGCATCATGACAGAGCCACAGGAACTTATTGAAACAATAATTTCAAATCCAGAAATACGAAGATATGCAGAAGAATTTTGGAAAGACATAGGTAGAATGCTTATTTTAATTCAAGAAAACAAGACTGAAGAAATGATAAAGTACATCTCAAGTGCAAAGGAGCGACTAGCAAAGAACGTTGATCTTGAGGAATCATACAAAAAACTTGTTACAATGGTAAACGCTGTAGAAAAATAATTGAAATCCACCAAAATAGTAACTTCTTTTTTAACTCAGGATGGCAAGTATCTAATTCTAAAACGAAGTAACAAAGTGAGAACAATGAAAGATCTCTGGGCAGGCATAAGTGGCATCATAGAAGGCAATGAAGATCCATTATACCGAGCAAAAAAAGAGATACTTGAAGAAACCAGCATTACAGAAAACCAGATTACACTAATTCGTGCAGCAGTTCAAATGAGGACAGACTCTCCCCAATATGAAAACCACGAATGGTTGATTTTTCCATTCTTGTTTTCAGTGGAAAATCCCAAGATAAAATTAAACTGGGAAAACTCAGAGTATCAATGGATAACACCTGCAGATCTGACAAAATTTGAGATAGTACCAAGTCTTGAAAAAGTACTAGCCAGTTTGTTGTAACTTTTCTACTTCAGTTTTAGTAAATCTTTGTTGTGGAAGCATGATGTAAACACAAGCACCGCCACACATGGTACATGGAACTGTGTTACCTTTGAGTTGACCAGTTCGTGCATGTATACGGGATGCTTCCTCAGGATCAATTGATAACGCAATTTGTTTTTCCCAGTTAAGTGTCCTTCTTGCCTCAGTCATCTCCATATCCCACTTGATTGCTTTTTCTCTTAGCTTGACAAGATCTCCTGCATGTGCTGCAATCCTATATGCAATCAATCCCGCCTTGACCTCTTCTGCAGTTGGTAGTGCAAGATGTTCTGCCGGGGTAAGATAACACAATAAATCTACACCTTCGCTTGCAGAAATTGCTGCACCAATAGCGCTTGCAATATGATCATGTCCAGAAGCAATGTCAGTCACCAGTGGTCCTAGAACGTAATATGGTACTTCACCAATCAGAGACTTGGCAAGCCTCACATTAGCTGCTACCTCATTGAGTGGAACATGTCCAGGTCCTTCAACCATCACTTGAACATCTTTTTCATGTGCCACTTTGGTGAGTCGTGAGATGTTGATCATTTCTTGCACTTGGAGTTCATCATGAGAATCAAGAATGGAGCCAGGTCTTAGCGCATCACCCAAGCTAAAAGTAACATCATATTTTCTTGCAAGTTCTATAAGATAATCAAAATGTTCATAGTACGGATTTTCTTTGTCGTATTTTAGCATCCACGCAGCTGTAATTGTGCCACCTTTGCTGACTATACCTCCATGTCTTTTTACTGCAAGAATGCGTTTTGCAATATCCTTTGTAATTCCGGAATGAATTGTGGTATAGTCAACTCCATCTTTTACATTATGTTCAAAGGCATTAAGAAAATCATCCTCTGTAATATCAAGCGGATTCTTGTGTTTTTCTACACCATAATTATATGCCTCATAAACTGGAACTGTACCAAAAGCAATTGGTGCGACTTCAAGTAATTTTCTACGATACATTCCAACATCTCCCCCATCGCTAAGATCCATGATGGTGTCAGCATGATATTTTATTGCGACCTGAGCTTTTTTGATCTCTTCCTCAAGATTTTGATTTAATGTCGAATTTCCGATGTTTACGTTTACCTTAGTCTTCATACCTTTACCTATTCCAACTACTCTAATCTTTTGAGGGCGAGAATTATTGTGAGGGATGATTATAGAGCCATTTGCAATTTTAGGTATGAGCCAATCTAATGTTACATCTTCATCATGTGCAACTGCCTTCATCTCATCTGTAGCGACACCCCTTCGGGCGGCATTCATCTGTGTACTCAATTTACTATTTTTAGCGAGTAATTGGATTTAAACGTGAGTTTCTAAACACAAGATCATGAATCTGTTATCCATTGCTGGCTCTGATCCTTCTTCAGGTGCAGGCATCCAAGGAGACATGAAGACATTTGATGCATTTGGAACATATGGCCTTAGTGTGATCACTGCCATTACAAGCCAGAACACAAGGAGATTTCTTGATGTAAAGCCAGTCAGCGCATCACTTGTAAAAAGTCAGATAAAATCAATTCTTGAAGATTTTCGCATAGATGCAATAAAGATAGGAATGGTTTACGACAACCAAACCATAAAAGTAATACATTCAGAACTTGAAGGAATCAAAATTCCAATAATTCTTGATCCCATATTCAAATCTACAACAGGTGGAGATCTTCAACTCAAAGACTCTTTTCCAAACTATAAAAAATTTCTAATTCCCATTTCTCATATCATCACTCCAAACATGCAAGAGGCTGAAAAAATTTCAGGCATCAAGATCAAGTCATTAAAAGACATGAAAAATGCTGCAAAAAAAATTCAGAAAATTGGAGCAAAAAATGTAATAATAAAAGGAGGACATTTTCTTTCAGGCTCTAAGGTTGTAGACACACTATTAGAGGATAAAAAATTCCACATATTCTCTCATGATAGACTAAAATTTGAAAACCATGGAGGAGGTTGTACATTTTCAGCTGCACTATGTGCAAATATTGCAAGAGGAAAAAAACTACCAGATGCAGTAGATATCGCACGTCTTTTCACAATAGAATCAATGAAAAATGCTGCAAAAATTGGGAGTGGTCTTGTCATAGTCGCACATTCAAAAGGAGACGAGATTGAGAGTCATCTATCGCATGCCATTTCAAAATTTTGTTTGATAGACAACATCTACAAATACATTCCAGAGTGCCAGACAAATTTTGTATATTCAACATCAACCCCACTGTCTTTGGATGACATAATTGGATTGGAAGGAAGAATAGTCAGGACCGGAAAACGTTGTACCATTGCAGGAGATCTCAAATATGGAGGATCAAAGCATGTGGCATCAGCAGTATTAGAAATGGCAAAAAAGTTTCCATCCATTAGATCTGGCGTGAATTTAAGATATAGTAGCATGACAATAAAGCACGCAATCTCAAAAGGTTTGAAGATTTCATCATACGACAGAAATGCAGAACCTGCAAAAACCAAAGAAAAGGAAGGCAGTACCGTATCATGGGGCATCAAGAAAGCAATAGACAGTTTGAGTACACCTCCAGACATCATATTTCATACAGGGGATTTTGGAAAAGAGGCCATGATCCTAGTTTTTGGGAAAACCCCAGAAGACGTACTGAGAAAAACTTTGATAATAATCAGATAGAACATTTTCAACCTTCAACATAAATACCAGAAATTTAGAATAATTTACGTGAAAGCCGTAATTTTAGCTGGCGGTCTTGGTACAAGACTTCAGCCATATACCATATTCCTTCCAAAAGCAATGTTACCATTAGGCGAAAAACCTCTTTTAGAACACCTCATAGAATGGGTAAAACTTGGAGGAGTTGATTCGTTTGTTCTTTGCGTAAGTTATCTAAGAAAAACAATCGAGGATTATTTTGAAGACGGTAGTAGATTTGGTGTAAAAATTGAATATGCCGTTGCAAACAGACCTCTTGCTACAGCAGGTCAGCTAAAAACAGCAGAAGAGTTCATCGATGATACTTTTGTTTGCCTATATGGTGATTCAATATTTGATTTTAATTTGAAAAACATGATACAGAGTCACCATAAGAAAAAATCATTTGCCACCATGGGATTGTTTGAATACAAGACAAAATTACAATATGGATTCATAGAGACAGACAAATCAAACAGGGTAAAAGCATGGCGCGAGAAACCCGAAGTAAAGGGAAACATCAACATAGGATGCTATGTCATGGAGCCTGGCATATTCAAGTACATACCACCCAGCAAACCATATGGCATGGATGATGTTATACGCAGTGCAATAGCAAAGAAAAACAAAGTCGATGGATATCTCATAAAGAAGGGCTTTCTTGACATTGGAGACAAGACTTCATACAGGAGAGCTTACCAGCACTATATCACTCGGCTGGGTCGGATTTAGACCTGTGGTCATGACGGCAACCAAGATACGAAAATTACAAAAAAAAGATCTATACAATGGATTTTTACTTTCACTTGATGCGCTTAGAAAATCAAGCCACATCAAACCAAAAAAAGCCAATATGCTTTTTGACAAGATCTCAAAAAATCCTCATCAGATAATCTATGTGGCAATAGAGAATTCAAAGGTAGTAGGTTCTGCAAGCATTTTGATTGAGCAGAAATTTATTCATGAGGGAGGCAAAGTTGGCCACATTGAGGATGTGGCAGTAAGAAAAGAATTCCAGGGAAAAGGGATTGGAAGGCAGATAGTTGTTGCACTCTTAAAATATGCTGAAAAAGAGGGCTGTTACAAAACAATTCTTGATTGTGCAGACGAGTTGATTCCTTTTTATGAAAACATTGGATTCAAAAAGTATTCTAATTCAATGCGATTTGATCATCGGTCAAAAAGATAGTCTCTTTTTGGCATAGGCTTTACTCTAAACAATAGTACACCTATAGCAATAACTGGAATAGAAGTTATTGTAAACACCATAGGTGATGAAGTAAGTTCTGGTACAACATATGCAGGTATTATTTTTAGTATCAACATATTGACGTAATACATTCCTGCAATAGTGACTAGTCCACCAGTGATTAGTAGAGAGCCTACTAGTCTTGAACCATATCTACGTGCCAATACAAAAGACGAACCTGCAAGAACCATGGCAGGAGCCACACTTATTGAAATGAATTCACGTATTTGAGATGAAGGATCAATGTCATGAGTTGGCTGTGCGAGATAAACACTAATGGATATCATTTGAGCTACAAACATTACAAACAAGCCAAGACTTGCAACAGCTACCCATCGTTCAATTGCCACAATAACTCATCTCTTAATTCAATAAATAAACCAAATGATTGTCTCTAAACTATTCCAACAAGATTTGCAAGCTCTTTTCTACATGCAGAACCGAGTTCTTCAGCAGCCTTTTCTGGAGTAACCTTGTTGAGGAATACACCATATCCACGCTCCAATCCAGACCAAGGATCAGCTTGAGGGTAAACTTCAATGTGCCAATGAATTTGCCTATTGTTCTTTTTCTCAGGTGAGAGATGAAATACCATATTGTATGACAAATTTTTCATCGTATTTGCCAATCCACCCAACGTAGCACGCAAAATCAGAGACAAGTCATTTATCTCTTTTTGAGTTATTTTAGAAAAACTTGTTATGTGTTTTTTTGGATAAATCCAGAATTCATATGGATGCGATGGAGCCCACGGACAGAAAGCAAGAAATCCTTCTGTTTGAAGTATTTGTCTAGGTCCTCCTGTTTCGGTACCGACCGTCTGACACATTGGGCATATTCCTTTTTCATTTAGTATTTTGTGTGCTGCCTCTGCCTCTTGTTCTATGACAGGAGGAATTGTTGAAAACGTCACAATATTGAGATGTGCATGTGTTGTAGAACCACCTGCTTCTTTTCCGTGGTCTACATATATTGAAACATATGTTACTCCGCGTTGGGTGTATAACCATCTAAGTCTGTCTTGGATTACTACAAGTACGTTGGACCATTGTTCAGTAGATATGCTTGCAAGAGAGTCTTTGTGCTTTTCTGAAGCAACTACGACATAATGATACCCATAAGCAGGTTCGCTGTAGAGAGGTCTATCACTGTATGAGTTTTCAGATGTTGTTGTGACAATTGGATTTTTACTTTCAAATACTCTCACAGACCAATTTTGAACATAGTTGTCTTCAGTATCCTGAAGTCTTTGCAGCATACCGTCTTTTGCTACAAGAGAAAGTGTTGATGGGTTAGTCATGGATTCATTTCCTGGACAGTATGGACATTTTTTCGAGTCAACTGGAGAATGATTTTCGGGAGATGTGATTACAAACCTATCAATAGAATAATCCTTCCTTAAATCCCCCATACTGCTAGACTTTGGATCTAGCAATTTAAAACCTTTGCAAAGATCGGAAATAAACGCAAATACCATACCATTTTAACATCAAACAGGTCGCAGATAGAGATCATTTCGATTAAAAAATTAAACTTAAATTGGAAGATCAGATCGTTGAATTTGTCTCATGTCAACAGCATCATTAAAACGCGATCATGCTTTAATTGAAAAAGTACTAAAATCAATGTGGTCTACCATCCCATTACTCAAATCTGGAACTACAATACCAGAACCAATTTTGAATCAAGTAATTGACTTTTCTTTGAATTTTACAGACGTTTGCCATCATGGAAAAGAAGAAAATTCGCTCTTCCCAGAACTTGAAAAGAAGGGAATGCCAAGAAACTCAGGACCAATTGCAGTCATGCTTATGGAGCATGAAGTTACACGAAAGATAGCAACCAGAATGGATGCATCGTCAAAGACATACCTGAAAAATGGTGATGCTACGCAGTTGATAGTAGACATGCAAGAATACATCAATCACGTAGTACAACACCTTTGGAAGGAAAACAACAGACTATTTGAGATGGCAGAGATGGCACTTAGAAACGATGTAGACCAAGTCAACAAGAGCCTTCAAGATGTAGAAGACACAAAACTCAAGGAGATAGGTAAGACAAGACAGGATTACGAGAATTTTGCAGAGGAATTTACAAAACAATTCCCACCCCAAGAAGAATAACCTGGATTTTAGTAGAAAATTACCAAAGGACTTTTCTAGTACACATTTATGAGAAAAATATGAGTCAAAAATACCAGATATCAAGCTGTTATATGCAAAAAAGGAGCATCCAGTCTTGACAGTAAAGACTGGTGACAAGGTCAAGATAGAGTATACTGGAACTCTGGAAGACGGAACAATCTTTGACAGTTCTGCAGACCATGGAACTCCTTTGGAGTTTGAGGTTGGCAGTGGCCAAGTGATAAAGGGATTTGATGATGCAATACTTGGAATGAAGGAGGGAGAAGAGAAGCAGTTTAGCATTGCACCTGCTGATGCATATGGAGAGCATGATCCAACTTTGGTTCAAAAGGTGCCAAGAGAAATATTTCCTCAAGATGCCGAACTTGTTCCCGGACTATTGTTTGAGGCAGGACTTCCCACTGGAGAAAAGGTACCTGCCACAATAACTGAGGTACAAGAAGGAATTGTTTCAGTTGATTTGAATCACCCCCTTGCTGGAAAAAAATTGAATTTCAAGATCAAAGTATCAGTCATAACATCTTCTTGATTTTTATTTTATTATTGTAATTTATTTCAGAATTTAGATCGCTCAAAAAATCAAGGTTTATGTGTGATGTGAAAAAACTGAGGTTTGTAGGACAAAAATGGATAATTCAGACATTCACTTTGTATATGTTCTTCTTGATGGCATAGGCGATTTACCCCATCCAGATCTGAAAGGCTCCACACCACTAAGTTATGCAAAGACTCCTAATCTTGATAAACTTGCAAGAAACGGTGCCATAGGAGAAGTAATTTCAGTAGGCAAAGGCATAGCTCCCCAATCAGACATTGCTGTTTTCAACATGCTAGGATACAGATTTGAAAATGCGCAATATGTTGGAAGAGGAGTAATTGAAGCAATTGGGGTAGGAGTAGATTTTAAGAACGGTGACCTTGCACTACGAGGAAATTTTGCTACTGTAAACGATGAGAGAATAATCACTGATAGAAGAGCGGGAAGGAAAATTGAGAAAGAAGATGCCCTTGCAATTGCCCGTGAGATAGAAGAAAAACTCAAGTTTTCAAATCCAAAGGCATCAGTTGTAGTTGCCCCAACAATTGGACACAGAGTGATTGTAAGAATACGATGTGATGGAACGTTTCTAACACCAGATATTAGTAATACAGATCCAGCATATGCAAGAATAGACGGCATGGGTGTTGCCAAAGCAGTAGGTGATTACATGGAGGTGGAAAAGTCATTGCCATTAAACGAATCTGACGGTGCAAAACTTTCTGCATCATTTGTAAATGAATTCACAGACAAGTCTCTTCAGATCATGAAAGACAGTCAGATAAACAAGAATAGAAAAGACCAAGGAAAAAAGATGCTCAATTCCATCCTATTGCGTGATGCTGGAAACAAATTCCCAGACGTTGTACCAATAAACAATCTACACCAAATGCAGTTTTCATGCATAGTGGACATGCCAGTAGAAATAGGAATAGCAAATGTTTTAAAAATGAAATCATTTAGCGCAGGAGGCCTTACAGACTATGAGGAGAAGGCACGAGTTGCAGCCAAGGCAATGGAAACACAAAATGCAATTTATGTTCACATCAAAGGCCCAGACGAATTTGGCCATGATGGAGACGCAGTTGGCAAGATGCAAAACATAGAAGAAATAGATCAGCGATTCTTTGGTACACTGCTTGATAACATTGACACGTCAAAAGTTGCAGTAATCATATCAGGAGATCATTCCACACCATGCATAAACAAGAGCCACAGTGATGATCCTGTTCCAGTTTTGGTTTCAGGGGACTTTATCAAAAAGGATGGAACTACAAGATTTACAGAAGACCAGGCAAAGAAAGGCAAGATTGGGCTTCTCATGGGAGCAGATGTCATCAAAACAGCAGTAAAGATGATCAAATCATAAATGGCGCTATAGACTTGGAAGATATCATCGTTCCAACGACTTGCTGGAACTGACCTACATCAATTCCATAATACATTCCAGATGCACTGACAAATTTATCCATGGCCCTATTCATGATTGAAAGACATATGTCATTTTCATATTTTTGATAATGAACCAGTGCCGCTGCAACAAGAATTATTCCTTGAACAAGGTCTTTTTCTCTTTCCTGGGTTTTTTTCCAAACGCCCTCAAGTACTTCGTGACATTCCCAGTATCGTTCATCGTTAAAGTATTGTTTTGCTCTTTTAATGGCATCCTCTTTCTCAATTTTTTCTTCCACAACAGGTCTTGCATCATGGAGCAAACCAATTGTCGCAAATTTTTTTACAATTACGTCCAATTCTTCTTTTTTTACAGATACGTCAAACTCTAGATATTTGGTTGATACTCGCATATCTCGTACAATGACATCCATGTTGAAAGTCATAGAGTCAGCTTTTGCAAGTAGTGTTTTAGCATCAATTGGGAGATAACCTGAGTTTTTCAGGTGAAGCATAAATCTGTCCATGAATTTTTGAGATGTTGATTTCTTAAATTGTTATCTGGGAGCAGTTAAGATTTATATGAACTATTAAAAGGACTTGGATTACATGTCAATGATTGAAGTTACACGAGATGTAAAGAATCCCTTACTGTCAAGAAGAGAGATTACATGTAACTTCAAAGGCCTTTCTGGCAGACTAAAGAAACTAGAGGCAGTAGACATGATCTCAAAGAAATTCAATCTAGAAGGAAAAATTGTGATACCAATATTGTTGAAGAATGAAACTGGAAGACCAGTAGTGTCAGGAAGTTTCTATGTGTACGAAGATGAAAAACTTGCCAAAGAACATCTCAAGGCAGCAGTCTTTGCAAGAATTGAAAAAGCAAAAGGTGCAGCAGCTGTAAAAGCAGAAGGTGAAGCACCAGCAGAACAAGCAGAGGCACCAAAGGAAGAGAGTAAGTAATGGCAGGCAAGAAAGGCTCAAGCCCAGCAGTATACAAGTATTACAAAGTTTCAGGAGAAAAAGTAGAGAGAATAAAAAAAGAATGCTCAAGATGCGGCAAAGGTGTATTCATGTCCAACCACAAAAATAGACGAAGCTGCGGCAAGTGTGGTTTTACAGAATTTAATCAATAACTAGTATAGTTTTTTCTTTCTGAGTCGAATGGCTTTTTGTTCTATTTGATCTAGTTTTTGTAAAAGAATTGGATCAATTGCAGTGTTTGCGATTGCGGTTGCAGGAATCTTGGCAATATTAGTATCCATTGTTATGTTTATGACAGGAAGATTCTTGCCTATCCAGAATTTCATTACCTTGTCTTCTAGCTTATAGTCTCGGAATCCCTCTGGGAATTTTTTTGTTATATGCAACAGCAGAGTCTTGTCATCAAATACTGCTCTTGGTTCAGAGAGTCTGGTAGAATCTGAATAATTACTCTCAAAAATATTGCTGCTAATTTCATCTGATACCATATCCATCTTGGATATCCTCCTAATCAATTCTAGATAGTGTAAAAACTCGTGTGCCAAAATTGCATGTATTGTACCTTTGAGGCCATACGCAACAAGCGGTGCTGTTATTTGTATAATGACATTTAGTTTATCATTTGAAATGACTGGAATTGTTCTTGCAAACAATATACCATAATCAAAGGAACCGGCAGATGGATGAGATACAACGATGGATGGTTCCACATATGCAAGAGGAAAATTGATTCCTGAGGCTTTTTCTATTCGTTGTATTCCAGATAGTGCCACTTCAAATCTCTTTATGACTAACGAGTGAATCTTGTCAGGAATCAGTCCATTTTTGTGAGCTTCGTGTACTCTAAGTAAAGGATCCAACCGAACAAGATTGAATTTGACTATAATAAAAGCTTGACACAGTGATGTAGATTTCAGCTAGTTTTACCTAGAACAAAAGATCCGGATCAGAATTTGTTACAATTACTCGAAAATTCAGTTGCTAGTGACTATTTTATGAAAATCAAATGTTGTACACTTGCATGCATTTTCAAGCAGTATGCTCATACTTGGTTCCATGTTGGTTCCAGATACAAGTCTCTTTAATGGTATTCCGCCATCCAATGTCAGCATGGCAGTAAATGACCTTGTATCAATTTTTTTAATCTTGATGTCATAGACTCTTTTTTGATTTTTCCAAGGTAGGTTTTCATTCACTGATACAGGCATGTCTTTTAGACTTTCAAGTACCTTCAATGTCTCAGGTACAAGATCTTTTTCAGTGGTTACATCTAGCAATACATCAGTCTTGAATTTTATCTGCTCAGTTGGCACCTTTGAGATGACTTTTAGGTTGAGAATGGATACATTGTTGAGCTTAATTTTTTTTGGCAAAACAATTTTTCTTTTGTGTGGGTTTACTAGTTTGACAAAAAATGGCCTTCCATTTCCCAAAACAAGACTAGATTCATCTTCACTTCCTATCCAAGTTATTTTGGCTTGTTGAGCACCAAATTTTTCAAACAAAAACTTGGCAATATGACCTTCGACACTATTGAATTCAGATATGCCATGAAAATCACAAGCAAAGCATCCTTTTCCCTCACACCTATTGCAAGATTCTTGTTTTTGTGGAATTCCTCTTGCTTTCTTTGTGTATCTTCCTTGTAAAATCAGTGCTTTTGGTTTGATATCACATTGGTCTTTTTTAAAATCAATTGTAAATACAATGTCAGGATTTTGATAATCAACCCTAGTTCTAGTTCTTTTCCCAAATTGTTTTCCCATTTCTCTTGTAACATCGCTTTTTATTCCTGCAATGCCACGAAGTTTGAATTTAGAACGTATGATATCATCCCTATCTAAGATGGAAGGTTGGAGAATTGCACCAATAAGAAATGTCGAGAATTCATATTCTTTTGCCATGTCAAGAATTTTGTTCAAGAATACTCCAAGTTCAGGCAACAAGTTCTTGCAAAGATAACATGATTTTGGTTTACTTTGTTTTATAATTTTTCTAATTTTCTCTCCAAGATTTTTGTGAGAAACTAGATGCAGTTTACTTGCAAACATTCTTCCAATACAATAATCACAGAGATGATATTCTCGTAAGATTTGTCTAGTTTCATCAATTACTGCATCCATCTTGGTTTTTTTCATTAGTTTATCAAATAAACAAAGGTGTTTTAATCCTAGTTATGTTATCTACCAAGGATACAATCTTCTGCAGGTTTCTTTTTCCGAAACACTGATGGCTTTTGTAGGACATGTCTGTGCAGCATCGAGAATTTTTTCAGAATGCGCCCCATGCTCATTAATTACCCTAGATTTCGGGTTTACCTTTACATTTTTTTCTACTCGAAATACAGAGGGTGCAATTGTTTCACAGCTACAGCATGCGATACATTTTCCTGGATCAACATTTACAGAAACAGAAATGTCATTTTCAACTCTGATAGGTTCAGTTTCAACTTTAACTTCAGATCGTACTTTATCATAGTAATCCCAGAAGGTTTTTTCATAACGTCTCCAGAAATCCTGATATTCATTTTCTGCGTATTTTGTATACCTAGTCCAGTCTTCATTTGGATTTCTATCAGATTGTCTTGCACCCCAAGAATATGCCCCAGAAGTAAATCCAGATTTTTTCTTTGATTCCTTGTCATGATATCTTTCAGAAGACTTTACTACATTTTTGTATTCGGTACGCAGTACTTGATAAGCCTCTGTTACCATCTTGAATTTTGTGCTTTCTTGATCTGAGGAATTCTTGTCAGGGTGAAATTGTAGAGCAAGTTTCCTATAGGCAGATTTTACCTCTTTGATTGAGGCCCCCTCTTGGAGACCTAGTGCTTGATAACACTGGTAGGTATTCAACAAGATATTCTAGATTATACCATGCAAGATATTTAGATACATCTTTTTAGAATGTTATCCCAAGCCCATTTTTCTGAGCATGCCTTGCATCTGTCGTCCCTTGGAAGCTTTCATCATGGTCTTTGAATTCTTGTATGCCTTGAGAAGTTCTTTTACTTCATGTTCTGGCCATCCAGAACCTCGTGCT
>Ga0134125_10005254_pt1 | contig 14736 bp, 12 predicted proteins | sample KB31751_FD_96464 | JGI IMG/M metagenome (GOLD analysis project Ga0134125, IMG submission 96464) | Terrestrial soil microbial communities with excess Nitrogen fertilizer from Kellogg Biological Station, Michigan, USA - KB3-175-1 | ecosystem: Environmental > Terrestrial > Soil > Unclassified ... | reverse complement strand
ATCGCGCTCTGCGATCATCCGGAGATCGAGCGCATCCTCGCGCGCCTGCACGAGATGGGCTACGGCATCAGCCCGGCATCACTGCGCCTCGACGACCTGACCGAACCGATCGTGCGGATCCTTTGCGCGAGCGGCGAGAAGACAATCACCATCGCGCCTGAAACCGGCTCCGATCGCCTGCGCCGCGTCATCAACAAGACGGTCACGAACGACGAGATTCTGGATCGCGCGGACCTGATCTTCAGCAGCGGTATCGAGAACCTGAAGCTGTATTACATGCTCGGGCTCCCGACGGAGACCGACGAAGACCTCGTCGCCATCCGCGACCTGACGCTCGAGCTGCGCGACCGCATGATGAAGTACGCGAAGCCGAGAGGCACCGTGGGCCGAATCATCGGCAGCGTCAACCCGCTCATTCCGAAACCCGGGACCGCCTATCAGTGGCTGCCGATGGAATCGGACGCCAACGTCGACAGGAAGATCAAACGGCTGCGTTCGCTGACCGCGGACATCGACAACGTCTTCTTCAACATCAAGTCGGAGCGGCACTCGTACTATCAAGCGCTGCTCTCACTCGGCGATCGCCGTGTCGCGCCCGTCATCGCCGCCGCCGAACGCAACGGCCAGAACTGGCGCGCGGCCGTCGCCGAAACCGGCGTCGATGCCGACTTCTACATCTTTCGCGACCGCAGCAAGGACGCCGCGCTCCCCTGGGACATCATCGACGGCGGCATGAAGTCGACGTTCTTCCACGCGGAGTACGAAAAATCTCTCCGTGAGGAATGGACGCTGCCGCCGAAGCGAGCCCAGGAAAACGCGAAGCTGCTGCCCGTCATCAGTTGACGCCCAGCCGGCCGCTAGCTCGCCACCGCCGTTTGCGCCTCCCACTCGGCATACGCATCCAGAATCAGCTCGCGCAGCTTGCCTTGCGCCGTGGTGTCGACGATGGGGCGGAGCAGGGCGAAGCTGCGGCGCTCGCCGTTGACGTTGTACTGGCGCGCCGGGAACGTGACGTTGCGTCCGCCGCCGCCGCCGCGGTTGCGCTCCCAGACGGAAAATCCAATCAGCTTGAGTCCTTCGAGCGGCCCTTCGCTGAAATGGAGCTCGGCGTCGGCGAGTTTTCCCGGCGGATTGCCTCTGTCGTTCGGGGTGATCTTGACTGTCACGGCGACTGCTCCTTGTTCGCTGGGGGCTCGAACGGCAGCGATGTCTTCAACCGCGATGCCGTGTCACACTCGGTGTGCCGTCGCGCTATCGCGCTGAGCGGGCGGTTGTTAATGAGAGGATGTGTGACAGCGCGGCACAGAGCGCTGCAGTGCCTGGGAAGACGACAACCGGAGTTTCAGTCGCCGAGAATGATGGCCTGAGCGAAGGCGAGCGTATCGGTATGCGTGATCGAGAGTTGCGACGTGCGGCCGCCGATTTTGTCGAAGCGACGGGCGGCGCCGCCATGAAACCGCAGTTGCGGCGGACCGCCGGGCCGGCGCACGACTTCGATGTCGCGCCAGAGCACGCCCTGGGAGTGGCCGGTGCCGAGCGCCTTCATTGCCGCCTCTTTCGACGCGAAGCGGCCGGCAAAATGAATCTCGGGAAACCGGCGGCGCATGCAGTACTCGATTTCGCCGTCGGTGAAGATCCGGTGCGTGAAGCGCTCGCCGTACCGGCCGATCGTGGAGGCGATTCGCGGAATTTCCGTCGCGTCGAAGCCGAGTCCGATGATGGTCACGCTTCCAAAGCCTAACGGCGCTTTTCGCTGGAATCAAATAGAGGGTCAGCCCGCGCTCGTATGCGAGGCGCTCGAACCGTTCGCGCATCATTTCTTTACGACGCGCGGCTGGAAACTCGGGGAGCGCACCCCCGACGCCGCAAACGGCTGGCTGGACGTGGCCCAGGCCGCGCACGTCGGCGTCGAACGGTTCGGCCGGCTGCAGCAGGTCCACGGCCGCGACGTCGTCACATATAAGAAAGGTGAGCGCGTGCCCGCGGGCGCCGTTCCGACGGCGGACGTCGCCATCACCGACGACCCCGGGATCGCCGTCGCGGTCCAGACCGCCGACTGTTTGCCGCTGCTGTTCGTCGATCGGCAGCGCGGCGCGGTGGCGGCGGCGCATGCAGGATGGCGGGGCCTCGCCGCGCGCGTGCCGGACGTCACCGTCGGCCGGATGGGCGCCGATTTCGGCACGAATCCCGGCGACCTTCTCGTCGCCGCGGGTCCTGCGATTGGCGCCTGCTGTTATGAAGTGGGTGAGGACGTGCGGAACGCGTTCGCCGCCGCCGGCTTCAACGACGCCGAACTCGGTCGCTGGTTCCTCGCGGACCCGCTGACACTCCAGGACAATCCGCCGATGAAGTCCCTTCCCGCCACGCGGCGTCCGGGCCACTGGTTCTTCGACGGCTGGTCATGTGTGCGCGAGCAGCTCGAGTCGGCCGGTGTGCCGGCCGGGCAGATCTTTCTGTCGAACGTCTGCACGGCGAGCCATGACGCCGCATGCTGTTCCTACCGCCGTGACGGCTCACGCGCGGGAAGAATGGCCGGCGTGATCAAGCCCGGCCTTATGTACTGATGAAGTTAGAACTAAGAAGTTAGAAGTCAGAACTTAGTTCTGAGCCCGGTCCATGGCTGCGTTCGCGAGGCGATCGGCGTGCGCGTTGTGCGCGCGGCCGACGTGCTCGAACGTCACCCGGCCGATCTCGTTCGCCAGCAGCCGCGCGTTCGCATGCAGCGGCTGCAGCCCCGCGTTTTTCACCTTGTAGTTGCCCAGCATCTGCTGCACGAGCAGCAGCGAGTCCGATCGCACGTGCAGCTCGCGGCAGCCGTGCGACTTCGCCCATTCGAGCGCCGCGAGCAGGCCGCGGTATTCGGCGACGTTGTTCGTCGCGTGCCCGATCGCTTCGGAGAATTCTTCGACGAGCGTGCCGTCGGGCTCTTCGATGCGGACGCCGAAACCCGCGGGCCCGGGATTACCGCGGGCGCCCCCATCGATATATGCGATCACGTGGTTCACGGTTCAGGGTTCAGGGTTCACTGAGCGGGCTGAGGCACGGCGTCGGCCGCGGGTGCGGGAACCGGCGGCGGAACGAAATACATGATCCGGTTGCAGCTGTCGCACTGGATGATCTGATCGTTCCGGCGGACGTTGTTGAACACCTGCGGCCGCATGCGCACGTGACAGACGACGCAGATGCCGTCCTTCGCTTCGGCGATCGCGATGCCGTTGCGGCGGTTCGAGACCAGTTCGAACGTCGCGAGCACCTGCGGCGTGAGCGACTTCGTCACGTCGGCGCGCTCGGCGGCGAGCTTCTGGAGCGCCCCTGTCATGTCCGCGGCTTCGGCGGCCAGCGTCTTCTTCTCCGCGTCGACTTTTTTCTGCTCGGCGGCCAGATTCGCGTCCGCGCTCTTCACGGCCGCGGCCAGTTCGTCGCCTTCGAGCATCTTCTCGAGGACGGCGTCCTCGGCGGCTTTCATCTCGGTCTGCGCGAACGAGATTTCGTGCTGGATGGCGTGGTACTCCTGGTTCGTCTTCACGGCCATCGCCTGCTCGCGGAACTTGGACAGCCGGCCCTGGTGCAGGGCGACGGTCTTTTCGTGTTCGCGGCGGACGTTCTGGCTGTCGGTGAGCCGGGCTTTGGCGGCGGCGACCGCGTCTTTCGCGGCGGCGATGCGCGCGTCGAGCGCCTTTTCGCGCTCGGGCATGTCGTTCAGCCTGCGCTGCGCGTCGTGTGACGAGGAGTCGAGACGCTGGAGGACGATCAGTTTTTCGAGATCAGCATTCATAAATAAAAAAAGCCCCGGCGATTATCTCACCGGGGCTCTGGAAGCCGCAGTTGTCTGCGTGGGCCTGCCCACTGAAGCTCTCGACAGGTTCGCAGGCGAGAGCGAAGGTGGGCCCACCAGGATTCGAACCTGGAACGGGCCGGTTATGAGCCGGCGGCTCTAACCGTTGAGCTATGGGCCCGTCCCAGAGTGTAACAGTAGTCACCGGTCTCCAGTCAGCAGTCAGCAGTCAGCAGTCAGCAGTCAGCAGTCAGCAGTCACCAGTCTACGAGGTGCGTCCTTCGAGGAACGCACGCAGCTTTCGGCTGCGCGAGGGGTGGCGCAGCTTTCGCAGCGCCTTGGCTTCGATCTGCCGGATGCGCTCGCGCGTGACGGCGAAGCTCTGGCCGACTTCCTCGAGCGTGTGCTCGCTGCCGTCGCCGACGCCGAAGCGCATCTTGATGACCTTCTCTTCGCGCGGCGTGAGCGTCTTCAGCACCGACTCGGTCTGTTCCTTCAGGTTCAGGTTGATGACTGCTTCGGCGGGGGAGACCACCTGGCGATCTTCGATGAAGTCGCCGAGATGCGAATCTTCCTCTTCGCCGATCGGCGTCTCGAGCGAGATCGGCTCCTGCGCGATCTTCAGGACTTTCCGGACCTTGCTGACCGGGATGTCCATGCGCTTGGCGATCTCCTCCGACGTCGGCTCGCGCCCGAGCTCCTGCACGAGCGCGCGCGAGGTGCGAATGAGCTTGTTGATCGTCTCGATCATGTGCACCGGGATGCGGATGGTGCGCGCCTGGTCGGCGATCGCGCGGGTGATGGCCTGGCGGATCCACCACGTCGCGTACGTCGAGAACTTGTAGCCGCGGCGGTACTCGAACTTGTCGACCGCCTTCATCAGGCCGATGTTGCCCTCCTGAATCAGGTCGAGGAACTGGAGTCCGCGGTTCGTGTACTTCTTGGCAATCGAGACGACGAGGCGGAGGTTGGCTTCGACGAGCTCCTTCTTCGCCTGCTCGGCCTGGTACTCGCCGCGCAGAATCGTGTCGAGCGTCTGCTTCAGCTCGGTCGGATCCTGCTCGAGCGCGTCGGTCATCGACTTCAGCTTGAGCTTCTGATCCTTCTGCTGCTTCTGCAGGTTCTTCCTGTCCTCTTCACGCAGCTTGGGCTTCTTGCCGCCCTTCGGGTTGAGCAGCCGCTCGTAGCCGTCGATCTCGCGCTGCACGGCCTTGACCGACTCGACGGCGTCCTTCATCTCGTCGATCAGGCGCCGCTTCACGGCTTCGGTGAACTCGATCACGCGAATCGCGTTCGACACCTCGATCTGCGCGCGCTTGGCCTGCCACCAGCAGCGGCGGTACTTGCGCCGCTCGCGGTTGTCCTTGCCCTTCGGCGTCTCCTGCAGCTTCTGATCGAGCTTCTCGTAGTTCTCGCGCGCCTTGCGGACGGCGTCGATCTGCTTCTGGACCTGCTTGCTGCGCTCGGCGATGCGCTCGTCGGTGATCTCCTCGTCGTTGAAGATCACGAGCTCGCGGATCGTGCGTTCGCCGGCGCGGAGCTGGTCGCCGAGCAGGATGACCTTCTTCGCGATGAGCGGCGTGCGCGAGATCGACTTGATGACGGCGAGCTTGCCGCGCTCGATGCGCCGCGCGATCTCGACTTCGCCTTCGCGCGTGAGCAGCGGCACGGTGCCCATCTCGCGGAGGTACATCCGCACCGGGTCGTTCGTCTTGTCCAGCGCGCCGGGCGTGAGATCGAGCTCGATCTCCTCGGCGCCTTCGCCGGTGCGGTCGATCGGCTTCTCGTCGCGCGCGTACTTCTGATCGGAGTCGATGACTTCGATGCCCGCGCTGCCGAACGTGTTGAAGAGGTCGTCGAGCTCCTCAGACGAGGTGATCTCGGTCGGCAGGAGCTCGTTCACTTCGTCGTAGAGGAGGTAGCCCTTCTCCTTGCCGATGCTGATGAGCTGCCGGACCTCGTCGTATTTTTCTTCGATGGAAAGCGGTTCTCGTTTGTTCGTGGTCAAGACGTCAGTTCCTCGATACGCTGCGCGAGCGTGCGCTTCTGGTTCAAAAGCAGGTCGAGCTCATCTCCATGTGATGTAGATCCGAGCCCCTGCAGCCGGTCGATTTCGCGCTGTATGGCGGCGCGCTCACGTTCGCAGCGCAGCCGTTTCAGAATGCGGGCACATTCGGCAAGGTCCCCTGGGCCGGTGACCGGTGCCGCCGCCTCTCCGGCGATGCCCGTGACAAGCTGACCGTTCATTGTACTTAGACGCCGTAGCAGCTCGGAAGGTAGAAGTTCGGCGGGCTCCGACGACAGTTCCCGCGCGAGTTCGAAGATTTCCCGACCCGCCAGATGCTCCAGATCCCCAGCGTCGAGCCCGGCCAGCGCGGCCCGAGCCTCATCCGTTTTGTGAAATAACCCCCAGATCAGGCCTCTTTCCGCCGGTTTGAGCGGTCCCGCACCGGGCCCGGCCGGCAGCGACGGCACTTCGCGCGCCGTCACGGCGGTCTTCCTGTTGACGGCCGCTTTCCTTATTTCGGCCCGGACGACATCTTCTGTAATCCGCGCTTTGTGCGCAATTCTGTCCGCGAACTGGTCGCGGGCGGCGGCGTCGGGAATCCGGGCGGCGACGGCCAACATCTTATTAAGAAACTCGCGGCGCTTGTCCCCGTGCTCGAGGTCCACCCCCGCGGCAGCCTGATCCAGCAGGTACTCTAAATACGGCTGCGAGTGCCGCAATCTTTCACGGTACGCGCCCGCGCCTTTCTTCCTGATGAACGTATCGGGATCTTCGCCCTTGTCCAGCACCACCACGTTGACGTCGAAGCCTTCGGCGACCAGCAGTTCGCACGACCGAATCGCCGCGCCCTGGCCCGCCGCGTCCGGATCGAAGCTCAACACGATCTTCGTCGTGAACCGCCGCAGCAATTGCGCCTGCTGCGTCGTCAGCGCCGTGCCGCAGGAGGCGACGACCGGCGCCGCGTCGGTGCGGAAGACCTGCGCGAAATCGAAGTAGCCCTCGACGAGCACGGCAAACCCGACCTTGCGGACCGCGGCTTTCGACAGGTGCAGCCCGTACAGCGTCCGGCTCTTCGAGTAGATCGGCGTCTCGGGCGAGTTGAGATACTTCGGGATCTGATCCGCGTCCATCGCACGACCACCGAAAGCAATCACCGAGCCGGTGTCGCGGCAGATGGGAATCATCAGCCGGTTGCGGAAGCGGTCGATGACATCTCCGTTGTCGCGCTGCAGAATCAGCCCGCTCTGCAGCAACAGCGCCTGCGGAAAGCCCAGCGTGAGCAGGCGCGACTTCAGGCCGTCGCGGGAGTTCGGCGCGAAGCCGAGGCCGAGCTGCTCGATCGTCTCCTGCGGCACCTCGCGATCGGCAAGCTGCTGCCGCGCGCGCGCCCCCGCCGCGCTCCCGAGCATCTCGCGGAAATACGCGGCCGCCTCTTCGTGAATCTTCAGGAGCGTCTCGCGCGTCTTCGCGTCGTGTCCCTGTTCCTTTTCGGCGTCGACGGTCTCCGGAATCGACATGCCGGCCTTCTGCGCGAGCATGCGGACCGCTTCGGGAAACGACACCTTCTCGTGGAGCTCGAGAAACTTGAACACGTTGCCGCCCACGCCGCAGCCGAAGCAGTGGAAGAAACCCTTCTCCGGATTGACGTGGAACGACGGCGTCTTCTCGGAATGAAACGGGCAGAGGCCCTTCCACGTCGCGCCCATCTTCCTGAGCGGGACGTACTCCTGAATCACCTGCAGGATGTTCACCTGCAGCCGGAGGTCGTCGATGAACTGCTGCGGAAACAGGCCCATCAGTCTTTCAGTTCGACCACGGTGACGCCGCCGCCGCCCTGGTTCGGCGGCGCCGCGTCGAAGCGCGCCACCAGCGGATGCTGCTGCAGGAAATCTGCCAGCGCGCGTTTGAGCTGGCCCGTCCCGTAGCCGTGAATGAGCCGCACCGTACGGTGATCCGTCAGCAGGGATTCGTCGAGAAAGCGCTCCGCCCGTGACAGCGCTTCGTCAACCGTGCAGCCGACGACGTTGAGATCCGACACCGACAGGTCGTGCGACTGGAGCTCGACATGCACTTTGACGCTGGCCGGCGCCGGCGGTTTCGGTCCGCCGACGACGCGGAGGTCGCGAAGGCTCGCGCGCATCCGCTTGCCGCGGACGTCGAGCTCCGCCGTGCCGTCGTGCACGGCCGTGACGACGCCTTCAAGACCGAGGCCGCCGAGGACGACGCGATCGCCGACGTTCGGCGCGGCGCCCGCGGCCTGCGCCTCCGCCGGCCGTGACGGTTCTGTGCGCTGTCTGACGATCGTGTCGACGGCGTTGCGCGCGTCCGCGCGCAGCGCGCCGGTGTCGCCCGTGCTGACGGGCGCGCGCTCGACGGTCTTTGCCGCCGCGGCCGTCTTCGCCTTCAAGTCCGCGATCACATCGTCGATCTGCCGGCGCGCGTCGCGCATCTCGCGTTCGAGGTCCTCGCTCAGCCGTCGGCGGAACGTCTCCTCGCGTTCGCGCAGCGCGTTGTCGCGCTCGCGCATCCGCGCTTCGGCTCCGCTCAGGGTCTCGCGTTCGTGCGCGACGAGGCGCTTCTCATGTTCGAGCGCGCGCATGTCCTTGTCGACTTTCGCCAGGTGCTCGGCGAGCTGGGCCTCGCGCGCGCTGAGATTCTGGCGCGCCGCCGCGACGACCGACGGCGCGAGGCCGAGGCGATTGGCGATCTCGAGCGCGAGGCTGCGTCCCGGCGAGCCGTAGAGCAGCTGGTACGTCGGCGCGAACGTCTCCGCGTCGAAGCCGAACGCCGCGCTCGCGACGCCCTCCGTCGTCGAGGCGTACGTCTTGAGCGCGTCGTAGTGGCTCGTCGCGATGACCGCCGCGCCGCGGCGCCGGAAGTGATCGACGACGGCGACGCCGAGCGCCCCGCCTTCAATCGGATCCGTCCCCGAGCCGACTTCGTCGAGCAGGACGAGCGCCGGCGTCTGCAGCGAGCGGTCCATGTTCGCGATGTTCGTGATGTGGCCGGAGAACGTGCTGAGGCTCGCGTCGATCGACTGCTCGTCGCCGATGTCGGCGAACACCGAACGGAACACCGGCAGCCGCGATCCGTGCGCGGCGGGAATCCTCAGTCCGCTCTGCGCCATCAGCGCGAAGAGCCCCGCCGTCTTCAGCGCGACCGTCTTGCCGCCCGTGTTGGGACCGGTGATGAGGAGGCACGTCGCGGGCGGAATGATTTTGATCGTGACGGGCACCGCGTTTCTCACCAGCGGATGCCGCGCCGCCTGGAGCTCGAACGCGCCGTCGGCCGACAGCGCCGGCTCGACGCCGTCGACGGACGAGGAAAACCGCGCGCGCGCCTGCAGGACGTCGAGCTCGGTCGCGACCTCGATCGTGCGCGCGAGATCCGCGGCGCGCGAGCGGAAGGCGTCCGACAGCGCGAGCAGGATCCGCCGCACTTCCTCGGCTTCCTGTTCTTCGAGCGCGACGATGTCGTTGTTGATCTCGACGGTGCTCAGCGGTTCGAGGTACAGGCTCGCGCCGCTGGTCGACGCGCCGTGCACGATGCCGGGAATCGACGTCCGGTGCTCGGCTTTGACGACGATGACGTACCGGCCGTTGCGTTCGGTGACGACCTGGTCCTGGATGTACTTCGCCGTGTCCTTGCCGCGAAGGTACGACTCGAGGGTGCCCCGCAGGCGGGAACGCTGTTTGCGGAGACGTTCGCGGATGACCTTGAGCTCGGGACTCGCGGAGTCGGCGACTTCTCCCGCCTCGTCGATCTTCTCGCGCACCTGCGCGGTCTCGTTCTTGAATGATGCAGCGGGACCTGCGGCGGCTTCGAGCCGCGCAAACGAGCCGGGCGCGCGGCGAATCGCCGCGACGGCCTCGTCGACCGACGCGAGAAACGTCGCCAGCGCGAGGAGCCGCGGCGCCTCGATGGCGCGGCCTTCGACGGCCAGCGCCGCGACGATCTGCGGCATCTCCGCCGCGGATCGAAGAGGGAAGAGGCCGTTCGACGACAGGTACTTCGCCGTCTCGGTGGTCGCGGCCAGCAGCTGCGCCACTTTCTGCGGATCTCCCGAGGGCGCAAGGCGTTCGAGCCGCTCGTCGCCCATCGGCGTCATCGCAAAGGCGCGCACCATCTCGACGACGCGATCGAACTCGAGCGCGCGCAGGGCTGAGGGCTGCATGGAGCTAAAGATGATTGATCAAACTGGCGATGTTTCCCGCGCCAAATCCGTTATCGATGTTGACGACGGACACGCCGGACGCGCAGCTGTTCAGCATGCCCAGCAGCGCAGCGAGCCCGCCGAAACTCGCGCCGTAGCCGATGCTTGTCGGCACCGCGATGACCGGCACGCTGACGAGCCCGGACACCACACTGGGAAGCGCCCCTTCCATTCCTGCGACGACGACGACCACGCGCGCGGCGGCCAGACGGTCCAGTTCGGCGAGCAGCCGGTGCAGTCCGGCGACGCCGACGTCGTAGAGGCGTTCGACGCAGTTGCCCATCAGCTCGGCTGTAATCGCCGCTTCTTCGGCAACGGGGAGGTCCGCCGTGCCGGCGGCCGCGATCACGATCGTTCCTTTACCGGGCGCGATATCGGCCTGACGCAGCGCGATGATCGACGCCGTCTCGTGGTACGTCGCGTCGGGGACGACCGCGCGGACGGCGTCGTACGCCTCGCGCGAGGCGCGCGTCACGAGCAGCGTGGATCCGCGGCCGACGATTTCTCCGGCGATGCCGGCTATCTGCGGCGGTGTCTTGCCAAGGCCGAGAATGACCTCGGGAAACCCCTGGCGGATGGCGCGATGGTGGTCGACGCGCGCATAGCCGAGGTCCTCGAACGGCCGGGCTCTGAGGGCCCCGGCGAGCTGCTCGACCGCATCGGCGGGATCGGTGGCGCCGGAGGCCACGCGATCGAGCAAATCTCTGAGCAGTTTGTTTGACGTCATGAGACCCCAACAGTAATAATAATTCCTCAGGTTTTTCGACGATGACTCCCTCAGAGACACTGACGCTGGCGACGTATTTCTTCGTCGTCATCATTCTTGCCGTGTACGGCTGGCACCGCTACTACCTTGTGTACGTCTACATGAGGAACCGCGACAAGCAGCCGAAGGCGACGGCGCCGCTCAGTCCTCTTCCGATCGTCACGATCCAGCTGCCGCTCTACAACGAGATGTACGTCGCCGAGCGGCTGATCGAAGCCGTCTGCCGGATCGAGTATCCCAGAGAACTGCTCGAGATTCAGGTGCTCGACGACTCGACCGACGAGACGTGCGAGATCGCCGAGCTCGCCGCGCGGCGGTGCGTGACGCAGGGCGTCGACGTCAAGTACATCCATCGCACGAACCGCGTCGGCTTCAAAGCCGGGGCGCTCGAAGAAGGCCTCAAGACCGCGCGCGGCGAGTTCGTCGCGATCTTCGACGCCGACTTCATCCCGACGCCGGATTTCCTGACGAAGCTGCTGCCGCACTTCGCCGACGCGAAGGTCGGCATGGTGCAGGCGCGCTGGGGCCACATCAACCAGGACTACTCGCTGCTCACGAAGATCCAGTCGATTCTGCTCGACGGCCACTTCGTGCTCGAGCACGGCGGGCGCAACCGCGCGGGCCACTTCTTCAACTTCAACGGCACGGCCGGCATCTGGCGGCGCGCCGTCATCGCCGACGCCGGCGGCTGGCAGCACGACACGCTGACCGAGGATCTCGATCTCAGCTACCGCGCGCAGCTGCGCGGCTGGAAGTTCGTGTTCGTGTCCGACGTGATCGCGCCGGCGGAAGTGCCCGTCGAGATGAACTCGTTCAAGTCGCAGCAGCATCGCTGGGCGAAGGGATCGATCCAGACGTGCCGGAAGCTCCTGCCGGAGATCCTGCGCGCCGACGTGCCGCTCGGCACGAAGATCGAGGCGTTCTTCCATCTCACGGCGAATTTCAACTACCCGCTGATGGTGGTGCTGTCGATCCTGATTTTCCCGTCGATGGTGATCCGCTACAACATGGGCTGGTACGAGATGCTGCTGATCGACGTGCCGCTGTTCTTCGCGGCGACGTTCTCGGTCTGCAACTTCTATATGGTCTGCCAGCGCGAAATCCATCGCGACTGGGTCGCGCGCATCAAGTACCTGCCGTTCCTGATGTCGATCGGCATCGGGCTGTCGATCAACAACTCACGCGCGGTGTTCGAAGCGCTCTTCAACAAAGAGTCGGAGTTCACGCGCACGCCGAAGTACCGCATCGAGGGTTCGGCCGACGAGTGGATCGGCAAGAAGTACCACACGACCGTCGCGATCCAGCCGCTCATCGAGCTCGCGCTGGGGCTGTACTTCACGGCGACGGTGTTCTACGCGCTCGCCAACCAGATCTACGGCACGCTGCCGTTCCTGATGCTCTTCCAGATCGGCTTCCTCTACACGGGCCTCGTGTCGATCGTCCAGCAGTACGCCGGCGAAGAACCCGAGGTCGCGGAGCTGCCGGTTTCCTCTCGCATTCAGTAGGTCAGACGCGTATATTCGGCGCACGCCGGGCGGTCGGCAGAAGCCTTCGCGCTCCGGCGTCAGAAGGAGTGCGCCATGAATTACGGTCGGCTTGTCATTGCGGCTGTCGTTGCGACCATCGTGGACGCCGTCTACGGGCTCGTCGTCTGGGCGAGGGTGCTGCACGGCGAGTTCGCCCGGTACCCGCAGATTTATCGCCCGGGCGACGACACCAGCGGCTTCGCGATCATGTTCCTGGGCATCTTCGCCGCGATGCTCGTGGCCTCCTACATCTACGCCAAGGGCTATGAAGGCGGCAGCGCCGCGGCCGAGGGCCTGAAGTTCGGCATCGTCCTGGCGCTGCTGATGGCCATCTACATCTCGAGCACCAGCTACGGGACGCTGCGCATCGGCAAGAAAATGATGCTGACGTATCTGGGCGGGCAGTTCGGCGAATTCCTGCTGGTCGGGCTGGCCATCGGTCTCGTCTACAGGGCCGCCGGCTCGGCTGCAAAACGCGCCGCCGGAGTATGATTGATTTGATATGACGACGTCGGCGGCGAAGCCCAAGGCAGGCCTCGAAGATACAGTCGCAACCTCGTCCGCAATCTGCTACCTCGACGGCGATCGCGGCGTGCTCGCGTATTGCGGCTACGACATCCACGATCTCGCGCGTCACGCGACGTTCGAAGAGGTCTGTTTCCTGCTGTGGCATCGCCGCCTGCCGACGCGCGCGGAGCTGGGGGACCTGCAGTCGCAGCTCGCCGCGGGCCGGGCGCTGCCGGAAGGCGTGCTCAGGCTGATGCGGTCCCTGCCGCCGGGCAACGGCATGGACCTGCTGCGGACGCTGACTTCCGCGCTGTCCCACTACGACGCCGACGCCAACGACAACTCTCCCGCCGCCAACTACCGCAAAGCCGTCCGCCTCACCGCACAAATCGCCACCATCGTCGCGACCATGGGGCGCGTCGCCAGCGGCGGCGGGCCGATCGAACCGGATCCGGTGCTCGGGCACGCGGCGAATTTCCTGTACATGCTGACGGGCCAGCGGCCCGGCGGTCTCGAGACGCGCGCCTTCGACGTCGCGCTGATCCTGCACGCGGATCACGAGCTCAACGCGTCGACGTTCGCGGCCCGCGTCGCGGCGGCGACGCTCACCGACATCCACTCGGCGATCGTCGGCGCGATCGGCGCGCTCAAGGGCCCGCTGCACGGCGGCGCGAACGCCGACGTGATGCGGCTGCTGCTTGAAATCGGTCCGGACGCCGGCGCGGACAGAGCCGTGGACGTCGTGCGCGCGAAGCTCGCGAAGAAGGAAAAGATTCCGGGCTTCGGCCATCGCGTGTACCACACGGAAGATCCGCGCGCGACGCACCTGCGCCAGATGTCGCGCGACCTCGGACAGCGGACGGGCCAGCCGATCTGGTTCGAGATGTCGGAGCGCATCGAGGCGTTCGTCAAGGCGGAGAAGAAGCTGAACGCGAACGTGGACTTCTACTCGGCCTCGACGTACCACTCGCTCGGCATCGACACCGATCTGTTCACGCCGATCTTCGCGGTCAGCCGCATCTCCGGCTGGACGGCGCACGTGCTCGAGCAGTACGCGAACAACCGGCTCATCCGCCCGCGCGCGGAATACATCGGACCGGAGTATCCGCAGCGCTACGTGCCCGTCGAATCGCGATAGCCATTGGATCCACAGAAGATTCGCAACTTTTCCGTGATCGCGCACATCGATCACGGCAAGTCCACGCTCGCCGACCGCTTTCTCGAACTGACCGGCGCGCTGCAGGCGCGGGAGATGGAAGCGCAGGTCCTCGACGCGATGGACCTCGAGCGCGAGCGCGGCATCACGATCAAGGCGCATCCGGTGCGCCTCAACTACACGGCGGCGTCCGGCGAGAAGTACGTCCTCAACCTGATCGACACGCCCGGGCACGTGGACTTCTCCTACGAAGTCACGCGGTCGCTCGCCGCGTGCGAGGGCGCGCTGCTGCTCGTGGACGCGTCGCAGGGCGTCGAAGCGCAGACGCTGGCGAACGCGTATCTCGCGGTCGAGAACAGCCTGGAGATCATCCCGGTCATCAACAAGATCGATCTGCCGAGCGCGCAGCCCGAAGAAGCGCGGCGCCAGATCCAGGACATCGTCGGCCTCGACGGCGCCGGCGCGATTCTCGCAAGCGCCAAGACCGGAGCCGGCGTTCCCGAAATTCTCGAGGCCATCGTCGCGCGGCTGCCCGCGCCGACGGGCGTGCAGGACGCGCCGCTCAAGGCGCTGATCTTCGATTCCTGGTTCGACTCCTACCGCGGCGTCGTCATCGTCATCCGCGTGATCGACGGGACGATCAGGCCGGGCATGAAGATCCGGCTGATGGCGCAGGGACAGGACTACGAGGTGCTGCAGCTCGGCGTCTTCAATCCGAAGGCGGCGGAGGCGGGCGATCTCGGCGTCGGCGAGGTCGGCTTCCTCGTCGCGAACATCAAGAACGT
>Ga0134125_10005253_pt1 | contig 14738 bp, 15 predicted proteins | sample KB31751_FD_96464 | JGI IMG/M metagenome (GOLD analysis project Ga0134125, IMG submission 96464) | Terrestrial soil microbial communities with excess Nitrogen fertilizer from Kellogg Biological Station, Michigan, USA - KB3-175-1 | ecosystem: Environmental > Terrestrial > Soil > Unclassified ... | reverse complement strand
GTCGGCGACGATCATGCTCACCACCGCCAACACCAAACTGGTCTCGGTCATCATCTACGACTTGAACGAGAGCGGCGATTTGGGCGCCATCTCGGTCCTCGGCATCAGCCTCCTCGTCATCACCTTCGTCACCATCGCCATCGCCAACCGCCTGCCGACGCTCGGCCGCGGCGGCGCCGCGCCATAGGAGAGAGCCATGCTCGACGGCTTCAGCCGCCGCGAGATCAGGACCAGCGGCGCCACCATCGTCACCGTCCAGGGCGGCAAGGGCCCGCCCCTCTTGCTGCTGCACGGCAATCCCTTCACCCATCTCTCCTGGCATTCGGTGGCGCCGGTGCTGGCCAAGCATTTCACCGTGGTGTGCACCGATCTGCGCGGCTACGGCGATTCGTCGAAGCCGCCGGACGGCGAGAATCACATCAACTACTCGTTCCGCGCCATGGCGCAGGATCAGGTCGAAGTGATGGAGACGCTGGGCTGGAAGCGCTTCGCCGTCGCCGGCCACGACCGCGGCGCGCGCGTGGCCCATCGGATGTGCCTCGACCATCCCGGCCGCGTCGAGCGCGCCGCCTTCCTGGACATCCTGCCGCAGCACCATCTGCTCAATAACATCAATCTGGGCTTCGCCGTGTTCTCCTATCACTGGTTCTTCATGGTGCAGCCCTTCGACTTCCCGGAGCGGCTGATGGGCGCCGATCCCGAGTATTTCATCCGGCGCAAGCTGGCCAAGGCGCCGCAGGGTCTGAGCTTCTTCAAGCCCGAGGCGCTCGCCGAGTACATCCGCTGCATCAAGAACCCCGCCACCATCCACGCCATGTGCGAGGATTACCGCGCCACAGTCGGCGTCGATCTCGACATGGACACGGCGGACATGGCGGCCGGGCGGAAGGTCGACTGCCCGGTGCTGCTGCTGTGGGGTGCCAGCGGCGGCGTCGGCCGCCACCACAAGCCGATGGAGGTGTGGCCGCGCTACGCCAGCGACATCCGCCGCGGCATGGCGCTGCCCTGCGGCCACTATCTGAGCGAGGAGCGCCCGGCGGAGACCGCGGCCGAGCTGCGCGCCTTTTTCATGGAAAGGGCGGGCTGAGGCCGGATTCTTCCGAGTCGCCGGCCGAACCAGGTGTTTGCGGCAGAATGGACTTGACGGGCCCCGCCGGTGTTTGCGCTACAATGGGGCAAAATGACCCGGAGGAGGGTATGCGAATCTACACCGTGACCAAAGCGGATCATCCCCTGGCCGTCGTCCGCGCCTCGAGCCGCCTCGACGCGATCGACACCGCCCTGGCGATGACCGGCACGCTCGAGCCCGACGGTGCCCTCGATGTGCGCGACCCCAGCGATGCCGAGATGGTGGGCTGGCTCGAGCGCCGCTCCGACTACGCCGTCGAGGATCAGACGGCCGCCGCCTGACCCACGGCGTCAAGCGCCCATGGCGCCCCTCCGGCCACGCCCGCTCCTTGCTCCTCGCCTGATCCGGTTGTGGCTCGCCGCCAAAGCGGGCGGGCCGCGTTTTTGTTGCGCCCTCGCCCCTCTGAAGGGCTGATTCGCCATGCCCCTGCGCTTCAGCCATGTCGGGCTCTATGTCACCGAGATGGCGCGCATGGTCGATTTCTACCGCCGCGTCCTTGGCTTTGCCGTCACCGACCGCGGCGTGCTCGGCACCGCCACGCTCACCTTCCTCAGCCGCGATCCCAGCGACCATCACCAGATCGTGCTGGTCGAGGGCCGGCCGCTGGGCCTGCCTGACCGCATCGTCAATCAGGTCTCGTTCCGCGTCGACACCCTGGCCGAGCTGCAGCGCTTCTACCGGCGCATCCGCGGCGAGGCGGTCGGCGAGCTCGCACCGGTGACGCATGGCAACGCCTGGTCGGTCTATTTCCGCGATCCCGAGGGTAACCGCATCGAGGTCTTCGCCGACACCGACTGGCACGTCAGCCAGCCGGTGCGCGAGCCGATCGACCTCGACCGGCCGGAGCCCGAGATCCGCCGCGAGACCGAGGCCTTCTGCCGGGCACGGCCGGGCTTCCGCCCGATGGCGGAGTGGCGCGCCGAGATCGCGCGGCGGATCGCGGCGCAGCCGGCGGAGTAGCTAGCGCCGGCCGATGCTGATCGGTCCGGCGCCCCGCACGAACACGTAGAGCAGCCCGCCGCAGATGGCGATGTCCTTGAAGAAGTTGATGTACTGCGCCTGATACTGCTCGGCCGGCGCGGCCCAGAACGGATGGCCGATGAAGGCCGCGACGACGGTGAACGCCACCAGCAGCGCCGCCGCCAGCCGGGTCTGGAGCCCGAGGATGAGCGCCGCGCTGCCGAAGAACTCGATCACCGCGGCCACTACCGCCCAGGCGATCGCCGGTCCCGGCACGCCCTTGCCGGCGAGATAATGGGCGAAGCCCTCGAGGCCCGGACCGTGTATCCCGGTCAGCTTGCCGAAGCCGCTCGGCAGATAGAGACTGCCGATCGCCAGCCGCCCCAGCAGCAGGATCGGCCCGTCGCTGCGCACAGCGATGGAGTCGAGCACTCTTGCCACCATTCGGTATCGCTCCTCTCGATAGGCCCCACGCACACCGCGTATTATAGCCGGCCGGCATGCCTACAACAATCGAGCGAGCCGCTTGTCGCCTCAGGCGGCGCTCGGCGAAATCCCTTTATCAGCCATGTCAGCCGGCGCGGCGCAGCGCGGCGCGTTGCTTGGCCTGCGCCAAGGCGGTCGCGATGTCGTCGCCGTCATTGGCCGGCAGGCCAAGGGCATGCAGCGCGCGCTCGCCGGCGTGGCGCGTCGCCTCGCCGAGCCGCAGCTCGAGCGGGCGGGCTGCCGGCGCTGCGGCTGGCCGCAAGGCGCCGGCGGCCGCGCGCCGTGCCGCGGCGAGGACGACGCCGAGCCGCGCCTCGCCGCTCTCCTCGACGCGCGCCAGGCGCAGCAGCGCCAGCGCGCCGAGCAGCGTGGTGGCGAGGAAGAAGAACGACCATGGATGCAGGCCGAGGATGCGGCTGCCCGCCCAGGCCGGCAGGAACGGCAGCTCGAGCCTGGTCAGGTGGTCGATGAGGAAGCCGCCGATGAGCGGCGCGCAGCCGGCGCACACCGCCTTGATCAGTCCGTTGGCGCCGAGGAACACCGTCGACTCGCCGCGCGGCGCGAGCTTCAACACGATGTTGCCGCTGGCGAGGTCGAGCCCGGCCAGCGCGGCGCCGAGCACGCATTGCAGCAGCACCAGGATCGGCAGCGTCATCGCGTGCGGCGCCGGCAGCGCGGCGAGCGTCCAGCCGACCGGGCAGCACAGGAAGAGCGGCCCGGCCAGCGCGATCACCGTCTTGTTGGACCACAGGTCCGAGACGCGGGCCCAGAGCGGCACGGCGGCGATCATCGCGAGCTGGCTGACGATGCCCAGCGCGATCGCGATGGTGATGCCGTAATTGAGCTGCTTGACGAGATAGACCGGAAACAGCGGCAAGGCGAGGTTGGCGACGAACTGCCAGGAGCCGAGGAACAGCATGACGCGGCGGAAATTCACCTGGCGAAACGGCCGGGCGAAGAGCGCGCTGAGCGGCGTGTGGCGCGGCGCCGGCATCGGCACCTCCGGCATGCGCGCTAGGCACCAGGTGCTGGCCATGGCGGCGGCGATGGCGAGCACGAAGATCACGGCATAGGCGCCGACATGCCAGTCCGGGAAGAAGCGGCTCCAGCGATCGACGATGACGCCGCCGACCAGGCCGGCGACGACCGCGGCGATGTTGGCGCGCAATTGGCGGCCGCCGAACACGTCGCCCAGGCGATGATGCGGCACCAGATCGCCGGTCCACGACATCCAGGCGCAGCCGCCCACCGCGCCCAACGGCGTCAGCACGGCGAAGGCGGCGAGCAGCAGGGACAGCGCCAGCTCGCGATGGGCGATGAACGGCACCGCGGCCAGCGGCAGCAGCATCAGCCGCGCGATCAGCGTCGCCACCAGGCAGATGGCGCGGCGGCGGCGCAGCTTCTCGATGAGCACGACGGCCGGGACATGCGCGAGCTGCGCGAAAAACGGGATGGCGGCGAGCAGGCCGATATAGGCCGGCGAGGCGCCGAGCTCGAGCGCGCAGCCGGTGAGCAGCGTGCCGCCGGTGAAGACGCCGAGCGCCTGCGAGAAGACGCCGTCCCACACCAGCGCCTTCAATCCGCGCTCGGTCGTCCTTTCGTTCGAGGCCTCGGCGCGCGGGTGCATGTTCAAACTCGCTCGGTCTCGCTTGGTCTGGGGCGGCCCTGGCGCGCGGCGCCCCTCGACTCTCTCGGCGACAAAATGACGGCATGCCACCGCTGCCGGGGGACAGGTGGGCCGATGCTGGTTTTTTGTGCTTAAGAATTCGTAAGCGAGTCGCGCAGCGGCGGTAACGTCGCGCGGCCGAGCGGCATGGCAGCGGCGGGACCGCTGCGCCGCGCCGCCGCCGCGGGGCGCAGGATCAGAGCGTCATCTCGGGAAAAATGCTCTCGATCAGGCTGCCCCGCCGCGTCACCACGACCATCCATGGGAAGGCGCCCTTGCGCTTGGGCAGGGCGCGCGTCAGGCGGCTGGTGATGCGGTCGCGCAAGCTGTCGAGTCCGGCCGAGTCGAGATCGCTGGTCAGCTCGGCCGAGAGGCGCAGGAAGTCGCCGCCCTCCTGGATCTCGTAGCGGCAGTCGCGCAGCAGGCTACCGCCGATCTCCGCCAACTGCGCGGCGGCCATCCCGGCGGAAGCATCGTTATAAGTTGCCATTTTTAACCCACCCTCCCGATGGCTGAGGCGAGCGCTGCCAATATAGCCGGTTTCGCTTACGGCCAGGTGTACCGCACGCGAGCCGCGCAGGCGTCGCTGTGCTACAGTCGGCGGCTCAGTCGCTATCGTCGATGGCGGTCATGGATCTGCAGCTCGAAGGTCGGACGGCGCTCGTCACCGGAGCCAGCATGGGGATCGGGCGCGCCATCGCCGTCGCGCTGGCCGCCGAGGGCGTCAGGCTGGCGGTGGTGGCGCGGCGGCGCGCGCTGCTCGATGAATTGGCGCGCGAGATCGAGGCGGCGCAGAACCCGCGCGTCGCCAGCATTGTCGAGGACATCACGGCGACCGATGCGCCGCAGCGCATCGCTGCCGCCGCGCTGGCCGCGCTGGGCCAAGTCGACATCCTGGTCAATTGCGCGGGCGGCAGCCGGCCGCTCCCGGTCGACGCGCCAGAGGAGCGCTGGGAAGAGGCGATGACGCTCAACTTCACCCGGCTGCGCCAACTCACCCACGCGATCCTGCCCGGCATGATCGAGCGCGCCCAGGGCCGCATCATCAACATCACCGGCAAGTCGGAACCCGACCGCCTCAACGCCGCCTTTGCCGCCAAGGCGGCGGTGCATGCCTGGGCCAAAGGCCTGTCGCGCGACATCGGCCGCCACGGCATCACGGTGAACTCGATCGCGCCCGGGCGCATCATGAGCGAGCAGATCCGCCGCAACTATCCGGAGGAAGAGCGCAAGCGCTTTTCGGCCGCGGAGATCCCGCTCGGCGCCTACGGCGAGCCCGAGGACCTCGCCAACCTCGCCGTGTTCCTCGCCTCGCCGCGCGCCCGCTACATCACCGGCACCGTCATCCCCGTCGATGGCGGCCTCAGGCGCTATTCATTCTGACCTTCGCTCGCATCTAGTCATCTAGGACTCAATGGCATCGATAAACGTGGTTACGACCGACGATCGCTCCGCGGTTCGAAAGGCAAGACCTAGATGTGCCTGAAGCAGCGGAGATTTCAGCGAAACGTAACATACCGCATCCGAGCGGCTCTGCATCATGCATCTTGGAACGATGGCGATACCGAGCGATGCTGCAACGAAGTTGATGCTCGATGAGAGCTGCGGTGCCCTTTGCGCAATCGTCGGGCTGAACCCCAGCTTTTCGCACGCGGTCAGTATCGCATCGGCGATACCGAGACGCGTAGCACGTGGAGAAATGATAAACTCCTCTTTCCGCAGCTCCTGCAGATGTAATGACTTACGATCAGCGAAGCGGTGGCTCTTGGGAAGAGCGACGATCAACGGCTCGCTGAGAAGAGGCCGATAGGTCAAATCGCTTCCTCGCGCGATCGGAGGGCGGACGAACGCCACGTCAATTTGTCCTTGGCGCAATAGCTCGACCAGATGGTTGGAGCGCGCTTCCTCGAAAGACAATTCGACATTCGGAAAGTCGTGCCGATATCGTCGCAATGAGGATGTCACGACCTGGTTGAAGGACGCCGATTCCGTAAATCCTATTCCCAGGCGGCCAACGAGCCCCCGAGCACTTGATTGGGCCCGCGCCACAGCCCGCCCGACGCTGTCCAGGATTCGCTGAGCATCCTCCAGAAACAGACGGCCCTCGTCCGTCAGCTCTACCCTGCCAGGGCGGCGCTCGAACAGCTTGAGTCCAAGTTCGGCCTCAAGCGCCTTGATCTGCTGTGTCAGCGGCGGCTGTGCGATGCCGATGCGGCGCGCCGCGCGCGTGAAGTGCAGCTCCTGCGCGGTCGCGACGAAGTATCGGAAATGCCTGAGTTCCATTGAGCATCATATCCATAAAGTATCAACGACAGGCCAAAAATATATTGGACGTCTTGCCGAGAGCAAGGTCAAATGGCGCAAGACCCGTGGCATCTGGAGGCGTATCGTTTGGCCATACAGAATCGGGGAGGAATTCCATGAGAAAGCGCATCACGCGCCGCAGCTTCGGCATCGCCTCGGCCGTGGTTCTTGCCGCCCCCGCGCTCGTGCGCCGCGCGCACGCGGCTGACGCGCCGCTGCGGCTACGGCTTTCCCTCGAGAGCTCGCCCACGCATATGCGCAACGTCTCGCTTAAAGACTACCTTGGAAAGGTCGAGCGAGCTTCGGGCGGCAAGATCAGGAGCGAGGTGTTCGAGAGCGGTCAGCTCTATCCCGATCTCGAAGTGACTAAGGCGCTGATCCAGGACCAGCTCGAGATGGCAGTGCCGGGAACCTGGGCCATCACCGCCATGGTCTCGGATGCCGATTTTCTCCAGCTCCCGGCGCTCTACGGCCGCTCGATGGAAGACATCCACCGCGCAATCGATGGCAAGCCCGGCCAGCTTCTGAATCGTCAGATCCAGCAGAAGCTGCGCTTGCACGTCCTCGGCCCATATCTCGATCTCGGTTTTCAGAACTGGTACAGCGTCAAGAAGGCGATCAGCTCCCTTGCCGACCTCAAGGGCATGAAGATCCGCAATTCCGGCGGTGCTGGCCAAGCGTGGCGGGCGCGCTTCCTCGGCGCCATTCCCAACACGACGGCTTGGCCCAACGTGCCACTGGCGTTGTCGCAAGGCACCTTCGACGGGCTGGTGAGCACCAATGAGAGTATCGCATCCGGCAAGCTCTGGGACGCGGGTGTCAAATATGCCTTCGAGGATCATCATTTCACTGCCGTGTACATTCCACTCGTCAGCCAAGCCTTCTGGGACAAGCTCGCGCCCGACCTGCAAAGGCTCATGACCGATACCTGGGCGCAGAACATATCCATCTATCGCGACAACATGGCAACGGCTCAGCGCAGGGCGCGCAAGACCCTTGAGGAGCATGGCATCAAGATCACCGACCCGACAGAGGAACAGGTCGCCTCTGCCCGCAAGCTCATGACAGCGGGGCAGGATCAAGTCGCAAAAGAGACCAAGATCTCGCCGGAGATGGTCAAGCTGCTGATGGAGACGGTCAGCGCCTCGAGCTGAGCAGCGGGTCGGGCGAGGATTCGCGCCGTGATAAGCCTGTGGGATCGGGTCGAGGAGACCTTGGTGGGGCTTCTCGGCCTAATCGCCTTGCTGGTCGGGCTTTGGCAGGTGGTCGGGCGCTACTTCGACCCCGGCCATGCCATCACTTATGCCGAGGAGGTCATCGTCTATCTCGTGATCTGGGCGATCATGATCGTATCCGGTCAGCTGGTTCGCCGTGACGGACATGTTCGCCCCGATCTGGTGCTGCGCCTGCTGCCGATACCGGCTCTGCGCTGGGTCGAGATCTTCAATTGCGCCGCAGCGATCGTGTTCTGCCTCACCCTCGCCTGGTACGGCTGGCAAATCGTCGAGACGTCGTTCCTGGTTGACGAGCACAGTGCCACCGATTTGCAGTTTCCGATGTGGGCCTATTATCTCGCGCTCCCGATTGGCAGCGCATTGATGGCGGTGCGCTATTCGATCCGTCTCGTGCGATTCGCACTGTATTTCGATCCCGCGACGATGACCGTGGGCCAGACCACAAACCACGAGGAGGTGAGCGGCGTCGATTTGCCCGGCGCCGATCACCGCTGAGACGCGAATGCTCACCTTCCTCTTCCTTGTGCTGTTCTTCGGCCTGCTCGCCTGCGGCATGCCGATCTTTCTGGTGCTCGGGTTATGCACCGGCGTTCTCTATATCGCTTCCGGCCAGCCCCTGATCGGCGTGGCGCAACTGGTGATCGACAAGCTCAACTCGAGCACCTTGATGGCGCTGCCGCTCTTTGTCATGGCCGCGGCCTTCATGCGCTCGGGTGGCGTCGCCAAGGCGCTGGTCGATCTTGCGGGCGCATGGCTCGGCGGCATTGCCGGTTCTCTCGGTCTCGTCACCGTCGTGGCATGCACCCTCTTCGCGGCGATTTGCGGCTCCAGCGTCGCGACGGCCCTCGCCATGGGAACCTTCCTGCTACCGGCCATGATCGAGCGTGGCTATCCGCGCTCGTTTGCGCTCGGTGTCGTGGGCGCCTCGGGCACCATCGGTATTGTGGTGCCACCGAGCCTCGCCTTGATCCTGTACGGCATCGTCGCCGAGCAGTCGGTGCCGAGGCTTTTCCTCGCCGGCATCCTGCCGGGGCTATTGCAGGCCGCGGCATTCTTTCTCTGGGTGCTTTACGACGCGCGGCGGCGCAACTTCCCGGTCGAGCGGCCGCTACCCCTGGCCACGCGGGTTCGCATCACGGTGCGCGCCGCCCCGGCGCTCGCAGTGCCGGTTGTGGTGATGGTTGGCATCTATGGTGGGATCGTGACCGTGACCGAGGCGGCAGCCCTCGCCGCGGCCACGGCGCTGGTGGTCTCGCTGGTGTTCTACCGCGGCTTCCACTGGACGCAGACGCTCCGCGTGATTGCCGACGGTGTCCGCAGCGCCGCCGTCATTATGTTGATCGTGGCGGCGGCCCTCGCCTTCGGCCACTGGATGACGGAGTCTGGTGTCCCGGCGGAGTTCGTTCGCTTCGCCGCAGGCCACGACTTCGCGACCTGGCAATTCCTGCTGTTGATCAACCTGCTATTGCTGGTGCTCGGCTGTTTCCTCGAGGTCGCAGCCACCTTGCTCTTGGTCCTGCCGATCCTGGCGCCGGTTTTGAAGCCGCTCGGCGTCGATCCCGTGCATTTCGCTATCATCTTTACCCACAACATGGAGATCGGCCTCGTGCATCCGCCGGTGGGACTTAACCTGTTTGTGATGTCCACGATCTCGGAGGCGCCGATTGGCGAGGTCATCCGCGGCATTCTTCCCTTTGTCATTCTGCTGCTCGCCGTTCTCGGAATCATCACCTATGTGCCGATCCTGACGTTGTGGCTGCCGGATCTGATACTTGGCCGATGAAGGAGTCTTGATGACCAGCTCGGCGCCTTCGCTCCTAGCGCACGCGACGCGCGACCTTGCTGAATTCGCGGCCAGGACCGTATACGACGACATCCCGCCGGCGGTGATCGAGCGCGTGAAGCTGAGCTTCATGGATGGGCTTGGCGCGTGCTTGCATGGCGCAACGCTTCCGTGGACCCAGCGGGTGCGCGATGTCGTACAGGAAGAGGGCGGCAGTCCTGTCGCCTCGCTTTGGGGTAGCGGGAATCGCACGTCAGTAACGGGCGCGGTGCTGGTCAACAGCACAGCAGGTCATGGATTCGAGATGGACGACATCCATAAGGAGTCAGTCATCCACCCGAACTCGCTTGCAGTACCCGTCGCATTGGCGCTCGCCGAGGCCGATCGGACCCTGACCGGCCGCGACATCGTGACCGCCGTGACGCTGGGATACGAAGTCGGACTGCGAATCGGCAACGCCGCGACGACGTCATTGTTACTGAATGGCTTTCATCCGCAGGGCACAACCGGCGCCTTCGTCGCTGCGGCCATCGCGGGCCGTCTGCTCAAGCTCGATCCGGAGCAAATGCAGAACGCGCTCGGAATAGCGGGATCTCTTGGCGCAGGGCTGACGGCCGCCCAGGAAGGTGCAATGGTCAAGCGGCTGCACGCTGGCCGTGCCGCGCAAAGCGGCGTACTGGGCGCGTTACTCGCAAAAAAGGGATTCACCGGCATTCCTAACATCGTCGAGGCCAGTTCTGGGGGATTTCTCAGTGCGTTTGCGCGCACTCCGAATATTGAGCGGTTGATGGCAGGCTTGGGAAGCGATTGGGAGGCAGGAAAGCTCGGGTTCAAGCTGTATCCAAACGCCACGAGCATGCACACCGCGCTCGACGGGTTGAGAGGCATCCTGCTCGACCACCACCTCCCCTTCCCGCAGATCGAAGAGATACGGGTTGGCTGCAGTCATCCGACGCTTGTGCACACGGCCTGGGAGTACCGGCCGGTCGGGATTACTGCCGCGCAAATGAACATGTGCTACGGGCTCGCCGTCATGGCGCTGCGAGGCGATGTGTCGGCTTCGAATTACTGTGAAGCCACGATTTCCGATCCCGCGGTCCTTGCATTCATTCCGCGAATAACCGTCGCCGTCGATCACGAGCTTGAGAGTATGGGGCCGGTGTTCCGGCATGCGGCCCGGGTCGCCGTCCGAACGACCGAGGGCAAGACGTTTACGCGCGAGATTCTTCACCGCCGCGGAAGTCCGGAAAATCCCGTCAATCTACCAGACATCGAGCGCAAATTTGCCTCTAACGTCGGCGCGCTTCTGGGCCCCGCGAAGAGTCACCGTTTGAAACAGCTCGCGGCAGAGCTAGACCGTCTGGCCAACGCGGACGAAATCGTCGAAATTGTCCGTGCGCCGTCGAAGACTTGACAGCTTCTCTTGCGCAAACGGCAACCTGAACGCAGAACCCGCGCCGCGCTCATCGTCGAGGACATCATCTCGGGGGAGGCGCCGCGCCGCATCGGCGAGGCCGCGGCGGCGGCGCTCGGTAAGGTCGAGATACTCGTCAACTGCGCCGGCGGCAGCCGGCCGCTGCCGGTCGACGCGCCCGTCTCGCCAACCTCGCCGTGTTCATCGCCTCGCCGCGCGCCCGCTACATCACCGGCACGGTGATCCGCGTGGATGGCGGCCTCCGGCGCTATTCGTTCTGAACCTGCCGCGCCGCGCTCGTGTTTAGCCTCCATCGGAAGAGGCTCGAGCCATGCACCCCACCGAAGACGGCGACGCCATCATCGACGCGCTCGCCTATGTCGAGCAGCTCCACCAGGAGCTGACCACCGAGAACGGCGCGCCGCCCCTGGGCGCGCAGAACCGGGTCGCCGAAGCGATCCTCGCCGATCCCATGCTCGTCGCCTATGTGCGCCAATGGGCGGCGCGCAATCGCGTGCTCGAGGCAAGCATCGCGCCGGCGCAGCGCTTGCCGATTGACGATGTTTACCGGCGCCTCGGCGCGCTGCTGCTCAGCAATGAGGCCTCGCCGTTCGGCTGATCCCCGCCGCTCAGGCGGCGAAGCTCAGCGCGATCTTGCCGTGCACGTGGCCGTGCTCCTGGCGCTCCTCGGCTTGGCGCGCTTCGGTGAGCGGGAAGGTCTCGGCAATCACCGGGCGCACCTGATCGTCGTCGATCAGGCGGCCGATCTCGGCAAGCTGCGCCGCGTTGGGCTGCGCCATGTAGCCGGCGGCGCGCACCTTGCGCTGCGCCGCCTTCTCCGGCGATGGCTGGCCCAGGGTCGAGACCAGGATGCCGCCGGGCTTCAGCACCGACCATGAGCGCTCCTGCGTCTCGCCGCCGACGAGATCGAACACGACGTCCATGTCGCGCGCGATCTCCTCGAAGCGCTCGCGGCGATAGTCGATGGCGCGGGCGGCGCCGAGCTCGCGCGCGAAATCGAGATCGCGCTCCGACACGGTCGTGTAGACGGTGGCGCCTTTCACCTTTGCGAACTGCACCGCGAAATGGCCGACGCCGCCGGCGCCGCCATGGATCAGCACGCGCTGGCCTTCGGCGAGGAGGCCGTGGTCGAGCAGGCCCTGCCACGCGGTGAGCGCGGCGAGCGGCACGGTCGCCGCTTCGACATGGCTGAGCCGCGCCGGCTTCAGCGCGCCTTCGCCCATCTTGACCAGCGCGTATTCAGCGAAGGCGCCGCGATCGGGGCCGAGCATCGCGTAAATGTCGTCGCCGCGCTTGATGCCGTGCACGCGAGAGCCCGCGCCCTCGACGACACCGGAGACGTCACGGCCCAGCGTCAGCGGCAATTGCTCGCGGCCGACCGGCGGGAAATGGCCTTGGCGCGTCTTGAAGTCGACAGGATTGACGCTGGCCGCGCGCACGCGCAGCAGGATCTCGTCGCCGGCGAATTGCGGCACCGGCAGGTCCTCGATCTGCATCACTTCCGGCCCGCCGAACCGATGAATCCGCACGGCCTTCATGATCGCCATGGTTTCCTCGCTGCTGAACTGAGGAATTGACTCGTCATGCTGTCAACACCGCCTGCCGCGAATTCGTCCACCGCCTACGCGCTGCCGCGTGCGCGCCAGGTGCTCGCCTTTTGTGCAGGCATCGCGGCGGATGCTTGCTACGGCTTGCGTCACGGGCAGGGCGCGCCATGCTGCTATGCAGCAAAACAGCAGGTGATGACGTTTCTAAGCCACATAATTCGTTAATGGTACAGGGCTATCGTTGACCGCGCGGATTTGATGCAATGCAACATATGCAGGGTCCATAACGTGCTCGGAAACGACTCCACCACCGCCGTCACCGGCCGTTCCTCGGCGATGCGCCGCTGGCTCAAGCTCCAGCCGCGCCGCCGCGTGCTTTCATTGGCGCTGCAGGGCGGCGGCTCGTTCGGCGCTTTCACCTGGGGCGTGCTCGATCGCCTGCTTGGGAGCGATCGCGTCGCCCTCGACGCGATCAGCGGCACCAGCGCCGGCGCGGTCAACGCCGTCGTGCTCGCCAACGGCTTGGCGCAAGGCGGGCCGGGCGAGGCGCGCCGCCAGCTCGAGCATCTGTGGAAGCGGTTGAGCCGCGCCGCGCCGCTCGCCTCGCTCGGCGCCGCCTCGGCGACCAGCGCCGCGCTCGAGCTGTCGGCGCGCGTCATCTCGCCCTATCAGTTCAACCCGCTCGGCGTGAACATGCTGCGCGACATCCTCGTCGCGGAAGTCGATTTCGCGCGCCTGCGCAAAGCCTCGCCGGTGCGGCTGCTGATCGCCGCGACGCGCGTCACCGACGGCCGGCTGCGCCTCTTCCGCGAGCATGAGATCTCGGTGGAGGCGGTGCTCGCCTCGGCCTGCCTGCCGCAGCTTCATCACGCCGTCGAGATCGACGGCGAGTGGTACTGGGACGGCGCGTTCAGCGCCAACCCGCCGCTGCGCCAGCTCGTCATCGATTCCAAGACCAGCGACATCGTGCTGGTGCAGATCAGCCCCGAGCAGCAGGACGGCCTGCCGCGCCTCTCCTCGCAGATCGCGCGGCGCGCCGCGCAGATCGCCTTCAACAGCCCGCTGCAGAAGGAGATGGAGGCGCTCGACGACATGCGCGCCCTGTGCAAGGAGGCAGGATTGTTCCGCCCGGCGGTGTGCCGCAAGCTCGAGCGCCTGCGCCTCCATCGCATCGTCGCCGAGGACAGCATCGATGGCCTCAACCACGCCAGCGCGCTGCGTCTCGATTGGGGCTTCCTGACCGATCTCAAAGAGAGCGGCTATGCCGCGGCGTCGCAATGGCTCGCCGGTCCGAAGACGGGCCGCGGCGCCCGGCAGGACGGCAAGGCCCGCGCCTACGGCACCTGAGCGCAACCGGCAGGCTTGCCGCCCGCCGACGCTTCCTTTACGCACTCCCGCCAGAGGAAACCGGCGTGAGGCATGAGGGAGCAAGCCTGCCATGGGTCTGCGCGAATATCGCCGCAAGCGCGATTTCAGCCGGACGCCGGAGCCGGCCGGCGCCGAGGGCCGCGCCCGCCAGGATAAGCGGCGCGGCTATGTCATCCAGGCGCATGCGGCGCGGCGCATGCATTACGATTTCCGCCTCGAGCTCGACGGCGTGCTGAAGAGCTGGGCGGTGCCGAAAGGGCCGAGCCTCGATCCCAACGCCAAGCGCCTCGCCGTCCATGTCGAGGACCATCCGATCGAGTACGGCACGTTCGAAGGCGTCATTCCCAAGGGCGAGTATGGCGGCGGCACGGTGATGCTGTGGGACCGCGGCTGGTGGGAGCCGGTAGGCAACGCGGCCCAAGCCTATGCCAAGGGCCATCTCAAATTCATCCTGCACGGCGCCAAGCTCAACGGCGCCTGGGCGTTGGTGCGCATGAAAGGACGGCGCGAGGGCGACAAGGGCGACAACTGGCTCTTGATCAAGGAGCAGGACGCCAGCGCCATGCCGGGCAGCGACGATGCGGTCGTCGTGCAGGAGGCGCGCAGCGCCAGCACCGGCCGCGACATGGCGGCGATCGCCGCCGAGGCCGATCGCGTATGGCGCTCGAAACAGGGCGAAGTGACCAAGCCGCCGGCAAAAGCCGCACTCGGGAACACGACGGCGAGAAAGCGCGGGGCGGCGCCAGCACTGTTCGACCCCTCGCATCTCACCGGCGTCAAGCGCGCCAAATCCGCGCCGCGGCTTGCCCCGCAGCTCGCCTCGAC
>Ga0134125_10005252_pt1 | contig 14739 bp, 14 predicted proteins | sample KB31751_FD_96464 | JGI IMG/M metagenome (GOLD analysis project Ga0134125, IMG submission 96464) | Terrestrial soil microbial communities with excess Nitrogen fertilizer from Kellogg Biological Station, Michigan, USA - KB3-175-1 | ecosystem: Environmental > Terrestrial > Soil > Unclassified ... | reverse complement strand
GGTCGTTGACGTCGGTGAAGAAGGGGACCTGCCGCACCAGGTCCAGGTAAACCTCGGCGATCAGATGATTCTTCGACGAGAAGTAGGTGTAGGCGGTCGCCGGCGCGACCTTGGCGCGGGCAGCTACCGCACGCACGGTCAGGTCGGCGTAGGACTTTTCGCGCAGCGTTTCGATGCCCGCGGCGAGTACCTTGCGGAAGGTCTCCTCTTGGCGCCGATTGCGCGGCGGCTGACCGGTCTGGCGGTCGGCATCGCCGGTGATCGCCAGTGCATCGCTGGACACATGTCCAAGCTAATGGATGGGGTCGGCGCGAAGCAAGTCCGATCCGGAAACATATCGTCTAATCTGCGATTTCGTGGCGCTTTCGGCCGCCTACCGAGATCGGCCCTTGCACCGCCGATGACCAGGCGGCTATGGTTCGATCGGACGATATCGGACAACTGTCCACTATATTGGCGTGCCGGGTTGGCCGCACACAGACGGGAGCGGGACATGGCCTTGTTGGCCGACGGCGTTAGCGAACTCTTCATCGACGGCAAGATGTCGGCCGGAAGTGCCGGCACCTTCCCCACGATCAATCCGGCGACCGAGGAAGTGCTGGGCGTCGCCGCCAACGCCGACGCTGCCGACATGGACCGCGCGATCGACGCCGCGCGACGCACCTTCGACGAGACGGACTGGTCGCGCAACACCGACTTGCGGGTACGTTGCGTGCGGCAACTGCGCGAGGCGATGCAGCAGCACCTCGAAGAGCTGCGCGATCTGACCATCGCCGAAGTCGGCGCGCCGCGAATGCTCACCAGCATCGCTCAGCTCGAAGTCCCGGTCAACGACCTGGCGTTCGCCGCGGATACCGCCGAATCCTACGAATACCGCAAGGATCTCGGTGAGGCATCGCCGATGGGTATCCCCACTAGGCGCACCATCGCCCGTGAGGCCGTCGGCGTCGTCGGCGCCATCACCCCGTGGAACTTTCCCCACCAGATCAACCTCGCCAAGATCGGGCCCGCGCTGGCCGCCGGCAACACCGTCGTCCTCAAGCCCGCCCCGGACACCCCCTGGTGTGCCGCCGTGCTGGGGGAACTCATCGCCGAGCACACCGACTTTCCGCCCGGTGTCATCAACATCGTCACCTCAGACGACCACGGCGTAGGCGCGCTGCTGTCGAAAGACCCGCGGGTGGACATGGTTTCGTTCACAGGCTCGACAGCCACGGGCCGCAGCGTGATGGCCGACGGCGCGGCGACCATCAAGAAGGTCTTCCTCGAGCTGGGCGGCAAGTCGGCGTTCATCGTCCTCGACGACGCCGACCTGGGCGGTGCGGTGGGCATGGCGGGGTTCTCGGTGTGCATGCACGCGGGGCAAGGCTGCGCGATCACCACCCGGCTGGTGGTGCCGCGGGCGAAGTATGACGAAGCCGTCTCCATCGCGGCCGCGACGATGAGCGGTATCAAGGCCGGCGACCCCACAGACCCCGGAACCATCTGCGGGCCAGTGATTTCGGCGCGTCAGCGGGACCGGATACAGGGCTACCTCGACTCGGCGATCGCGGAGGGCGGCACGTTCGGCTGCGGTGGCGGCCGGCCGGCCGACCGTGAAGTCGGGTTCTTCATCGAGCCCACGGTGATCGTGGGGCTGGGCAACGACGCCCGTTGCGCGCGTGAGGAGATCTTCGGCCCGGTCCTGACGGTGATTCCGCACGACGGTGACGACGACGCCGTCCGCATTGCCAACGACTCGCCATACGGCTTGTCGGGCACCGTCTTTGGGGCTGACCCGGATCGGGCCGCCAGGGCTGCCGCGCGGGTCCGCGCGGGCACGATCAATGTCAACGGCGGCGTGTGGTACTCGGCCGATGCGCCATTCGGCGGTTACAAGCAGTCCGGAAACGGTCGCGAGATGGGCCTGGCCGGTTTCGAGGAGTACCTGGAAACCAAAACTATTGCGACAGCGATCAACTAGAGGAGCTTGCGAGCATGCGATTCGAGAACAAAGTCGGCATCGTCACCGGATCCGGGGGCGGCATCGGGCAGGCGTACGCCGAGGCGCTGGCCCGTGAGGGCGCGGCGGTGGTGGTCGCCGACATCAACGCCGAGGCCGCCGAGGCGGTCGCCAAGCAGATCATCGGTGACGGTGGAACCGCCATCAGCATTCCGGTCGACGTGTCCGATCCGGCATCGGCCAAGGAGATGGCCGACCGTACGCTGGCCGAATTCGGCGGCATCGACTACCTGGTCAACAACGCCGCGATCTTCGGGGGCATGAAGCTGGACTTCCTGCTCACCATCGACCCGGAGTACTACAAGAGGTTCATGAGCGTGAACCTCGACGGGGCGTTGTGGTGCACGCGTGCGGTGTACAAGAAGATGGCCAAGCGCGGCGGCGGGGCGATCGTCAACCAGTCGTCCACCGCTGCCTGGCTGTACGCGAACTACTACGGCCTGGCCAAAGTCGGGCTCAACGGCCTGACCCAGCAACTTTCCCGCGAGCTGGGTGGCCAGAAGATCCGGATCAACGCGATCGCGCCGGGCCCCATCGACACGGAGGCCAACCGGACCACGACGCCCAAGGAGATAGTCGACGACATCGTCAAGGGTCTGCCGTTATCGCGGATGGGGACCCCCGAGGACCTGGTCGGCATGTGTCTGTTCCTGCTGTCCGACGAGGCGTCGTGGATCACCGGGCAGATATTCAATGTCGACGGCGGACAGATAATACGGTCATGACAGAGCTGAAGCTGGGATATATCGGCCTGGGCAATATGGGCACGCCGATGGCCACGAAAATGACCGAATGGCCTGGCGGGGTAACGGTTTACGACATCCGGACCGAGGCGATGACACCACTGGTCGAAAAGGGTGCCGGCCTGGCCGACAGCGTGGCCGACATCGCCGCCGCCGACATCATCCATATCACCGTGCTCAACGACGCCCAGGTACGCGAGGTCGTCGGCGAATTGGCGGCGCACGCCAAGCCCGGCACGGTCATCGCCATCCACTCGACCATCAGCGATACCACCGCGGTCGAGCTTGCCGCCCAACTCGAACCACAAGGCATCCATGTCGTCGACGCCCCGGTCAGCGGCGGCGCGGCCGCCGCCGCGAAGGGTGAGCTCGCCACTATGGTGGGCGCCGACCGCGGGGTGTACGAGCGGATCAAGCCGGCGTTCAAACACTGGGCATCGGTGGTCATCCATGCCGGTGAGCCGGGTGCGGGCACGCGAATGAAGTTGGCCCGCAACATGTTGACGTTCACCTCGTACGCCGCTGCGTGTGAGGCCATGAAGCTCGCCGAGGCGGCCGGGCTGGATCTGCAAGCGCTGGGCCGGGTGGTGCGTCATACCGACGCTCTCACCAGCGGCCCGGGGGCGATCATGGTGCGCGAAGACATGAAGGACCTTGAGCCGGGCAACTTCCTGTACGAGCCGTTCCTGCACACGCGCGGGCTCGGCGAGAAGGACCTGAGCCTGGCTTTGGCTCTAGGCGAGTCGGTGTCCGTCGATCTGCCGCTTGCCCGGCTGGCCTACGAGCGGTTGGCCGCGGGCCTTGGGGTACCACACACAGAGAAAGAGGCGTAATGGACGAGCAGCGCCGCAAGGGCCTCGAAAAAATGAACGAGGTGTACGGCTGGGAGATGCCCAACATCGAGGGCGACGCGTATTTCGACCTGACCGTCGATCACCTGTTTGGCAGCATCTGGACGCGACCGGGATTGTCGATGCGCGACAAACGCATCATGACGCTGACGGCGGTGACCGCGATCGGAAATCGCGATCTGGCCGAGATCCAGATCAACGCCGCGCTCCTCAACGGTGAACTCACCGAGACCGAACTGAAGGAGATGGCCGTCTTCCTCACCCACTATCTGGGGTTTCCCTTGGGTTCGGTGCTCAACGGCGCGGTCGACGCCGTCGTGGCCAAGCGCAAGAAGGCCGCGGCGAAGGGTGCCGGAGAAGACAAGAAGGGCAACGTGGATGCGGCGTTGAAGATGCACTCGGGCGAAAGTCGTGACGAGTAGCTGATGCACGTTTGCGGTTGCTGCCTCGGATAGCTTTCCGGCGCCGGCTTTCATGAACCCCGCCGAACTCATGGGTGTACAGGGGCAGCAGCGCAGAATATCCTCGATCGCGGTGTTGGGCGCTTCACCGCTGATTCCTAGCGTGTTGTGCCAACGAGCGGGGCCGGTCTGCAGAAGAACCAGAGGGGAGCCGAGGGCAGGATGGCAAAGGAAAACCCGGAAGAAGGTGAAGCGCCGATCATCGTCGGCATGGCGGAAGCGGCGATGCACATGTACATCACTGCCATCACCGCATTGCCCGATGGTGACGATGACGAATTTCGGCCCCGAGTCGAGGTAATTCTCGCTGGCTTGCGCAAGCTGCGAAAGTCGCTGACCGACGGCGCAGCCCGCAGCAGGCGGACTCCCGGGGTGATCGTTGCGCTCAGCGAAGCTCGTCGGTGTTACGACGACCTGATGGAACGCGCCGTGGCCGCACCCGCGGCCACGCTGGGCCAGCAACTCTATGTGGCCCGGTTGCACGCCAAACTCTCGGCGAAGGAGGCGGCGAACGGAGCCGGACTGCGCGCGGAGCTGCTGGACGAACTGGAAGCCGGTGAAATACCAACCGAGGATGAGGCGATCAAAGTCAAGGCACTGATCGAGGCTCTCGGCCGCGGCGTGCCGGCGATAAATGTCAACGAGGGTGAGCACGAGCGATTGCCCGTCGAGTCGCTCGACGAGTCCGTGGCGTGAATTTCGGTCGGCTGCGGTTCGTACATTCCGGCGCTCCGCGGCTAGTCTGACGTGTCGTGCGCGTCCTGGTGATCGGTTCCGGTGCCCGTGAGCATGCGCTGCTACTGGCGCTTCGCAAAGATCCGCAAGTCACGGGACTGGCCATCGCCCCGGGCAACGCCGGCACCGCCCGGCTGGCCGAGCAGCACGACGTCGACGTCACCTCGGCATCCGATGTCGTTGCCCTGGCGCGCGGGGTGCGCGCCGACCTGGTGGTCATCGGTCCGGAGGTGCCGCTGGTCCTCGGGGTGGCCGACGCGCTGCGGTCCGCGGGCATCGTCTGCTTTGGCCCCGGCAAGGACGCCGCCCGCATCGAGGGTTCCAAGGCGTTCGCCAAAGAGGTCATGGCCGCGGCCGGGGTTCGCACCGCGACCAGTGAAATCGTCGACAGCCCCGCGCTTTTAGATGCCGCCCTGGACCGATTCGGTCCGCCCACCGGGGATGCGGCCTGGGTGGTGAAGGACGACCGCCTGGCCGCCGGCAAGGGTGTCGTGGTGACCGGGGATCGCGGTGCAGCGCGAGCGCACGCCGCCGGACTGCTCGAGGCCGGCCACCCGGTGCTGCTCGAGTCGTACCTGGACGGCCCAGAGGTGTCGCTGTTCTGCGTCATCGATGGCGAGACCGTGGTGCCGCTGCTTCCGGCGCAGGACTTCAAGCGCGTCGGCGACGGCGACCACGGACCCAACACCGGCGGCATGGGCGCCTACGCGCCGGTCCCGTGGCTTCCCGACGAGGTGTATCGCGATGTGGTCAGCAACATCGTCGAACCCGTTGCGGCCGAGATGGTTGCGCGTGACTGCCGGTTCAGCGGATTGCTATATGCCGGCCTTGCGATCACCTCGAACGGACCCGCAGTGATCGAATTCAACTGTCGCTTCGGCGATCCCGAGACGCAGGCGGTGCTGGCGCTGCTGGAATCACCGCTCGGGCAGCTCCTGTACGCGGCGGGTAGCGGCAAGCTGGCGGAGTTCGGCGCGCTGCGCTGGCATGACGGTGCCGCAGTGACGGTGGTGCTGGCGGCGGAGAACTATCCCGGGCGTCCTCGTGTGGGCGACGTCATCGTCGGCTCAGAGGCCGACGGGGTGCTGCACGCCGGAACGTCGCGGCGCGACGACGGCGAAATCGTTTCGTCGGGTGGTCGGGTGCTGTCGGTAGTGGGAACCGGTGCCGACCTCTCGGCCGCGCGGACCATGGCATATGACGTTCTTCGTTCGATTCGGTTGCCGGGCAGTCATTTCCGAAGCGACATCGCCCAGTTGGCGGCCGAAGGTCAGATCCGCGTCTAGAAGGCGTCTAGAAGGCAGCGGCCTGGCTGTCGCGGCGCGGATCGCTGGCCGCCAAATAGCCCTCCTCGAGTCGCCAGATCGCCTGGCAGCTGCCGAATTGGTTGTAGTCGTCGACGGCAACCAGATCGTGTCCGCGCCGGCGCAACTCGTCCAGCGTCGAGCCCGGGAAACCCTTTTCGCAACTGACCTGCAAACCCTGCACCCACCGGAACCTCGGACCGTCGCACGCCGCCTGCGGGTTCTGCCCTTGGTCGGCGATGCGCACCATCACCTGCACATGGCCCTGCGGCTGCATCATCCCGCCCATCACGCCGAAGCTCATGACCGGGGCTGCGTCCTTGGTCACGAAGGCCGGAATAATGGTGTGATAGGGCCGCTTGTTCGGGCCCACGATGTTTGGATGACCTTGGGCGGCAGCGAAATTCGCCCCGCGGTTTTGCAGCGCGATTCCGGTGCCCGGCACCACAACACCGGAACCGAACCCCATGTAATTCGACTGGATCATCGAGACCATCACTCCCGCGGCGTCGGCCGCGGTCAGGTAGACGGTTCCGCCCGACGGGGCCCCAGCGGAGACCGGCTTCGCCCGTGCGCGGTCGATAAGTGCGGCCCGCTGCGCCAGGTACTCCGTGTCCAACAGTCGTTCCGGCCGTATCGGCATGTGTTCGATATCGGCGAGGTAGGCCTGGGCGTCGGCGAACGCGAGCTTGACCGCTTCGATCTGCAGGTGCACGCTGTCGGCGGAATCGGCCGGCAACGAAGCCATGTCGAACTGCTCGAGAATGCCGAGGGCGATCAGCGCGACGATCCCCTGACCGTTGGGCGGAATCTCGTGCATGGTGTAGCCCCGGTAGCCGCCGTCGACGGTGCCCACCCAGTCGGCACGGTGAGCCGCGAGGTCACTGCCCCGCATGACACCGTCGTTGGCCGACGCGTGCGCCTCGAGTTTGGCGGCCAGTTCCCCGCGATAAAACGCCTCGCCGTTGGTGGCGGCGATTGTCTCGAGCGTGGCCGCATGATCGGGCAGGCTGAATCGCTCACCGGGTTTCGGTGCGCGCCCGCCGGGCAGAAACGCCTCGGCGAAACCCGGCTGCTTCTCGAACAGCGGCGCCTGCGCCGCCCACTGGTTGGCCACCGTTGGCGAAACCAGAAAGCCGTTGCGGCCGTAGGAGATCGCGGGTTCGAAGAGCCGCTCGAAGGGCAGCTTGCCGAACTTGGCGTGCAGTTCGGTCCACGCCGACACCGCCCCCGGCACCGTCACCGAATTCCACCCGAGGAGGGGAACGCCTTCTCCGCCAAAGTATTCCGGAGTCCACCCCGCCGGTGAGCGGCCCGATGCGTTGAGCCCGTGCAATCGCTTGCCATCCCACACGATGGCAAAGGCGTCCGCGCCGATGCCGTTGGAAACCGGTTCCACGATCGTCAGCGTGATGGCCGTGGCGATCGCCGCGTCCACTGCGCTTCCGCCCTCGGCGAGCATCCGCAGGCCCGCCTGGGCGGCAAGCGGTTGCGATGTGCACACGACGTTTTCCGCGAGCACGGGCTTGCGTGGCCAGGCGTACGGGAAGTGCCAATCGAAAGGTGGAGTCACGTCCGCGAGCGTAACGCTCCTACGAATTTCGGCGCGATTCTTCGCCGTAGCGTTACGCTCGCGGCCGACGACCGCTCAGGTCGTCAGCAGCGGTGCCATCCACGTCAGTTCGGCCGGCAATTGCGAGCTCCAGAACTCGGGGTTGTGCCCACCGGGGGAGAAACCGCCCGCCGGCGGATGGGGCAGCTGCGCGACGAACTGCTTTGTCGCAGCGTAAAACGGATCGCTGTCACCACAATCCACCCGGATGGGGATCGACGCCAGCGCGGGCATCCCGAACACCGAGTTCGCCGCGAAATCGTCCGGCCCGTCGAACGCACCCGGGGCGGCCGCACCGGAGGACAGCCACAGCGCCGGGCTCACCGCGCAGATCGCCGCGGTGCGGCCGGCGCCGAGCCGGCCGCCGAGCAGCAGCGCGCCGTAGCCGCCCATCGACCAGCCCAGGAACGCCACGCGCGAGGTGTCCAGATTCTGGCTCCCCAGCATGGGGATGAGCTCGTCGAGCACCATCGCCCCGCTGTCCTCGCCGGAAGACCGCTTGTGCCAATAGCTGCCGCCACCGTCGACGGCAACCACCGCGAACGGCGGCAGCCCCGCGTCGACGGCCTGCGCCAGGCCGTGCTCGACGCCGCCGGCCATCACGGTGGAGGCGTCGCTGCCCTTGCCATGCAGCGCGATCACCGGTCGCAGTGCCTGGGTCTGGCCCGGCGGACGCGCGATGGCCCAATTGGTGTTCGCGCCGCCGCGCGCGGCCGATACGAAGGAACCGGTGACCATGGTGGGCGCCGGCGCCGACGGGGGCGCCGGATCACGAGGGGCGCTCGGCGCCGGTGCGAACGGTATCTGGGAGCCGGCCTTCGATACGGGCGCGGAAACCGGCGTAGCGTGAGATGTCCGAGGCTGTAACAAAATGTCGAGACCGTAGGCGCCGACAGCGCCGAGGGCCGCGCCGGCGCCGAGACCGAGCACGGCGCGGCGGCTCAAGTCGGGCATGCGGGCCATCATGCCATGTTCGTTTGGCGGGCCGTTTGGCGGAAATGGCAATGCAGTACCACTTTGGCTGGCACGATGGCTACTCGTGACTGCAGCGGTTACTCCGAAAGGAGAACGTCGACGGTATGCGCTTGTCAGCGCCGCCGCCGAGCTGCTTGCTGAGGGCGGGTTCGAAGCGGTGCGGCACCGGGCGGTCGCCGGGCGGGCCGGATTGCCGTTGGCGTCCACCACCTATTACTTCTCCTCCCTCGACGATCTGATCGCGCGCGCGGTCGAACACACCGCGATGATCGAGGTGGCGCAGCTTCGATCGCGGGTCACCGCGTTGTCCCGGCGGCGCCGCGGGCCGGAAACCATCGCCGAGGTGTTGGCGGACCTGCTCGTCGGGGACGTGTCCGGCCCGGGACTCACCGATCAACTGATATCGCGCTATGAGCGGCGGATCGCGTGCACCCGCCTGCCCGCGTTGCAAGAGACCATGCGCCGCAGCCTGCGTCAGCGCGCCGAGGCGGTGGCGGAGGCCATCGAGCGTTCGGGCCGCTCGGTGCACATCGATCTGGTGTGCACGCTGATCTGCGCGGTCGACGGTTCGGTGGTGTCGGCCCTGGTGGAGGGACGGGATCCGCGCGCCGCGGCCCAGGGGGCGGTGGTCGATCTCATCGAGGTGCTGGCGCCCATCGATCAGCGCCCCGTGCAGATCTGAGGCCGCGACGGCCGGACCGGTCCGGGCGGCAGCGACGGCGTCACGATGTATCCGGTGTCGAGGTCGCCGTAGATCGTCACCCGGGCCGGGCATCGCTGCGCATACAGCGCCACATAGGCGCAGACGACGGCATCGACCGGATCTTCGGCGCGGCGCAGCTCGCTTTTGCGTTGCGCGGTCGCCACGGCCCGCCGCAGCGCGAGCCAGCCGTCGTGTGCGGCGACCCGCAGGGGAATCGGGGCCTGCGCGAGCCGTTCGAGGCCGTCCATCAGCAGCAACAGCTCGGATTTGAGCCCATCGACGCTGCGGCCCGGTTTTGCCTTGTATTTCAGGGTCCGCTCCAACCGGAACAACGCGACGGTCGCCGCATGCGGGTACACCTCGATCGCGCGACGCGTGACCGGCGACCGCGGATCCAGATCGAGGCCCAGCGCCGCGGCCAGGCCGCCCCCACGCGGGCCATTGGCGAATTCGGGTTTTCCGGTGTTGCAGGGGTGGGCCCCGGCCTCGAACCTGCGGAAGTCGCGGTTGAGTGCGGTCTCGGCGGGGCGCTGGCCCGTCGGGTTGCTCACCACCAGCGGCGCATCGAAGCCGACCAGGCAATCGCCCCGCACGTAGGGGCGCAGCGCGGCCAGGATTTCGTTGTCGTCGCGGACCGCGCCCACGCTCACCAAATTGCCGCCGGAGTCGACGACGGCGACGCCGGTCGGGTTACGACCCGCCCAGGCGAGGTCGACACCGGCGAAGTACACGGGCCACATTGTGCCGCGAGGGTGCAACTAGCGACCTCACCACTCGCGGGATGCGTTGCCAGTCGCACTCTCGCGGTGCTGGACGAACCGTAAGCTGTGTGTTCGTGAGGACCAAGTGAGCATTCCGAATGTGCTGGCCGCCCGGTACGCCAGTGCCGAGATGGTCGCGATCTGGTCGCCCGAGGCCAAGATCGTCGCGGAGCGGCGGCTGTGGCTCGCGGTGCTGCGCGCACAGGCGGAGCTGGGCGTTGCGGTGCCCAACGAAGCGATCGCCGACTACGAGCGTGTACTCGAGGACGTCGATCTGGCTTCGATCGCGGATCGTGAACGCGTCCTGCGCCACGACGTCAAGGCCCGCATCGAGGAATTCAATGCGCTGGCCGGTCACGAGCATGTGCACAAAGGCATGACCAGCCGGGATCTGACCGAGAACGTGGAGCAGCTGCAGATCCGGCGTTCGCTGGAGTTGGTCTTCGCTCACGGGGTGGCGGTCGCGGCGCGGCTCGCCGAGCGGGCCGTCGCCTATCGCGACCTGGTGATGGCCGGACGCAGCCACAATGTCGCGGCCCAGGCCACCACGCTGGGCAAAAGGTTTGCCTCGGCGGCCCAGGAGACGCTGATCGCGTTGACCAGGCTGCGGGAGCTGATCGATCGTTACCCGTTGCGCGGCATCAAAGGACCGATGGGCACGTCGCAGGACATGCTCGACCTGCTTGACGGCCGAGATGATGGGGCGGCCAAGCTCGCCGAACTCGAGCGGCGTATCGCCCAATTCTTGGGCTTCGCAACGGTTTTGACCAGCGTCGGGCAGGTGTATCCCAGATCGCTGGACCACGACGTGATTTCGGCGCTGGTGCAGGTGGGTGCGGGACCATCCTCGATGGCGCACACCATCCGGCTGATGGCCGGGCACGAGCTGGTCACCGAGGGATTCGCGCCAGGTCAGGTTGGTTCGTCGGCGATGCCGCACAAGATGAACACCCGCAGCTGCGAACGGGTCAACGGCCTGCAGGTGGTGCTGCGCGGCTACGCCTCGATGGCCGCCGAACTGGCGGGCGCGCAGTGGAACGAGGGCGACGTGTTCTGCTCGGTGGTGCGCCGGGTGGCGTTGCCGGACAGCTTCTTTGCCGTCGACGGGCAGATCGAGACCTTCTTGACGGTGCTCGACGAGTTCGGCGCCTATCCGGCGGTGATCGGTCGCGAGCTGGACCGTTATCTGCCGTTCCTGGCCACCACCAAGGTGTTGATCGCCGCGGTGCGCGCCGGCATGGGCCGCGAGGCCGCGCATCACGTGATCGGCGAACACGCGGTGGCGACGGCGCTGGCCATGCGGGAACGCGGGGCGGAGCCCGATCTGCTGGATCGGCTGGCCGCCGACGAGCGGCTGCCGCTGGACCGGGCGGGTCTGGACGCCGCGCTGGCCGACAAGGGGGCGTTCACCGGTGCCGCCGGTGACCAGGTGGACGAGGTGGCGGCGCTGGTGGACGCGCTGGTGAGCCGCTACCCCGACGCGGCCAAATACGTTCCCGGTGCGATCCTGTGACTCTGGCGGGCGCACTCTCGCGGATCGACTTCACCGATCTGGACAACTTCGCCAACGGATTTCCGCACGACCTGTTCGCCATCCATCGGCGGGAGGCGCCGGTGTACTGGCACCCACCGACCGACAACACCCCGGACGGTGAGGGCTTCTGGTCGGTCGCCACCTACGCGGAAACCCTTGAGGTTCTCAAGGATCCGGTGACGTACTCGTCGGTCACCGGTGGCGAACGGCCGTACGGCGGCACACTGTTGCAGGACCTGGCGATCGCCGGCCAGGTGCTCAACATGATGGACGACCCGCGGCACTCGCAGATCCGGCGGCTGGTCAGTTCCGGGCTGACGCCGCGGATGATCCGTCTGGTGGAAGACGATCTGCGGACCCGGGCGCGCCGGCTGCTGGACGCGGTGGCGCCGGGCGAGCCGTTCGACTTCCTGGTCGACATCGCCGCCGAGCTGCCGATGCAGATGATCTGCATCCTACTGGGAGTCCCTGAATCCGAACGGCATTGGTTGTTCGAGGCGATCGAGCCGCAGTTCGATTTCGGTGGTTCGCGCAAGGCATCCCTGTCGCAGCTTTCACTCGAAGAAGCCGGGTCGCGAATGTATGACTACGGTCGACAGCTGATCGCATCCAAGCGTGACAAACCGACCGACGACATGTTGTCGGTCGTGGCGAACGCCATGCTCGACGACTCGGACGGGGACGACGCGTCGACCCTTTCCGACCTCGAGCTGTACCTGTTCTTCAGCCTGCTGTTCAGCGCCGGCGCGGAGACCACCCGCAACGCGGTCGCGGGCGGGCTGCTGGCGCTGGCCGATCATCCGTCGCAATTACGTTCTCTGCGTGGCGATCTCGGTGCGCTGCCCACCGCCGTGGAAGAGATGGTGCGGTGGACCTCGCCCTCGCCCTCGAAACGGCGCACCGCCACCCGCGACGTCACGCTCGGTGGCCAGTCGATCGAGGCCGGGCAGAAGGTACAGATCTGGGAGGGATCGGCGAATCGCGACGCCAGTGTCTTCGACGGCGCCGACGAATTCGATATCGCGCGGAAACCCAATCCGCACCTGGGATTCGGTCAGGGCGTGCACTATTGCCTGGGTGCCAACCTGGCGCGGCTGGAGCTGCGGGTGCTGTTCGAGGAACTGCTCGGTCGGTTCGGCACGGTGCGGGTGGTCCGGCCGGTCGAATGGGCCCGCAGCAACCGGCATACTGGCATCCGGCACCTCGTCGTGGAACTACGCGAAGAACAGTGACGATCCGGTTTTCCGATATCGAGCCCACACCCGATGTGTTCGCTGCGGTGATGGCCACCGGAATCTTGTCGATCGGCGCGAAAAACCACGGATACCGGTTGATCAGCGACACGATGGGCGTCATTGCCACGCTCGGGCTGGTGCTGCTGGTCGCCCTGGTCGCCGCGAAGGCCTGCACCGGCGACCAGAAGTTGCGCTGGGATCTCACGGATCCCGACGTCACACTGCGGATGATCACGTTCGTCGCCGCCTGCGCGGTGATCGACACGCGCTTGTCGTCCAATGTGTGGGTGGCGCGGGTCCTCGGCGCCGTCGGGCTGGCGTCCTGGGTGGTGCTGATCCTGCTCAGCGCGCGAAATATGTTGGCACGGCGCTGGCCCGTACTGCGCGACCATGTCCACGGCGCCTGGCAGCTGGGCAGCGTGGGAACATCGGGTTTGGCGATCGTGATCGCCCGCGCGGCCCGTCATACCGGCCACCACTGGTGGCTCGCGGTAGCCGTGGCCGCATGGGTGGCAGCGCTGTGCATATACGGTCTGATGACCTGGTTGACTCTCTGGCGCGTGGTCAACGAACGACAGCACCGCGACGGCTTCGAGCCCGATACCTGGATCCTGATGGGCGGCATGGCGATTGCGACGCTGGCCGGCGACAACATCCATACCGTCGCGCCCGGCTGGCTGGCCGGCCCCGTGCGCGCGGTCACCATCGTGACCTGGGTGACGGCCACGCTGTGGATACCGCCGCTGATCTACTTCGTCCTGCACCGCATCAGGCGACATCCCAACATGCTGCAATTTGCCGGCGTGTGGTGGGCGTTCGTGTTCCCGCTGGGCATGTATTCCGCGGCCAGTTTCGCCATGGCAATCGAGCTCGGTGAGCGGTGGCTGCTCACCGTCTCTCTGGTGTTCTTCTGGGATGCGTTGGGCGCCTGGCTCATTGTGGTCGTCGCCGGGCTGCTGCTCTTCTCGCGGGCAATGCTGCTAAGCCCCGCGAATCGCGACACCCGCCGACCGTAGTTCGAGCGCCGCCAGGGCTCCGATGGTCACCGGATCCTCACGACGCCACCCGCCGACCGGGTCCGCGCTGAGGGCGATCAACTTGCGGGGCGGGCGGTTGGTCAACGCGCGTAGCGCGAGCAATTGCGCACCGGCCGGGGTTGCGGCCAACGCGGTCACCGTCAACTTGCGCCGAAAGAATCGAAGCCGCAGAAACACCCACGGGATCACCGCGACGAGGATGGGGAGCGCCACGACCGCCATCGCCAGCAGCACCGCGAGCCAGCTCGCCGCGGTGTCCAGGTCATGGCCCGCCCCCGCGATGTCCAGCGCGGCCTGGCTGGCGGAGTTGAGCGGTTTGCCGACCGTGTCGCCGACCACCGGAATGTGCTGGGCGCCGTGGCCGGCGGACGCGAGGTTGCCGGCGATGCCGTCCGCGCCGCTCTCGACCTGCCGGCCGGCGTCGGCAATGGTTGCGATCGCGTCGTAAACCGCCAGGCCGACGAGAAGCCAGAGCACTGTCCACACGACGACGGCGAAATCGCTGAAGAGCTGGGCCGCCAGCCGGCCGGGCCTGGTGGAATAGGGCAGAAACCGCGATGTCATAGCCCCGATCCCAGCACAAAGCCCGTTTGCGGGTGCCCGTTAGGCTGACCGGATGCCTGCACTGTCCGACTACCAGCATCTGGCCAGCGGCAAGGTCCGCGAGCTGTATCGCGTGGACGACGAGCACCTGCTGCTCGTCGCCACCGACCGGATCTCGGCGTACGACTTCGTCCTGGACAGCACCATCCCGGACAAGGGCCGCATCCTCACCGCGATGAGCGT
>Ga0134125_10005251_pt1 | contig 14742 bp, 14 predicted proteins | sample KB31751_FD_96464 | JGI IMG/M metagenome (GOLD analysis project Ga0134125, IMG submission 96464) | Terrestrial soil microbial communities with excess Nitrogen fertilizer from Kellogg Biological Station, Michigan, USA - KB3-175-1 | ecosystem: Environmental > Terrestrial > Soil > Unclassified ... | reverse complement strand
TTGCTGGCCTCCGGCACCGCCACGCTGGAGGCGATGCTGGCCAAGCGGCCGATGGTGGTGGGTTACCGCGTGGCGCCGATGAGCTACCGCATCGCCCGCGCGCTGAACATGTTGAAGACCGACATCTTCACCCTGCCCAATATCCTGGCGCGCGCCGCAGGCTTGCCCGACCTGCCCGTACCCGAATTGATGCAGGACGACTGCACCGCCGCGAAACTCGCCGATGCTACGCTGGCTCTGTTCCGCGACAGCGAACGCCGCGGCGCCGTGGTGGCCACCTTCGAGCACCTGCACCAGGCGTTGCGCGGTGACGACGGCGGCCTCGCCGCCGACCGCGCCGCCACGGCGGTGGCCGAGCTGCTGGAGGACGCGCATGCCCGTGCTTGAGCGCCCCACGCGTACGCGTGCCGCCACCCCGTTCTCTCGCCGCAAGGGGTATGTCGCCACTACCAGGGGCCTGCTGGTGGCGGGTGTCGACGAGGCCGGCCGCGGGCCGCTGGCCGGTCCGCTGGCGGTGGCAGCGGTCATTCTCGATCCATCGCGGCCGATCAGGGGACTGGACGACTCGAAGAAACTCACCGAGGCAAAGCGGGAGGCCCTGTATCCGCAGATCGTCGAACGCGCGCTGGCCTGGTGCGTGGTGATGATCGAGGTGGAAGAGATCGACCGCCTCAACATTTTCCACGCCACCATGGCCGGCATGAGCCGTGCCGTGGCCGGGCTGAGCTTGGCCGCACACGAAGCCATGATCGACGGCAACCAACTGCCCAAGGACCTGCCCTGTCCCGGCCGCGCCATCATCGGCGGCGATGCCCGGGTGCCGGCGATCAGCGCCGCGTCGATCCTGGCCAAGGTCAGCCGCGACCGTCTGATGGTGGCGATGGATGATGTGCATCCAGGCTACGGATTTGCCTTGCACAAGGGCTATTCCACGCCGCTGCACCTGGCCTCGCTGGAACAGCTTGGTCCCTGCCGCGAGCATCGGCGCAGCTTTGCCCCGGTGGGTCGATTGCTGCAGCCGGCATTGTTCTGACGTCCACGCCGCGGGCTTGCGCCAGCGCGAGCCCGTTTGGCACAAAGCGCGCACATGTCAATCTTGCCGATGCGCAGGGCGCCCGGTAGCCTGCATGGATTCAGCGCGTAAGACTGCATGACCGTCCGCTACACCCACCTGCACCTGCACAGCGAATACTCGCTGGTCGATTCGACCATCCGCATCAAGGCGCTGGTCGCCGCCTGCGTGCGCGACGGCATACCTGCAGTGGCGTTGACCGACGACAGCAACATGTTCGCCCTGGTGAAGTTCTACAAGGCGTGCAGCGCCGCCGGCATCAAGCCGATCGGCGGCTGCGACCTGTGGATCAGTTCGCCGGATGACCCGCGCCCCTGGCGCCTCACGTTGCTGTGCCAGCACCACGCCGGTTACCTGAACCTGTCGCGGCTGGTCTCGCGTGCCTGGCGCGACGGCCAGCACAGCGGCCGTGCGCTGGTCGACGCCGACTGGCTTACCGCGGAAACCACCTTCGGCCTGATCGCCTTGCTCGGCCGCGACAGCGAAACCGGCCGCGTTGCGCTGAACCAGGGCACGCCGGCAGCGCTATCGAAACTCCAGCCATTGGCGCGCCTGTTTCCCGATCGGCTGTATCTGGAACTGACCCGATGTGGCCGCGAGGGCGAGGAAAACTGGAACACGCAGGCCCTGACGCTGGCCGCCGAACTCGACCTGCCGGTGTTGGCCAGCAACGATGTGCGCTTTCTGAAGCAGGACGACTTCGAGGCGCATGAGGCCCGCGTGTGCATCAACCAGGGCCGTGTGCTGGCCGATCCCAAACGCCCGCACGACTACAGCGACCAGCAATACCTGAAAACCCCCGAGGAAATGGCGGCGCTTTTCGCCGACCTGCCCGAGGCGCTGGAAAACACCGTCGAGCTGGCCAAGCGCTGCAACCTGGAACTGAAGTTCGGCACCTATTACCTGCCCGACTTCCCGGTGCCGGAAGGCCACGACCTGGACAGCTACATCCGCGAGCTCTCGCGCGAAGGCCTGCAGCAGCGCCTGGCGCTGGCGCCGCTGGCCAACAACCACACGCGCCAGGATTACGACCAGCGGCTGGAGCGCGAGCTGGACGTGATCGTGGAAATGGGCTTTCCCGGCTATTTCCTGATCGTTTCGGACTTCATCCGCTGGGGCAAGGACAACGGCATTCCCGTCGGCCCGGGCCGCGGTTCCGGCGCCGGCTCGCTGGTGGCATGGGCGCTGAAGATCACCGACCTGGACCCGCTGCAGTTCGACCTGCTGTTCGAGCGCTTCCTGAACCCCGAACGCGTGTCGATGCCCGACTTCGACATCGACTTCTGCATGGATCGCCGCGACGAGGTGATCGACTACGTGGCGCGCAAATACGGCCGCGACCGCGTCAGCCAGATCATCACCTACGGCTCGATGGCGGCCAAGGCGGTGCTGCGCGATTCCGGCCGCGTGCTCAGCATGGGCTACGGCCAGGTCGACAAGCTGGCCAAGCTGATCCCGCCGCGCCCGCTCGACCTCACCCTGTCCGACGCGCTGAACCGCTCGGAGAAGGCGAAGAAAGAACCCGAGCGCGTGGTGCGCGAGTTCTGCGATATCTACGAGCAGGATGAAGACGCCCGCGCCCTGATCGACCTGGCGCTGAAGCTGGAGAACCTCACCCGCAACGCCGGCAAGCATGCCGGCGGCGTGGTGATCGCGCCGACCCCGCTGACTGATTTCGCCCCGCTGTATTGCGAGCCGGGCGGCGGCGGCGTGGTGACGCAATTCGACAAGGACGACGTCGAAGCCGTAGGCCTGGTGAAGTTCGACTTCCTGGGCCTGCGCACGCTGACCATCATCGACTGGGCGGTGAAGGCGATCAACGCGCGCCGCGCCAGGACCGGTGAAGAACCGCTCGATATCGCCGCCCTGCCGCTGGACGATCCGGCGCCGTACGAGCTGCTGAAAAAGGCGCAGACCGTCGCCGTGTTCCAGCTCGAATCCTCCGGCATGCAGCGCATGCTGAAGGACGCGAAACCCGACCGCTTCGAGGACATCATCGCGCTGGTGGCGTTGTACCGCCCCGGCCCGATGGACCTGATCCCCGCCTTCGTGGCGCGCAAACATGGCCGAGAGGACGTGGAATACCCCGACCCCCGCGTCGAGCCGATCCTGAAAGAGACCTACGGCATCATGGTCTACCAGGAGCAGGTGATGCAGATGGCGCAGATCGTGGGCGGCTACACGCTGGGCGGCGCTGACCTGCTGCGCCGCGCGATGGGCAAGAAGAAAGTCGAGGAGATGGTGAAGCACCGCGCCGTGTTCCGCGAGGGTGCGGCCAAGGACGGGCTCAGCGGCGAAAAGGCCGACGCCATCTTCGACCTGATGGAGAAATTCGCCGGCTACGGCTTCAACAAGTCCCACGCCGCCGCCTATGCGCTGGTGTCGTACCAGACGGCCTGGCTGAAGGCGCACTACCCGGCCGAATTCATGGCCGCCACGATCTCCTCCGACATGGACAACACCGACAAGGTGGTGACCTTCCTGGATGAGTCGCGAGCGCTGGGCATCGACGTGCGACCGCCGAACGTGAACGCGTCCGAGTACATGTTCGTCGCGGTCGAGCCAAAGACGATCCAGTACGGCCTGGGCGCGATCAAGGGCGTGGGCCAGGGCGCCTGCGAGGCGATCGTGGCCGAACGCGCCAATGGCGCTTACACCGACCTGGCCGACTTCTGCCGCCGCGTCGACCCCACGCGGCTGAACCGGCGCGTGCTGGAAGCGCTGATCTACTGCGGATCGCTGGATGCGCTGGCGCCCACCCGCGCCAGCCTGATCGCCCAGTTGCCCAATGCCATGAAGGCGGCCGAGCAGCACCTGCGCGACAAGCAGTCGGGCCAGAACGACATGTTCGGCGCAGCCATGGGCAACGCCACGCCGGTACTCAAGGTCGAGCTACCCGTCGTGGCCGAGTGGCCACTGGAGCAGAAGCTGCAGGGCGAGCGCGACACGCTGGGGCACTATCTCTCGGGCCATCCCACCGACCCCTGGAAGGATGAGCTGGCACAACTGTCCACCTGCCCGCTGGGCGAGATCGTGGACCGCTACCAACCGCCCAAGCCGCGCCGGAACGACGACGGCGACGGCAACCGCTTCCGCCGCGGCCCGGACACGCCGTGGACGATCGCCGGCATGGTCGCCGCGGTGCGCAAACGCGGCGACAGCGATGCCTTCGTGCGCATCGAGGACGGCAGCGGCAGCATCGAGGTGAGCTTCTTCGGCGAGCTGTACCAGCAGATCGCGCCGCTGCTCACCCGCGACCAGATCCTGATCGTGGAAGGTGGCCTGCGCATCGACGATTTCTCCGGCGGCGGCTTCCAGTTGCGCGCCCGCAGCGCGCTCTCACTGGCCGACGCCTGCCGCAAGCACGCCCGCCTGTTGCGCCTGAAGCTCGACGGCATCAGCCCCGATTTCCCCGCCCAGTTGCAGCACGTGCTCAGCGGCTACCGCGGCGGTCGCGCCACCGTGATCCTGCACAACTACCGCAACGGCACGGCCCAGGCCGACCTGGAACTCGGCGACGAATGGCGCGTGGATGCCCTCCCCGACCTGCTTCGCGCCGTGCGCGCGATGCCCGGCATCGAAGCCGCCCGCCTGCGCATCGTCAAACAGCAGGACTGACCGCTGCTCCTTCCCCTGCTCACAGGGGAGGGTCGCGGAGGGGGCGCTCCTGATCTGGGGATCAGGCCTTACCTCCTGACCTCCCCCGCGTCGCAAGGAAGGAACCGATACATCACTTCCTGCCGCGCTCCATCATCGCCTTCAGATCGGCGAACGGATTGCCCGTAGCCGCAGGCGCGTCATCGACGGCCATCACCCCGCCACGCACGTGGTCGATGTGCCGCGAGTGCTCGTTGTCATGGCAGTACACGCACAGCAACTCCCAGTTGCTGCCGTCCGGCGGGTTGAAATCGTGGTCGTGGTTGCGATGGTGGACGGTCAATTCCTGCAGGTTGGCGCGGGTGAATTCGCGGGCGCAGCGGCCGCACACCCAGGGATACATTTTCAGCGCCCGCTCGCGATAGCCCAGCTCCCGCTGTTCGGCATTGCGGCGGGCTTCGGCCACGATGCGATCGAGCTTCGCGTTATCGATGGGCATACGGATTCCAGGGGCCAAAATCGGGGGTTAGACCATAACGCAAACCGGGGCGAACCGGCACGTTGCGGGTGGTTGGGCGATGAACGCCGCCATACGGTCGCGTTCCCGTGAAAACCGGGCATGGCGGTATACTGCGAGGCTATCGTTCATGAATGAAAACGGATGAATCCCAACTTCCTCGACTTCGAACAACCCATCGCCGAACTGGACGCGAAAATTGAGGAGCTGCGCCACGCCAGCGATGGCCAGGCGTTCGATATCGACGAGGAAGTCGGCCGTCTGCGCGAAAAGCTGAAGATCAAGACGGCAGAGATTTTCCGCAACCTCAATTCCTGGCAGACCACCCAGCTGTCGCGCCATCCGGCGCGGCCGTACACGCTCGACTACATCGGCGTGATCTGCGAGGAATTCCACGAGCTGGCCGGCGACCGCATGTACGCCGACGACGCCGCCATCGTGGGCGGCCTGGGTCGCATCGATGGCCGGCCGGTGATGATCATCGGCCACCAGAAAGGCCGCAACACCAAGGACAAGGTTCGCCGCAACTTCGGCATGCCGCGCCCCGAGGGCTACCGCAAGGCATTGCGCCTGATGAAGATGGCCGAGCGTTTCCAGTTGCCGCTGCTGACCTTCATCGACACCCCCGGCGCCTACCCCGGCGTGGGCGCGGAAGAGCGCGGCCAGAGCGAGGCCATCGCCCGCAACCTGCTGGAAATGGCCGAGCTGAACGTGCCGATCGTGTGCACGGTGATCGGCGAAGGCGGCTCCGGCGGCGCGCTGGCCATCGGCGTGGGCGACCGCACCAACATGCTGCAGTATTCGACCTATTCGGTGATCTCGCCCGAAGGTTGCGCTTCGATCCTGTGGAAAAGCGCCGACAAGGTGAAGGACGCCGCCGAGGCCCTGGGCATGACCGCCCCGCGCCTGCTGGAACTGGGCCTGGTCGACAAGGTGGTGCGTGAACCGCTGGGCGGCGCCCACCGCAACCCCCGCTCGATGGCGGTACGCCTGAAGGCCGTGCTGCTGAACCAGCTCGACCAGCTGCAGGCGATGCCGATGACCGACCTGCTGGAACAGCGTTACCAGCGCCTGCGCGGCTACGGCGCGTTTCAGGAGTAGCCCGATCATTCTGCAGGAGCCCACCTGTGGGCGATGCTTTTCGCGGAATCCGGAGCAAAAGCATCGCCCACAGGGCGGGCTCCCACAAACAGAACGACGCGGCGCTACCATCGGTCCATCCTCTCCGATGGATCTGGCCATGGCCCACGACACCACCAAGCTCGCCGTCCTGATCGACGCCGACAACGCCCGCCCGGCTATCGTCGAAGGCCTGCTGGCCGAGATTGCCAAATACGGCACCGCGCACGTCAAGCGCATCTACGGCGACTGGACCAAGCCCGACCTCAATGGCTGGAAAGAGGCGCTGCTGCGCCACTCGATCCAGCCGATCCAGCAGTTCCGCTACACGGTCGGCAAGAACGCCACCGACTCGGCGATGATCATCGACGCGATGGACCTGCTCTACGCCGAGCGCTTCGACGGCTTCTGCATCGTTTCCAGCGACAGCGATTTCACCCGGCTGGCATCGCGCATCCGTGAGTCCGGCCGCATCGTCTACGGGTTCGGCGAGCGCAAGACGCCCGAACCGTTCCGCACCGCCTGCGACAAGTTCATCTATACCGAAGTGCTGGCCAGCACCACGGCGACGGAAACCGAAGCGGCGCCGAAACAGCGCTCGGCAAAGGAATTGCGCGGCGACACGCATCTGATGAACCTGCTGCGCGGCGCCATCGAAGCCGCCTCCGACGACACCGGCTGGGCCGGGCTGGGCGCGATCGGCAGCATCATCAACAAGCAGTCGCCCGACTTCGACTCGCGCAACTACGGCTATGCCAAGCTTAGCGGCCTGATCAAGGGCATCGGCCTGTTCGACACCGAGGAGCGGCACATCGGCAATGGCAAGCACCTCTACGTGCGTACCCGCGTCGGCAAGAAGTGAGCGAAACGCTGCAGCACCATCTGACCGAAACCCTGGCGGCCACGCCAGCGGTGGCGCTCTGCGTCGCCTTCAGCGGCGGTCCCGATTCCAGCGCGTTGCTGCACGCTCTGGCGCACTTGCCGCAAGCCCGCGCGCGCGGCCTGCGTGCCCTGCATGTCGATCACGGCCTGCATGCAGAAAGCGCAACCTGGGCCGAACATTGCCGTCGTTTCTGCCTGGCACTGGCACTGCCCTGCGAGGTGCTTCGCGTGCACGTCGACCCGGCCAGCGGCATGGGTCTTGAAGCCACCGCACGCGATGCCCGTTACGCCGCATTTGCCGCGCACCTGCATGAAAGCGAACGGCTGGTGCTGGCGCACCATCGCGACGATCAAGTGGAAACCGTGTTGCTGAAGCTTTTGCGCGGTGCCGGACCGGAGGCACTCGGCGCCATGCATACGCTGCGGCAACTGGGCCGCGGCCAGTTGTGGCGGCCATTGCTGGCGCTGCCGCGTTCGCAGTTGCGCGCGTACGTCGAGCGGCACGGATTGGCTTTCATCGAGGATCCCAGCAATGCCGACATGCGGCTGTCACGCAACTACCTGCGCCACGAGATCCTGCCGCGACTGCACGCCCACTGGCCACACGCGGCCGATTCGATCCTGCACAGCGCCGCGCTGAGCCGCGCCGCCGCCGACGCCTTGCGCTCGCAATGGCTGGAGGCGCTGGAGCGCCTGCGCGACCCGGTCACGGATAGCCTCGACGCCCGTGCCTGGCTTGCCCTGGCGCCCGCGCTGCGCGATCCGCTGCTCGATCATTGGTTGCATGCGCGCGGCCTGACCGCGCCCACCACCGCCCAGCGCCAGCAGATCGAACGGCAACTGCGCGAATCGCGACCCGGAACATTGCCCTGCATCCGCTGGCCCGGCACGGAATTGCATATCTGGCGAGGCCGCCTATGGAGCGTGCCGCCATCGGCAACCATCAATCCACAATGGCAGGCCGAGTGGCGCGGCGAACCCCTGCACCTGCCCGACGGCGGTGAGCTGCACCTGCCACAAGGCGCGCGGCTCGACCCGACAATCACGGTTCGCCTGCGCCGCGGTGGCGAGCGGATCAAACCGGCGGGAGACGCGCACACACGCGAGCTGCGCGACCTGTTCCAGCAGGACATGATGCCGCCCTGGCGACGCCCCGTCTGCCCGCTGCTGTATCTCGACAACGAATTGGTGGCCGTTGCCGACCGTTGGACCAGCGCCCGCGGCGCGGCACTTTTCCAGCAAGCCGGTGGCCGGCCTAAGTGGCGGCCCGGCCGCTGAAGACCCACACGCGCCCGCGGCACAACCTCACGCCGATTGATTCCCCGCAGTCACTGCGTTAGCGTTGCGGCCCATGGCCAAGACCGCTCCCGCACCTGCAACACCGCCCGCCGCCGACTTCGAGCATTCGCTGGATGAGCTGGAACAGCTGGTGGCGCGGATGGAAGGTGGCGAACTGAGTCTGGACGAATCGCTCACCTCCTTCGAGCGCGGCATCGGCCTGTACCGCCACTGCCAGCAGTCGCTGGAGCAGGCCGAATTGCGCGTGCGCCTGCTGCTTGATCCCGATGCCCCCGACAACGCCCAGCCGTTTGAACCCGAATCTTGAAGCGCTGATCCTGCGCGCCGAACAGGCGCTGGATCACCGCCTGCCACCCGCCGACCAATCCCCCGCCGACCTGCACCGCGCGATGCGCTATGCCGTGCTCGGCGGAGGCAAACGGTTGCGCCCGCTACTGGTGTACGCCGCCGCGCAGGCGCTGGGCGAGGACGGCCCGCAACTGGATGCGGCTGCCTGCGCAGTCGAACTGATCCACGCCTATTCGCTGGTGCACGACGACCTGCCCGCGATGGACGACGACGCGCTGCGCCGTGGTCGCCCTACCTGCCACATCGTATTCGGCGAGGCGATGGCGATCCTGGCCGGCGATGCGCTGCAGGCACTGGCGTTCGAGATCCTGGCCGAGGACACCACCCGCCAGACCAGCCCGGAAACCGGCATGGCCATGCTGCGCACACTGGGCCGCGCCTGCGGTGCCGAAGGCATGGCGGGCGGCCAGGCACTGGATCTCGCCGCCGTGGGCCAGCCGCTGACGCTGGCCCAGCTGGAGCACATGCATGCATGCAAGACCGGCGCGCTGATCCGCGCTTCGGTGCAACTGGGTGCGCTGGCCGCGGGTGGCGATGCCGACGTGCTGCAGGCGCTGGATGAATACGCCAGCGCCGTGGGCCTGGCGTTCCAGGTGCGCGACGACATCCTGGACGTGGAAGGCGAATCCACCGTGATCGGCAAGACTGCCGGCAAGGATGCGGCCGCCGGCAAGCCCACCTTCCCCTCGATCATCGGCCTCGGCGCCTCGCGTGCAAGGCTGGCCGAGCTGACCGACATTGCGCTGCGCGCCATTGCGCCGCTGGGCGAGCGCGGGGCGCTGCTGCAGCAACTGGCGCGCTACGCCGCGCATCGCCTGAACTGACCCCCACGAAAAAGGCAGCCCGGGGCTGCCTTTTTCGTTCGCATGCCAAAGGTACGTGCGTGCTACTTCACCAGCCGCAGCGTGAACGGGTAGCGGTAACGCACACCCTCGTTGGCTTTGATCGCCGCAATGATGGTGAACACCAGCCAGGCGATGCCGACGACGATCCCGACCGGAATGGCAATGACCAGACCGATACCCAGGGTCATCACGGTCAACAACACCAGCACCACCGCCACGATGGCCACGGTGATGTTGAAGTTCAGCGCCTCCTTGGCCTGGTCGTCGACGAACGGCATGGTGTCCTTCTTCACCAGCCAGATGACCAGCGGGCCGATGAAACAACCCCAGCCACCGCCCCATGCGCCGGTGAGGATGGCGCCGGCCAGAGCGGAAAGATGCGCGAACATCGCCCATTGGCGCTGTTCGGCGGAAGGCTCTCCGACCATCGGCGGTTCGCTCGGCGGCGGCGGAATGACAGATTCGGGTGGAACGCTCATTACGCATCTCCTTGACGTGAGAACTTGCGTTGGCAATCGCCGGCCGATGCCGGTCGGGTCGATGCTAGCAAGGCTGGCGCCGGTTTGCGCAACAATCGCCGCATGCCCGCAGCAGCGGCCGCCGCCGGCTCGCCGCGCGGCACCCGCTCACCCCTGACTACTCGCCCGCGACCGTCATCCGGTCGACCAGGATCGAGCCAGTGAGAATGTGCGAGCGCGGATCCACATCCGTACCCACCGCCACGATGCCGGTAAACATGTCGCGCAGATTGGCAGCGATGGTGATCTCCTCCACCGGGTAGGCGATCACCCCTTTCTCGACCCAGAAGCCGGCCGCGCCGCGGGAATAGTCGCCGGTGATCGTGGACACGCCCTGGCCCATCACCTCGGTCACCAGCAAACCGGTGCCCAGCCGCTGCAGCATGCCCGCGAAATCGTGGCGCGACTGGTCGGCGCTGCCCGGCTCCACCACCAGGTTGTGGACGCCGCCGGCATTGCCGGTCGATACCAGCCCCAGCTTGCGCGCCGAATAGCTGCCCAGCACATAGCGCGCCAGCACGCCGCCTTCGACCAGCGCGCTGTCGCGCGTGGCCACGCCCTCGGCGTCGAACACAGCCGAACCCTGGCCACGCGGCAGCCGCGGCCGCTCGTTGATATCGAGCCAGGCCGGCATCACCGGCTTGCCCACGTGGTCGAGCAGGAAGCTGGCCTGGCGATACAGCGCACCGCCGCTCACCGCGCTGAGCAGATGGCCGATCAGCCCGCGCGCCAGCTCCGGCGCGAACAGTACCGGGCATTGCCGCGTCGACAGGCTGCGCGCACCCACCCGCGCCAGCGTGCGTTCGGCAGCCTTGTCGCCCAATGCCTTGGCGCTGATGAAATCACCGGCCGCGCGTACGCTGTCGTACCAGTAATCGCGCTGCATGCCATCGTCGTCGCCGGCAATCAGCGACAGCGACAGCGAATGCCGGGTGCCACGCTCGCGTCCTACGAAACCATGCGAGTTGGCGTACACCGAAAGCCCCTGCCCGGCCTGCACACCGGCGCCGTCGGAGTTGGTGATGCCCGCATGGGCGCGACCGGCTTCCTCGATCGCGATGCCAAGTTCGATCGCCTGCGCGGTGTCGATGTCCCACGGGTGCCACGTGTCCAGGTCGGGAAAGGCATCGGCCATGCGCGCGGGATCGGCCAGGCCGGCGGCGGGATCCTCTTCGGTATAGCGGGCGATGGCGCAGGCCTGGTCCAGCGTGGCCTGCAGCGAATCGGGATGCAGGTCGGCGGTGCTGGCCGAGCCCTTGCGCTGACCGAAATACACGGTGAGCCCGAAGCCGCGGTCGCGCGTGTGCTCCACCGTTTCCACCTCGCCCAGGCGCACGTTCACACTCAGGCCGGTATCGATGCTGGCGGCCACCTCGGCCTGGCTAGCGCCGGCGGCGCGGGCGCGGCGGATCACGTCCTCGGCCAGTTCGGCCAGACGGTCCAGATCCTGCTGGCTGCTGTCGCGGGTGCTGCGATCCTGGCTGGTAACGTCGCTCACATCGGTTTCCTGCAATTTGAAGAGGGTAGAATGCACGGTTCGCAACCGCTCGACTGCCCGACATGGGGTCGATACGGCCAAATGAAAAGCGCGCCAGCCGAGAGCAGGAAACCGCCATGACCGTGGTCGCCGGCATCTACCGCCACTACAAGGGTCAGCCGTACCGCGTACTGGGCACCGCCCGCCACAGCGAGACGATGGAGCCGCTGGTCGTCTACCAGGCGCTCTACGGCGAGCGCGGCCTGTGGGTACGACCGGCCGCGATGTTCAGCGAAATCGTCGAGGTGAACGGCGCGCCGGTGGCGCGCTTCGCCCTCGAACAGGCCGACGCCTGACCCACTACAGGATGACACCGTGAGCCCCAGCCGCAGCCGCAACCAGACCGAACTGTCCGACGAGGACTATGGCCCCAGCCGCACCCAGCAACGCCGCGAGGCGCTGGCCACGCTGACCCTGGCCAGGCAGTTGGTGGAGCTGCCGCCCACCCGGCTGGCCAAGCTGCAGCTGCCCGATGACGTGCGCGACGAAGTGGCCACCACGCGCCGCATCACCGCCCACATCGCGCACAAGCGGCAACTGGCCTACCTGGCCAAGATCATGCGCCGGCATGGCGATGAGGCGTTCGAATCGGTGCGCGCCGAACTGGGCGAAAACCGCGATCGCCAACGCCAGGAGAAGGCCGCCATGCACCGGTTGGAAGCGCTGCGCGAGCAGTTGCTGGGCGAGGACGAGGGCGCGCTGTCGGCGCTGATCACGCAGCATCCGGGTCTGGACCGGCAACACCTGCGCTCGCTGATCCGTCAGGCCCGCAACGAACGCGACACCAACAAGCCACCGCGCGCCTACCGCGAGATTTTCCAGTTGCTGAAGGAATTGGCGGCTGACGGCAATAGCGACCCGGCATCAGACGAAGCCGTGTAGAACGGCTTTTCTCTTTCATTGTGGGAGCGGCTTCAGCCGCGATGCTCTTGCTCCAGGCACCAAAGCAAAAGCATCGCGGCTGAAGCCGCTCCCACAGAACCTTTCCCCCGAGGCGGCTGCTACCGATTCGCGGTATCCGGCCAGAAACCGCCGATACCCGCCACGCCCTGCGCCCCTGCCGCGCGCGCTTCCTGCGACATCACGGGTTCCATGCCACCCAGCGCATAGACCGGCAACGCCGATGCTTCTGCCAATACGTGGAATGCGGACCAGCCCAGCGGCGCGTTGTCCGGATGACTGGCGGTGGCGGCTACCGGTGACAAGGTGGCGAAATCCGCACCCAATGCCACGGCGCGCGCCAGCTCTTCGGCATCATGGCAACTGGCCCCGATAAGTTGCCGCCAAGGCAGCGGCCGCTCCGACAACGCCGCCAACTGCGCTGCTTTCAGATGCACGCCGATGCCCAGGGCACGCGCCCCGTCGACGTCCCCATTCAACAGCAATTGGGCACCATGCCGCTCGGCAAGCGGCAACAAATCCGCGGCCAGTTCACGCACCGCCGCGCGCGGCCACAACGGCAGGCGAAGTTGCAGCAGGCGTTCGCCACGCCCGATGGCGGCAGCCAACCGTTCGCGCCAGAGGTCGCGCTGCGCCAGCGGTACATCGGCCGGTGTGATCGGATAACGCGCGGGCAATCGCAGCGCCTGAAGCAACGGACGATCGGCCGGTGCCAGTTGCGCGGGATCGACGTCGCCCGGCAGCTGCCACCGCAATGCCTGGTCTTCCAGCGATTGCGGCTCGCCGCGCCAGCGGGTGACGCGCCAGGCGTCGAGCAACAGTTCGCGGTGGTCATAACGCCAGGGAATGCGGACCAGCGGCGTGGCCTGTTCCACGGCCACGCCCAGCTCCTCGTCAAGTTCGCGCGTCAGCGCCGCCAGCGGCGTCTCGCCCGTTTCCAGCTTGCCTCCGGGGAATTCCCAGGCGCCGGCCAGATGCTTGCCCGGCGGCCGTTGCGCCAGCAGCAGCCGGCCATCGGCATCGATCAACGCGGCCGCGACCACGTGCACGGCGCGTACCGGGCCGATCAGTTGTTGCGCAGGTATTCGACCATGTCGAAGGCGTAGGCGTGCTCAGCATCCGCCTTGTGGTGCACGCGCGACACTTCCGTCCACTCGCTGAAATGCACGCCGGGGAAGAACGTGTCAGCGCCGTCGATGGCGGCGCTGACCCAGGTGAGATACATGCGCCGCGCGCTGTGCAGCGCTTCGGAAAAAACCTGGCCGCCTCCGATCACCATCAGACCGGTGTTGCCGCAACGTGCCTGCGCCTCTTCCACCGAGCGCACGGTGATCTGGCCGGGAAACGGCGCATCGTGCTTGCGCGACAATACCAGGTTGGTGCGATCTGGCAGGGCGCGGCCGATCGACACGGCCGTGTTGTAACCCATCAATACATGCTTGCCGACGGTGAGTTGCTTGAACCAGCGCAGGTCGTCCGGCAGATGCCAGGGCAACTGGCCATTGCGGCCAATGGCAAAGTTCTCGTCGAGTGCCGCAATCAGCGATATGGCCATGAGGAAACTCCAGGATGCAAAAGTTTGATGATCGGGCAGGAGCCTGCGGCAGGCACGATGCGTGGCGCCCCTATTCTAGCGATGAACACGGTCCCCGCGACGCCGCGCGCCATCGAATCGCTAGACCGCCACCGGCGCCTTGATCGCCGGGTGCGACGCGTAGTTTTCGATGGCGATGTCCTCGTAACGGAAGTCGCCCAGTTCGCGCGCGGCCGGGTTCAGCACCAGCCGCGGCAACGCCAGCGGCTCCCGCGTCAACTGCAGGCGCGCCTGCTCGACGTGGTTGTTGTACAGGTGCGCATCGCCCAGCGTGTGGATGAAATCGCCCACCTGCAGGCCGCACACCTGCGCCACCATGTGGGTGAGCAGGGCGTAGCTGGCGATGTTGAACGGCACGCCCAGGAAGATGTCGCCCGAGCGCTGGTACAGCTGGCAGCTGAGCTTGCCGTCGGCCACATAGAACTGGAACAGCGTGTGGCAAGGCATCAAGGCCATTTTCGGCAGCTCGCCCACGTTCCAGGCGCTGACGATCAGGCGACGCGAATCGGGATTG
>Ga0134125_10005249_pt1 | contig 14746 bp, 16 predicted proteins | sample KB31751_FD_96464 | JGI IMG/M metagenome (GOLD analysis project Ga0134125, IMG submission 96464) | Terrestrial soil microbial communities with excess Nitrogen fertilizer from Kellogg Biological Station, Michigan, USA - KB3-175-1 | ecosystem: Environmental > Terrestrial > Soil > Unclassified ... | reverse complement strand
GCCGCTGCTCTAAAGACTTTGGTCGAGACGGAGAAATGGTAGCCAAGACCGGGGAGGGTGCGAAGGAAAACCCAACTCCATGAGGCGATGCCGATGAGATACAAGCGAGCCATGAAATCGAGATTCACGGGCACATTCCAGACGCCTCTCAACCCATGGAATAGAACGGAAGCGATCAACAGAACCGCTATGCCCGCATCCTGCCAGCAGAATCGAGACACATCTCGAACAGGAAACAAACGGTACATTACGGTCAAGGGTATCGCCAGACCGAGCAAACGAAGAATAGCGATCCAGCGAAAATCGCCGGTGCCCGCAGCGTAGATCAGGTAAGGCAAGCACCAGAGAACAACCAGACCAAGGCTGCTGTAACGCCTATCCAGCCAGCGCCGCACCAACGCACGACTGCCACGGATGCCTGGAGCAATTACAAACGCGAGCAGAAGCATGAAGCAGCAGTAAATTCCCGAGGCGGAGCCGAGGGTCAACGCGTAGCGCCGGAGATATAGGGAAGCGATGCCGGCAAAAATGAGAGCGAGAAATCCGAGGAGCGGAGCGAAGCGCCATCCATCCGCTGCATTCGTAGCGAACCTGCAAGATCGCGCCATCAAGGAACTATCAATGTGAAAGGGTTCACAACGCGAACACCGGCATACTGCTGTCCATCGTTGAGATCCTCGGAGTAAAGCGTGTGAGACCCCAACGCTTGTGCCGCCGAGAGAATGGCTGCGTCCCAATATGAGATCGCGTAGCGTGCTGAATGCTCAATGGCGATACGGACTAACCGATGGTCGATAGGGTGACAGGGGAATGAGGTTAGCTGCTCGATCCACTCCAGAGCTTGCTCGGCGGAAAGCGGCCGAACTGCTTTCTTCACTACGGTAACGAAAAATTCCTGCAAAACTTGCGCCGAAGTTCCAAAGTCCTCCGACTGAATCAAAGAAAGCGCGCGCCGGCGCTTACGGTCATCATTACCTGTCCCGACCGCGGCATAAACTAGAACATTCGTATCAAGAAAGACTTTGGCGGTCATGCAGGTCGTCGCGTTTCCACGTCTTTTTGCCAAGCCGGCCTTGTGATCGAGCGCTCAATTCCCGTAATCGCGAACGGGCACGATTAGCCCGGTCATTTTGCGCTGCGAGATTGGTCAAATAATCACGGACCAAGGCATTGACGCTGGAATTTTGCTCAGCGGCGTGCCTTCGGACGACTGCAAGCACTCTTTCATCGATGCTGAGTGTAATGTTCTTCATGAACACAGTATATGTGAAACTGTGGACTGATCTGATTGTGCCGCCTCAGCTGACGGCTGTTCGGCTTCTCAATCCAAATCGAAGGGCCGCTTCGGGGGAGCGCCCGATTTATCTTCCTTGGCCTGACGGAGTAGTTCTTCGAACTTCTTCTCGCGCAACTTTCCACTGGTCAGGTGGGAAGCGAAGCTCTTCTCGAACGCATCGTTGCGGCGATCGGCTTCCCCCTTCAGTTGTTGCGCAGCGATCTGAAGATCTTCAATAAGTGGCTTCCTTTCGGCTTCATGATGGTGGATGACGACTTGCAGTTCGGCATCGATCTGGAGCGTTGCGCCGCAACAAGGACATTTCACTTCGAACAGGGAGCTAGAGGACGCCATATCGGAATCGTAGCGCAGAGGAAAGCAGAAATTGGGCCTGCGCTATCCTTCGACTGCCGCAATGGATTCGGTATTCCCCTGGCTCGCGCAATACGGGTATCCTGGATTGTTCATCCTGCTGATGTTCGGCATAGTGGGTTTGCCCGTGCCGGATGAGACGCTACTTGTCTTCTGCGGCTATCTCATCTGGAAGGGACGGCTGCATCCGGATCTGACGTTCCTGTCCGGTTTTCTCGGAAGCTGCTGCGGAATTTCGCTGAGCTATTTCATCGGACGCAAATACGGACGAAAAACAATCCATCGCTATGGCAAATATGTCCACCTCACCCCGGAGCGTCTCCATCGTGTGACGGGCTGGTTTCACCGCATTGGCGCTTGGGTTCTTACCATCGGCTATTTCGTTCCGGGAGCGCGCCATTTCACCGCCCTGGTGGCTGGCATCACGCACCTGAAGTATTGGAAGTTCGCAGGGTTTGCATATGGCGGAGCGGCAATCTGGGTGGCCACCTTTCTCACGCTTGGATATTTTGTGGGTGAGGGGTGGGAGCATGCGACCGCGGTAGTGCACCGTTACCTGCTCATTGGCTGCGCAGTGTGCGCGGTATTGGGCGCAATTGCATGGTGGATTCACAAGAAGCGAACCAGAAAAAAATGCGCCACGTGGTGATGAAAACGGAGCCGCGCGCATTAATCTATAGGTAAGGTCTCGCTTGGCATGCTGGTTCGTATCCGCTGGAATAATCATCGTACTGAGGACATACCCCGGTTTCAGAGTCTGGCTCTGGCCGTTGCCTCACTGCTGGCGCCCTCAGCGCTGATGGCGTTCACCATCAGCGTTTGGAATCTTGCGGCTCATCTGCGCTGGACCGCCGATTTCTTCATTTCGCGCGGGCTATTTTCCCATTGGCAGGTCTGGCTGTTCACCGCCGCGCTCCTGCTCCTCGTGGCCTGGCTGTTGAACCGGTATGCCGGCAGCGAAGAGGATTATACGAAATAGATTCTTGCTTTTCATAAGTGAATACTGGAATTCGAATCTGTTTCCTGTAAGTAATTTCCGCGTTTTCCCTCCCGATTTTTTACCAGCTTCGGGAAACGAAGGCTCTTGCTCAATCACGTAAATACATCCGAAATCGTTTGTTCCTAGCATCCGGAACTTTCGGTATTCGACGTGCATCTTAAAACGCAGAGAAGGGCAGCATGCCTGAAACAAGAACATCCGCCATCGCAATACCCGCTGAACCGGAGCGCAGCGCAACCGTATTGCAATCTACCACTACTGTCCTATCGCGAACAGCGGCTTGGGCGGGTGATACGGCCCAGGAATTTGGAGCGCTTCTATCGGTATTAATGGGTCCGGCGGTCTTTTCCGCCTACGCATTCGCGTTCTGGAGTTTGGCCGCGAACCTGGGTTGGACCGATACCTTTCTCTTCGCCAGCGGTCCGTTATCTAATTGGCTAGTATGGCTCGGGATCGCAATCCTCATTAATCTTGCGGCAAGCGTTCTCAGACGTCACACGGAAGCCGATAGTTAATCTGCCTTATCGACACATATTTTTCGTCTATTCAGGCGTTGCAATTGGATACCGTCTGTTATCCTCGAATGAGGTTCCCGCAGTAGATGCCTTTCAGTTCGCGTTCCTACGTGAATCGCTACATTCCGTCGAACCGCTTTCCGCCTGGCCTGAAATGGCTCCTGATCGCCAACATCGGGATCTCTGTTCTCGATTTCGTTCTCCAGGCCAGCCACGCTGACCTGTTGCTTCAGAACCTTGCGCTAGTGCCGGCTCAGGTCGTTCAGACTTTTGCCATATGGCAAATCGTCACCTATATGTTCCTGCACGCCGGCATCGGTCACGTGCTCTGGAACATGCTTGCCCTATGGCTCTTTGGCATCGAGCTTGAACGTACGTGGGGAACCCGGCGCTTTTTGCGCTTCTACTTTGCTTGCGGGATTATCGCGGGCCTCACAGTCATCGCGGCGGCCTATATCTTTGGCGGCGTGAATTTGAGTACTGTGGGCTCATCGGGCGCTGTTTACGGAATCCTGGTGGCCTACGCGGTCGTTTTTCCGGACCAGACCGTTTTATTCGGGTTCCTGATCCCGATGAAATCGAAGTACTTCGTGATGATTATCGGGGGCGTGATTTTTCTGCAGTCGTACATGGCCATATCGGGCGGCCGTGGATCCGGTATCGCTGTGATGGCTCACTTGGGCGGCTTGGTTGGCGGATACCTGCTTCTACGCGGTAAGCGCCTGCGGATGCAACTTGCTTACCCGGTTGTTACGTCCTATAAGGATTGGAAGCTCCGCCGTGCAAAACGCAAATTCGAGGTCTACCTCCGCAAGCGGAATTCCGATCGTGACCGATGGATTCACTAGACTGGTTCGTATAGCCCTTCATCCGGCAAGGTAGAAACATGAAGTATGGTTTTCTTTTAGCTGGCATCGCCGCTCTCAGCCTCAGTATGCTTACTCTGGTTCCTCTTGAGCTTAACGCGCAGGAAGGCCCCCAGCCACAGAGCGGCGATTCCGTTGCAAAGCCCAAAAAACCGGCTGGCGACACCACCGATACGACGGACCGTCCGTCGATTCCCTCGGAGTTTAAGAAACCCAAGGAAGTTCCGGCTGATACGCCGACATTTCGGGAGAACGCCACCACCGTAACCGTAAACGTCAGCGTTCTGGATGATCACAACCACTTCATCCCGCGTATCCCGACTGGCAACTTCAGAGTTCTGGAAGACGGCGTTCCCCAGCAGGTGACTCAATTCGGCCAAAGCGACGCTCCCATGACCATCTGCATGGTCATTGAGTTCAGCGGACGGTTTCAGGCCTTCTGGACCTACGGTTGGTACGAAACGCTGCAGGCCTCGTATGGCTTTCTAAGCACGCTAAAGCCCGATGACAATGTTGCGGTGGTCGCATTCGATCTTCACACCACAATCCTTTCCGATTTCTCACCGGATAAAAACAAAGCGCAAGAGGCTCTGGGAAGACTCAGGATTCCCGGTTTCAGCGAGTCGAATGTCTTCGATGCTCTAACCGATATGGCCGATCGCATGTCGAATATTGAGGGTCGAAAAGCGATTCTTTATATCGGAAGCGGCATCGATACGTTTAGCAAGCTCACGTTTGATAAGGCGCGCAGATCGCTGCAGGAATCCGGCGTGCCCATTTACACCATTAGTACGCTTCAGATCTCCCGTATTATGGCCGAATCCTATGGCATGAGCCCCATCGCGGAGATGGATTTTCTGCAGGCGGATAATGAAATGCGAACGTTCTCAAAAGAGACCGGCGGGTTGAGCTTTTTCCCGAGGTTCATTGCCGAGTATCCCAGCGTGTTTAATCAAATTGAAACGGCGCTCCGCGAGCAGTACACGCTGGCGTATCATCCCACCAATACCGCGCGCGATGGAAAGTTTCGTCACATCAAAGTGGAGCTGATCAATCCCGCCACGAATGAGCCGCTCCGGATTGTCAACCAGAAAGATAAGCCGATCAAGTATCAGATCATCGCACGAGCGGGGTACAAGGCTCCGCGCGCGGTCGAATAGTGACTGCGAAGCAGCAGCAGTTTCCCAAATCTAGTTGCGCTCTCCTGTCAAGCACTCAATCTATTGCTGTTTCATCTCGATAGCGATCCATTGACAGTTTCGTTCGCAGTCTGTTATTGTCGCTGAGTCTCGATGCGATCTGCGTGTTCAAGTCGCACTCAAATTCCGGCAGTCATCCTCCTCGTCGACGATAATCGTGATGGTTTGATTGCACGCCGCTCCGTGTTGGAGGAGTTGGGCTACAAAGTCGTTCCAGCCGGTTCTGGCTCGGACGCCCTAAGGGTGATCGAAGAGCACAACTTCGATTTAGTCATCACCGATTACAAAATGTCTCCAATGGGGGGTTTGGAACTCATCAAAAAGTTGCGTGAGCGAAGTTTTGGGAGTCCCATTATTTTGCTTAGCGGATTCGCTGATAGCCTTGGACTTCGCCCGGAGACAACCGGCGCGGATGTAGTGCTTCAGAAGAATGCTAATGAGATTGCCAACCTGGTTCGGCATGCGAAGCGGTTGTTGGGCCCGCTTCGGAAACCGGCTGGTTCGCATTTGCCCCCTAAGCGTAAGGCGCGTGGGGCCGGCTGAGCCAAGGGGTCCCGTCACTGCCGCTTGCTGACGCGCGCGGGTTCCGCCAGTGCCGCTTGCTGGCGTGCGGTTCTGCCGGTGGTTGATATTTCATACTGATCACATGCTTGCTGTAAAGGCGTTCATCGCTTTCGGAGGAATGCTCGCGTGCTGTGCCGTCGCGCTTGCCGCCGGCTCTGCGTCATCACCGCTGCACAATCTGTCGCTGCGCGATCGCATTGCCCAAATGATCGTGGTTCGCGGATATGGCGATTACCCGCCCAGCACGAACGCCGAGTATGAAAGGTTCGCACACTGGATTCGCGATCTTCACGTGGGCGGCTTTATTGTCGCCGGGCGCATTCGAAACGGCAACGTGATTCCCGCCCAACCGTTCGAAATGGTGACCTTTATCAACCGGATGCAGCGTTTGGCCAGAACGCCGCTGCTGGTGGGCTCCGATTTCGAACGGGGAGCCTCGATGCGCGTCGCTGAGACAGCAAAATTTCCCTACATGATGGCCTTCGGGGCCGCTCATGACCTGGCAGCCACGCGCGAGCTAGGCAAAGCAACGGCTCGTGAAGCCCACGCGCTCGGCATTACTTGGGTGTTCGCACCCGATGCCGACGTGAACAACAACCCCGATAATCCCATCATCAACACTCGCTCGTTCGGCGAAGACCCACAGGCGGTTGCCGCCGAGGTGTCCGCCTTCATTGACGGAGCGCATGCCGATCCTGGCAATTACGTGCTGGTCACTGCCAAACATTTCCCCGGGCACGGCGATACGGCCGTAGATAGCCATCTGCAGCTCCCCCGGCTCGACCAACCTCGGGATCGCATCGAAACCGTGGAGCTTGTGCCGTTTCGGGCCGCCATTCAGCACGGAGTGGATTCCATCATGACCGCGCATATGGCCGTCCCTGCTTTCGAGCCGCAACCCATTCCGGCAACTGTGTCGCGCAACATCCTCACCGGGCTGCTGCGCAACGAACTCGGTTTCAAAGGTCTGGTCGTGACCGACGCCATGGACATGCAGGCCGTCACATCACTCTATTCGCCTGGCGAGGCGGCCGTCCGGGCGGTCGAGGCCGGAGCGGACGTGCTGCTGATGCCAACGAATCCAGAGGCGTGCATTCGGGGAATCGAAGCTGCTGTCAAAAGCGGTCGCATCTCGCGGCGTCGCATCGATGAGAGCGCAGCTAAAATTTTGGCTGCGAAGCGAAGAACGGGCCTATTCCGTAGCCGTTTCGTCAAGCTCGATTCCATCACCGACGATCTGGAGGCCGCGAAGCTGGACGAACTCGCCCAGCAGGTCGCCAGCCGCGCTTTTACCCTGGTGAAAGATGAGAAGCACTTGTTTCCTATCCCGAGTCCCGAAGCCGCATGCCTGACTGTAATGACCGACGGCGATTTCTCCGCTCGAGGCGAAATTCTGGCGGATACCCTCCAGCGCCGTCTGCCCGGGCTGCAGGTTTACCAGGTGAACTCCAGGATGACGCCCGGTCTCTTGAATCTATTTGCCGCCGACGCGGCTCATTGTCAGGAAAATTATGTTGCGGCTTTTGTGACGGTCGCGGCCAACCGCGGAAGCGTCGCTCTGGAAGGGGCGCTAAACGACTTCATGAATACTCTGGTCCAAGGTCCTGCGCCGGTGGCGTTAATTTCGCTCGGGAGTCCCTATCTTTTACGCGATTTTCCCCAGGTCTCTTCTTATGCCGCCACCTTCAGTAGCGCGTCCAGTTCGGAACTTGCTGCCGCGCAGGCCATCCTGGGAGAGATTTCCATATCAGGCAAATTGCCTGTTTCCATTCCGGGCATCGCAAAAATTGGCGAAGGTCTCGATGTACCAGCAAAACGCGATCGGGCATCTAACGAAACGCAATGACACAGATCACCTGGCTTGGACACGCCACTTTCGAGCTACGCTTCGAATCTGGCGAAGTTCTCGTAACAGATCCCTGGATTGAGGGCAATCCTGCTTATCCGAAGGGCTACAAACTGAAACGGGTGGACGCGATTTCCATCTCTCACGCCCATTTCGATCACGCCAACGATGTGATCCCGCTCGCGAGTCAATTCCAGCCGAAGGTCGTGGCGATCTTCGAAACCGCTTCCTGGCTCGAAAAGAAAGGGGTCAAGAACACGGTTGGAATCAATAAGGGCGGCACGGTCGATCTCGGTTTCGTGAAGCTGACAATGACTCACGCGCTTCACAGTTGCTCAATAAAAGATGGCGACCAGCTCATTTATGGGGGAGAAGCCGCCGGCTACGTCTTGACTTTGAAGGACGGACGAAAGGCTTACTTCGCGGGCGATACCGCCGTCTTCTCCGACATGGCGCTTATTGCCGATCTTTACCAGCCGGAACTGGCATTTCTGCCGATCGGAGATCATTTCACCATGGGGCCGGAGCAGGCCGCGCTTGCGGCCCGTCTGCTTAAAGTAAAGCGGATCATCCCGATGCACTGGGGGACGTTTCCCGCGCTTACCGGCACTCCGGAAAAGCTGACCGCCGCGCTTCAAGGCCAGGATGTACAGGTTTGGACACTGCAGAAAGGCGAGCCAGCGCAGTGGTCCGAGGCGGCATCTAGTACTTCTGCACGATAACCTTGCCGAAGCCTGTCTTTCTTAGCTGTTCGCGGGTAGATGAAAGGTCGCCAACGTCACGAATCGGTCCGACAATCACCCGGTAGAGCTTGGTGTTGCCGGGGACCGGAACAGTGTGTGCCGGGAAACCCTTTTTGCGGAGGACCTCCGAGATGCCGGATGCTTCGCCGCGTGGAACCGCCGCTACCTGCAGGAACTCTTGCCCGCTTTGAGGAGTAAAGCTTACGGGAGTTGCCGTAGGCGCAGCCTCTTCCGCCTGACCCGCCTGCGCGGGTTTGTGCTTCGGCGAGCCAAGCGGCTGATCCATTTGATCGCCGGTCGCCGCATTTGCATCCGTTATGGCGCTGTCTGATGGCGAAACCGTGCGCGTTTCGCCGCCGGGTGGGTTTGCCGTTCCGCCACTCGCCGGGTCTTTCGCCGGAACGGTTGCAGTTTCCAGCTTCTTCTCGCCTTTATCGCCTGCGCCGCGTCCCAACATGTACCCGCCGCCAAACGCGACGCCGATCAGGACCGCGACCAGAAAAAAAATACCCAGGAGCTGCTTGTTGCCAAGCAAAATCTCGGTTTCGCTTTCACTACTCCGCAACATTTGTACTTAAAATTGTACTGAAGTTTTTTCGGACTGAAAATAATCGTCGACAGGTTACTCTATCAGAGAAGCTATGCGCTCTTCGTACCGATTGATGGTGGCGGCGGGGTTGTTTGCCTTGCCGGCTGCCTGGCTGCCGTTGCATGCAGTTGACGCCGCCCGCGCCCCTGGAATCCTATTTGCGGCGGCGCCACCACCCGACGGCTACAGCCTGCTGCCCGGGATGCCGCCCCTTCTGGATCCAAACAATGTCTACTCCGCTGATCGACCCGGCATGCTCTCGCCGGCCGTCAATGGCGTCCCTTACCGGGTCTACGTCCCCAACTCGAAGAGCGACACAGTCGATATTATCGATCCGGGCACCTATAAAATCATCGGACATTTTGCCTTGCCCAAACACTCAAAGCACCTGCTTGAGCCGCAGCACGTTGTCCCTTCGTGGGATCTCAAGAAACTCTGGGTCGCGCAGGATCTCGGCGACCAGTTGACCCTGATCGATCCCGCTACCGGCAAGGAGGGCGAAACCATTCATGTCGACGATCCCTACAACATGTACTACACACCCGACGGCAAGTATGCGGTTGTGATGGCCGAGCGCGAAAAGCGCCTCGACTTTCGCGATGCGCAGACAATGAAAATCGTCAATCGCGTTCCGGTCGCCTGCGAAGGCGTCAATCACGCCGACTTCTCACCGGACGGCACGTACATGATAGCGACCTGTGAATTTTCGAGCGAGATCATCAAGGTCGATGTCGCTCAACAGAAAGTGATCGGCCATCTTAAACTCGAGCCCAGAGGCATGCCCCAGGATTGCCGCCTCTCGCCGGATGGCAAGGTCTTCTACATTGCGAACATGGACGCCAACGGAGTACACGTCGTTGACGGGAATGCTTTTAAGCAGCTTGAATTCATTCCTACCGGCAAGGGCGCGCACGGTGAATACTTCAGCCGCGACGCGAAGTACATGTACGTCTCGAATCGCGGTGAAGGCACAGTGTCGCTGATTGACCTGGCAACCCGCAAAGAGGCGACGAAGTGGGTTATTCCGGGCGGCGGGAGCCCTGATATGGGTGGCGTTTCCATCGATGGAAAATCGCTCTGGCTGTCGGGGCGATACAACAACGAGGTGTACGTGTTCGATACCTCCAACGGCCACCTCCGCGCCCGCATTCGCGTGGGCAGGGATCCACACGGGCTGTGCGTTTGGCCTCAACCTGGAAGATATTCGCTGGGCCATACCGGAAATATGCGGTAAGCGCCTGACCGCTGACCGCTGATCGCTATTACACATGTCCGATTTCGTCCGGCTCCTGCGCCGGAACCGCAATTATCGCCACACCTGGATGGGCCAGATTGTAAGCGAGGCCGGCGATCATTTCAATAATGTTGCGGTTCTTAGCCTCGCGATTGAGAAGACACATAGCGGAGCGGTAGTCGCTGCGCTGATGCTGTCGCGAGCCGTTCCAGCCGTTGTGGCGGGACCGCTAGCCGGCGTTTTGCTCGACCGTTTCGATCGACGGCGGATCATGATAGCCAGCGATCTTATTCGCGGTGTCGTCGCGCTCGGGTTCATCCTCGCGCTGGGCTCGAGACAGACTTGGCCTCTGTACGTGCTCAGTGCGCTCTTGATGCTGGCATCGCCTTTCTTTACGAGCGGCCGCTCCGCAATTCTGCCCGTCATTGCGAGCGACGACGAATTGCACACGGCGAATTCGCTGACCCAGACTACCGGCTGGATGACACTGGCGATTGGGGCATTTATCGCTGGCGTTGCGGTTGGAAAGTTCGGCTATGCGTTCGCCTTTCTCCTGAATTCGGTCTCTTTTTTCTTTTCCGCGTTCTGCATCGGCAAGCTGCGCTCCGCGAACGGACATTTTCAGGTAGAAGCCCGCCGGCCGAACGAGACGAAAGATGCTCGCCCGTGGCGCGAATACTACGAAGGCCTGTCATACATCACTAGGACTCCGCTGGTTCTGGGGATTGCTTTAATTGCGGTTGGCTGGGCCAGCGGGGGAGGCGCTGCACAGGTCCTTTTCACGCTTTTTAGTGAACTCGTATTCAAGCGCGGCGCAGAAGGCCTCGGCCAATTGTGGGGGACGGCCGGAATTGGGCTTCTGATCGGCGGCATAGTGGGGAATTACCTGGGCAAACGAATTCATTTCGATGCTTATAAGAAGACGGTTTTCTGTTGTTATCTGCTGCACGGCGGCTCGTATGTGATCTTCAGTCAAATGCGCCACTGGGGATGGGCGCTATTCTTTATGGGCTTGTCACGAGCGACCGTGGCAGTCAGCTCTGTTCTGAATTGGTCGCACCTGCTAAAACATGTGGAAGACCGCTTTCGCGGCCGGGTATTTTCCACCATTGAAACGATGAACTGGTCGACCATGATGCTATCGATGCTGGCAGCCGGAAGCGCTTCCCAATACTTCACGATTCGCGCGATCGGGGCCGCTTCCGGATTACTCAGTTCTTCGACCGCGATTTTTTGGGGATGGGCGAACTGGGCGGACAGGCTTCCGGAGCCGGCATTGGAAGAAGAAGCGGAGGAGTGCGATCCGGTCTTCGTGAACGCCTAACTTAAGCGTGTGGGGACGTGATTTTGGCAGCCGATCGCTGAGTTGCTATCTGTAGGAGTAGCACGCTGTAGGAATCACGATGAGCGAAAATCTACCCGAACCATGGCTTCGCGGGCCCGTTGACGGAGTCCATCCCGCTGTGATGCCTGTCTTCTACACTTTTGCGCAGGTGCGTGAAGAATTGGCGAAACACACGGCTCGCCTCACGCAAGAGCAGGTCTGGACGAAGCCGGCGAATGCGGCCGCTTCTCTCGGGTTCCATTTACGGCATATCGCCGGCAGCATCGACCGGCTGACCACGTACTTGGTTGGACAGCAGCTTAGCGAGGTGCAACTCGATTCCTTGCGCCATGAATCCGAACCCGGCTTGCCGTTGGAGGATCTGTTGCGCGGAATAGACGACTCTCTTTACGCCTCCGAGGAACAACTCCGCGAGATCGACCCGAATTCACTCTACGAGCATCGCTCCGTCGGCCGGCGAGCCATGCCAACCACCGTGCTGGGCCTGATCGTTCATATCGCCGAGCATACTCAACGCCATCTGGGGCAAGCGATTACCACGATAAAAATAGTCCGGCATCTCACGTAGAGCCGGACTATTTTATAACTGCTTGTGAAGCTTTGTGAATTAAGAGCGGTGGTGTGAGCTGACCCGCCGCCGTATTGTGACTATCGCGAACACCCCGATGCCCATTGCCAGAAGCATTAGCGTGCCGGGTTCTGGAGTTGTGGAACCGCCGCCGCCGCCGCCGGCCTGAAACTCCCCGAATACCGCTAAACCAGCAAGGGTTCCGGTTCCACCGTTAAGGCCGCTGAAGCTCATCTCCAAAGCGCCCGTAGCGATATTCACCTGATAAATCATTCCTGTATCAAGATCGCCCGTAAGGAACGACTTTTGGTCGGGGAGAACGTTCAAGGCAAAGAGTACTGCGACTCCCGATGCGTTGCAGGTCGTACCCAGGCAATACGTGTTGATGACATTGCCGCTCGAATCCAGTTCCAGCACCCGATCGGTATCCGCAACCAGTACGTCTCCATTCGTCAAAATGCGAAGCGCATAGTCGTTGGATCCGGGAAGGCCGGTCGCAAAATCCGGATTGGCCGTGCCATTGATATCGGCAGAAGCGATGGTTGTACCTTCGGCTGAGTATAGGAGCGTATGCTGGTCCGCGGCCAAATCCACCCAGTCGCCACCAGGACTGATGGTGCTGGTTATGTGCCCGCTCGCATCAAGCGCCTCAATGTTGCCGCCGTGAGCGCCTCCAACGTAAGCGGCGGTATTCGCCTTATTGAATACGATGGACTCAGGCGTATTGGTGAGTCCGCTCGCCCAAGTGGCGTTCGTAAGGCCGCCGTGAACGTTAAATTGGGAAATGCTCTGCGACGAAAAATTTGTTACGTAGAGATTCCCCGCCTTATCGAAAGTCATTCCGGTTGTAAACGTCGCGCCAGTAGTGTCGTCCAATTGCTGGAGAAAGGTCCCGCTGGAATCGAAAATATTGACTTTGCCGTCACCGACCGCGGCAAAGATATCGCCTTTGGCAAAATCTGCGCGCGCCTGATCTGTAATTAACGCCGCCATTGCCATTGATGCGCCGAACAAAAGTAACCGTCTACCCGTTAGAGTTGCCAAGATACTCTCCTCCTCACGGATCAGGCTATGCCGTACGGGGTAGACCGTCAAGGAGAACCAGTACTTTTGTATTAACATCCTAGTACTAGCCGACTACGGAAGCTATGAGAGATACTTGCGGCGGATCTTTACAAGGTCCGTTAACGCAGTCAGAAAGTCTCGCGGGCGAACTTTAGAACCAGCGATATCGACCCAGGTCTCGAGCGGATACTCGTAAATGATTTTCGCCATTCGTTCGGTATCGCAATTGTGGAATTTAAGATAGCGAGCGATGATTTCGACATCGAATACCCAACGTGAGAGGAATGGGTCTGCGAAGATGGCCCTGGTTTCGGGTTCCACTCGGAAAAGCTTGGCGCCGCATTGGGTGTCATAGATGGGCAGTTGCAGCATCGTCGATACAACAGTGGCGAAGATGCGGCCGAGATAATGGCGAAGCGCCCGGCGTCGTACGTCGCGGCCCAGAAGCTTCACCCGCGAGCCAAACACCATCTCAATACCTGCGCGAGCGTCGAAAACCTGCATAAACCGCGGAATGGCATCGAGAGGCGTAGCAAGATCCGCATCCCAGAACCCAACGATGCTCGGATGAAATTGATCCAGCGCGAGGAGAACACCCAGCCGGACCGCTTCTGCCTTTCCGTGATTCGGCTTGCTCGGTAGAATCGTCATCCGATCTTCATAACCACGCTGCAGTTGATGGAGGACCTCCAGAGTGTTATCGCTGCTGCCGTCATCCACAAAAACTATGCGGATCCAAGGATTGCCTATGGCAAATCCGCGGAATGCCTCAATATCCAACCGAGCGCCTTCGTTAAAGCAGGGTACGACCAGGCACACTGAGCGTCTAATGGCTCCGCTTTCCGCCGCAGGGCGGTTAATCATTAAGCGGCAACCGAATGGTCCTGCCTTCCTTGGCGGAGCGCCGCGCCGCATCCAGAATCTCTGTTACCAGCACATTTGTATCAAGCGATGAGAGGGTATGGTCGTCTTTGATTTGACCGCCTATGAGAGCGGCGAAGTAATGCAACGAATCATCATATGGGGGAGGAAGCGGATCAGGCGAGCTCACCCGCGATTGCGTTTCATGCTCCCGCCGTACATCAATCTTGTCGCGCCGGATTGTTTTCGCGTATCCAGTCCTGCCGTAGACCTCCATATCCTTCCGATCAAATGGCCAGTTCCATGAAGCCTGCAGAATGGCAACCGCCTTTGGATAGGTAAGAATCACCGTCGCTTCATCATCCACGCGGGGATAAATCTCTGGCTTGATCTGCTGGGTGACAGCCGTTACGGTCTGGGGAGATTGCCCGTTTGCCAGCCAGGTTGTTAAGTCGGCGCCGTAGCAGCCGAAATCGAACAGCGCCCCGGCGCCATTCAGCTTTGGGTCCGTTAGCCAGTGAAAAAATTCGGGCTGCACTCCGATTTCCTTTGGACCGCTGTGGCCGTCATGAATGACAACCCGCCGGAGGTCGCCCAGCGCGCCCTTATTGAGGAGATCGTATGCCGCTCGGTTGCTTGAATACCAGGTGGTTTCATAGTTCACAAGGACGTGAATCTTGCCGGCGCGGGCGGCATCTTCCAT
>Ga0134125_10005248_pt1 | contig 14747 bp, 14 predicted proteins | sample KB31751_FD_96464 | JGI IMG/M metagenome (GOLD analysis project Ga0134125, IMG submission 96464) | Terrestrial soil microbial communities with excess Nitrogen fertilizer from Kellogg Biological Station, Michigan, USA - KB3-175-1 | ecosystem: Environmental > Terrestrial > Soil > Unclassified ... | reverse complement strand
CATGGTCCCGATGTTCTGCACGTTCAGCTCCCTCGAATAAGGGTGCGAATCGGAAGACATATAGCCATCCACAATCCACACAAGCCGGCCGGCCTTGGTTACGACGAGGTATGGATCTGTATCCCAATTGAGAAATCCCGCTTCGGTTGAGAGCCGGTCGAGAATACGGCGATGAATCATCATGCGGCTCGATGAGGTCAGGTAATTGGTCAGCAGGATGTTCACGTCGCCGTATTTCAGCGCGGCGGCGAGCCTGACGAAGAAGGAATCGACGGGGAAGCCGCCGGATCCTGCATAGTGGTTATCACCGAGCTTGGAATCAGACGGAAAATCAAATTCCGGTTGCGCAGTGGAAACATAGACCGGCTCCTGATCGATTTCGCCATAGTAAAGCTCGGGACGCGTCAGCTTCAGGTCCGGTGTGTTGATTTTCGGGGGAGCATCCTGAATGAGCATCTGGGGTAGGCCGTCGGCCGTAATGGAGTTAGCATTAGCCATCACCAGCCCGTAGCCGTGCGTATAAATCAGGTGGGGATTCACCCAGCGCTCGCGCGCATCGCCAAGTTGCCGGATGTCCAACTCCCGCGGGGTTAGCATCACCTGCCGGAGAGAGCCGGCAATCGTGTATCGATCTACGTCGGTGTCGAAATAGGCGTATGGGCGCAACGGTTGAATTTGTGAAATGGTGTCGTGGAAGGCGCGCCAATCCCATAAGCGCACGTTTTCAAGCAGGGGCTTATGTTTCGCATAGTCGATGGGGATTTGCGCCACTGCGTTGAGGGATGTCTCTTTTAGGTTGCCCACGAGTCCATAGGCCGATCGCGTGGCCTCGATGTGATCGTGAATATAAGGCCGTTCTAGCGCAAGCTCATTGGGCCGCACGTAGAAACTTGAAACTAGAGGCGGGATGATGTAACGGACCGGGATGACGAGCAGCAGGACCAAGGCCAGCTTGCCCTTGCGGAGAAGCACCAAGGTTGCTCCGAGAAAAGCCGCCAGAATCATCAGCCATTGCAGCGGAAGGACGATGTGATCGGCAACGTAGTCGACGCCAAGCAGGAAAACGGCGTGATCTTGAAACAGAAGCTCGTAACGATCGAGATAAAAGTGGATTCCCAACGCGACCAGTAGTACGGCCGCGGCAAGACGCATGAAGTAGGAATCGAATGCCCCGCCGAACGAGATATTATCCAGCTCAAAACCATAGCCGCCGCCGGAGCGTAAGAAGCTCTGCCGCAGATCTTCAAAATGGGCGGAGACCCAGAAGATCAACAGCGAGACTAGGCTTATGGAGAGCAGTATTCTCAACAGGATTTCCAGAAACGGCAGATCGAAGAAATAAAACCGGAGCGGCAGCTTGAAAATGGGGTCAGTGTAGCTGTTGCCGGCCCCGGGAATGCGCAGACCGCCGAAGAAAAGAACTACCTTCCAAGGATCGATAATGGCGGCTGCAAGGAGCAGGGATCCGACGAGGAGTGCCAGCAGAATAAGCTTCGATACGGCGCCGCTCGGCGGCGTGTAGCGAATGGCTCCGCGCTTTAAGCCGAGACGCCAGGCGATGGTAAAGCAAGCAAAGAGTAACAGGCCGGCCGCAATCACCGGAACTGTGCCGTAGAGTAACTGGCTGAACCAGGTGTCGAGCTGGTGCAACTCCTTCCACCATTCGTAATCGAGCAGCGCCGAAGCAATAAATCTGCTGCAAAGGAGCAACACCAAAACGGCGATTACGATGAAAAGAAGTCCCGGCCGCCGAGAGGGGGCGGGCGGGAGCGATCGGCCATCCATGACTTCTGAATCGTAACAGCAAGAGATTGGCAGATAACCAGGGTGGCTTCGTCCTCAACATATTTCTTACAATTCGTTTCTCTTTTTCGCCTCTAAAAATGGGAAAATGGTGAAACTTCCCGTTCTCACCGCGCGTCAAGCAGCGGTGGCCGGAAAGGCTGCCGATGAAACCGATTCGATATCGAATGAGGTGGAGGGCCGCAAAGCCCCGTGCCGTTCCGTCAAACACAATATTTCAATCCATCGGCAGTAAGGAAGATGGACCAAGCGCTCGTGCGAGCGTTATATCCCTTGCTTTGCACGTAGGGGCGATTTTAGTGATGTTCGCTTTTGTGCGCTTCAGTTTGCCTTCCAACCCCGCCAGATTTGCGCGAGCGACGATGTTGCACGAAAGCCGCCTGATTGCGCCAAAGCTTGAGAACCCGCCGGTGAATTCCGCGCGCGGGGCCAATAGCGGCAATCGCAATCCACATCCGGCGGCAAAAGGCGAATTGCCTAAGCCCACCAATTTGCGGCTCCCAATGCCGCTGCGCGTTCAGAACCTGGTTCCGCTTTTGAAGGTATCGCCTTCCATTATCGAATCGGAGCCGCCGAAAATTACGCAGGATTTTCAATATGGCACGCCTTTGGCGCAGACCTATTCTTTGTCGCCGGGTCCGGGCTGGAACGGTCTCGGCAATGGTTCAAGTGCTGCGGGCGGCGGATCGGCGAACGGGCGAGCGGGCCGGGGCTTGGGGTCGCGTTTCGGTACCGTCGTTTATCACATGAGCGAGCTTTCGAAGATTCCTGTGCTGTTGTATAAAATAGCTCCGGACTATTCGGACGAAGCACGCGCAGCGCGATGCCATGGCACGGTACTGCTAGGCGTGATTATCGACGAGACAGGGACGCCGAGGAATATTCATGTGTTGAAACCCCTGGGCCTAGGTCTCGATCAGAAAGCCATTGAAGCAGTGCAACATTGGCGCTTCAGCCCGGGCTTAAAAGACGGCAAGGCGGTCTGCGTCGCAGCTAATGTTGAGGTTAACTTCCAGTTGCTTTAGCCTTATCTCGAAAGTAACGCCAGAATACGTTGGCCACCGCCAGCGCCGGCACGGCTAGTAAGAAGCCGATGGGCCCGAAGAAAAAGCTTCCTGCCAGCAGCGCAAAGAACACCAGCAACGGCCGTAAGCCGAGCGGTCTACCGAGCACTTTCGGGGTGAGATAAAAGCCTTCGAATGTTTGGACGACAACCCAGATTGCAAATACAATTACAAGCCTTTTGAAATCCAGACCAGGCAGGTAGGCGAACAGCGCCGCGATCGCCAAGCCCATTAGAGAACCGATTCTCGGTATGACATTGCAGGCTCCGGCGAGTACGGCAACGAGATACCAGACCGGTACATGCGCGAGCGCAAAGCCAAGGGCGTAAAGGGCGGTGACAACCGAGGCAACGATGATTTGGCCCTTGATATAAAGGCCGAGCACGCGGACCGATTCCGCGAAAGGGTTGTTAATCGGCCTGAGTTCCCGGTTCACAGCACAATTGCCGTCTGGGGGTTGCTTGCTGTGTCTAGTCGAAATCGAAAGCGCGTTTGGGAGGCGCTTGATCGGGATTTTCTTTTGCCTGTTTGAAAAGCTCTTCGAATTTTTTCTCGCGAACTTTCGCGCTATTCAAATGATCTTCAAAACTTTTTGCAAAAATTTCCGAGCGCCGCTCGGCATCGCCTTTGAGCTGGTTCGCCGCTGCCGCTAAATCTTCAATCAGGGGTTTCTTTGGCGGCTCGTGATAGGTCAAAACGATCTGAGTCTCAGGATCGATCTGAAGCGTGCTGTGGCAGCACGGGCACTGCACTTCAAAGACATCCGCCATCCCTCAATCGTAGCTCAGAAGGGCCTTCAAAGGGCGGGCGAACGACCCTGCTATCCTCCGGGTGAGCCCGACGGAGATGGACGATCTCATACAAAAAATTTCGCATTATGGCTACCCCGGGCTCTTCTTAGCCCTCGTGTTCGGCATCGTCGGCCTTCCCATTCCCGATGAAACTTTGCTTGTGTTCTTTGGCTACCTTGCCTTTCGCGGTTCGCTGCATCCGGGACTAACGTGGCTTACTGCCTTCGCCGGCAGCGTTGGCGGCATTACGACCAGTTACTGGGTAGGCCGCTCGGTGGGATACGGATTTGTACATCGCTATGGCAAATACGTCCATTTCACCGAGGAACGGCTGGCCCGGATTTTGCGATGGTTCGATAAGGTCGGCCACTGGCTATTGACGTTCGGTTATTTCATACCCGGAGTCCGGCATTTTACGGCGCTGGTCGCCGGCATGTCGGGGGTAAACTTCCGTTCTTTTGCGCTCTATGCCTATGCCGGGGCTGCGTTGTGGGTTTCAACCTTTCTTTCGGTGGGCTACTTTCTGGGAGAGCACTGGAAGCAAGCGTTCGAAGGCGTGCATCGCGACATCCTGATCGGTGTTGTCGCGATCGTAATTGTTGGATGGATCATTTGGAGGCTAAGGTCGCGGAGAGCGACGCCGCCTCCTTCGATTCGGGAGTGAGTTGTTAACCAGCCAGACCGGCTACAAGGGCGTTAACTTCCGCTTCAATCCGTCGGGCCATGGAACGGGCCGCTTTGTGTCACGGTTGATGCAGACGATAGTGATGCTCCCCTGCGCTGCGAGCCGGTCTTGTTTCATTGTTTGGAAATCGAAGCGCAGCGAAGTGCTGCCCAACTTCCCTATGCGTACATGGATTTCGACTTCGTCGTCGTGCACCAGCGGGACAAGATAATCGCATTCCACATGAACGCGCGGGAAACTGAGCGGCCCCTCGGGGATATAGGCGATGTCGAGGCTTCTCAAAAATTCGATTTCGGCCGATTCGAAATAGCGGAACATGGCCGTATAGTGAATACGGCCGCTCGCATCGGTATCGATGAATCGGATTCGCGTCCTGAAAATAAAAGGAGTCAATGCGAATCCGGCTAGTCGATCGTAAAGGTCATCACCGTTTCAGAAGGAATTTCGGCTTCCTTCTTGCCGGTGGCAGCGGCGCCTGCTGTTCCTGCTGCTGCCCCCGCGCCTGCGCCGATGGCCGCTCCCTTGCCGCCGCCAGCAATAGCTCCGATTATTGCGCCCAACCCGGCACCACCGCCGATGGCTCCGGCATTACGTTTTTTGTGCGAGCCTGCTTCCATCTCCCAAGCGTTTGTGGACACCGATTTTCCGTTGACCGATGTTAGCTCCAGCCGCAGCAATCCGGGCTTTGAAAGGCGGCCGGAGGATACGGCCTCTTTTACAACTCCCTTCACCGGGTTGCCTTTATGAGCAACTACCTTCCCATCCACTTTAATGTCGGACGCAAGCGTTCCAGCCCATTTGTCGCCGGAATGTGCTGTTTTCGACGAAATGGTATCCGTATTTCGCACCTTGACCGTGGTCCCGGAAGGAATGCTTTGCGCGAGTGCCACTGCAGCTGCGAGAACGGTTAACGACGCCAAATTCCGCAATATTTTCATAGTTAGTCCGCCACCTTCTATTTTGACGCATTTGCCGTTCGGAGGGCTTCGCTATTTCATAAAGCCGCTCATGCTTGTTGCGGCCGCGCAAAGTTCATCATTCGCCGGGTCATCCAGCGCAAGCAATCTTCTAAGTTCCGGCGTGAGTGTGGCTTGCGTTTCCGGGCGTAATAAATGTTTTTGATATTGTTGCTGCGGTTGATCACAGCGGCAATAGAAGCTGTGCAAGGCGCGGCGCGGAGTAGGTGTTCTGTTTGCGGTTCCGCCGTGCCAGGCGTGAGTATTCATCACCACTACGCTGCCTGCCGGCGCCAATACGAGAATTTCGTCAGGATGCGGCGCGGATGGGTCGGTGAGCGCATTTTGCGGCAGCTTTGCCCATTTGTGCGATCCGGGAACGATGCGCGTTGCGCCGTTCTCCGGCGTGAAATCATCCAGCAGCCAGATGGTGTTACAGACGCAATAGCCACGATCGTCGGGCAACGATCCGGCATCGCAATGCAGCGGCTGCGCCTCGGAGGAGAAGGGGTCGGCGGATCGCGCATTGAGACTGCTGAGCTTGAAGTGCGAGCCTAAAACATAAGCGACAGTGTCCAAAACCGGCGGAGAAGCGAATACATTTTGAAATATCGCGCCTTTGTCGACCAGATTGGCCAGCCGCCGCGCGTGGGGCTCTTGCCGGAACTCGCTTCCCGCGTTCTCGCCTTCGGCCGCAAATAGTTCTTCGACGCGCTGCCGCAATGCTTGAAGAGTGTCTCCATTGAGAAAGCGCGGGAAGACGACAAACCCCTGCTCATCGAGCTGTGATTTTTCGGGCGACGTCATGCCTCAAAGTATACGGCCAACCTCACAGTTCAAAAAACGCACGTCTGATAAAAAGGGGGAGACATGAGCGATTGGAACGGCAAAATATCCACTTCGGCGACGAAGGAAGCGATGGCGCGAGACGCCTGTGAACATGCGATTAAGAAATTGAGCGACGCGCTCGATCGAAAGCGGCAGGTGAGGCTTTTGGCGGCTACGGGAGCATCCCAACTTGATTTTCTCGGCCTTGTTACGGCATCGCGCCAGATTGACTGGCCGCGCGTAGAGCTATTTCATCTGGATGAATATATCGGCATTTCCGAAACACATCCGGCGAGTTTCGCACGCTATATCCGCGAACGCATTGTCGAAAAAACAGGAATTGTTAAGTTTCATTTGCTCGACGGCTCCGGCAAGCCTGACGAAGTTATTGCCCGGATGAATTCGATGATCGCCGCCGCACCAATTGACGTCGCTTTTGCCGGTATTGGCGAAAATGCGCATCTGGCATTCAACGATCCACCGGCCGATTTTGAAACGGAAGTGCCCTATCTTCGCGTTCGTCTGGACGAAGCCTGCCGCCGACAGCAACTGGGCGAGGGGTGGTTTGCTTCATTCGACGATGTGCCGAAAGAAGCCATTTCTATGTCCGTGCGCCAGATTCTAAAATCCGAATCAATTCTCTGCATCGTGCCCGATACCAGGGAGGCGGCGGCCGTGAAAGCGGCCGTCGAAGGTCCCATTACACCGCACGTCCCCGCTTCGATTTTGCGTACGCATCCGGACGTACGCCTCTTCCTGGATCGCAATTCGGCCGGTCTATTGACTGCCGAAATGTAAATTTTTTGGAGTTTCGAGGAACAAAGTAACCATTTGCTTCGTCATACCCGGCATTCCAGCGGTTTTCGACAGGAGGCTGCATGGCGTGGTGGACGGTTTTCGGCGACCGGCTTGCGCAGGATGTCCGGTACGGCTTTCGCATGCTGCTGGCAAGGCCGGGCTTCACGGCGGTTGCGGTGCTCTCTATCGCACTTGGCATCGGCGCGACTACCGCAATTTTCAGCGTTATCTACGCCGTTCTCATCGATCCATACCCGTATCGCGCAGCAGATCGCATTGGACAGATCGTTCTTTCGAGCAAAAACGACCGTTGGCGTGGCATCGACTACACCAAAGCACAATATCTATCAATCAAGGCGCGTGTGCGGTCCATGGAAGATGCCGTTGCCGTCGATAGCAGCGAAACCGTAATGACCGGCACCGGTTTGGCCGAGGTTGTGGTTCGTGAATATTGCTCACCCAATTTTTTCGACTTCTTCGGCGTGGCTCCTCAACTGGGTCGCACGTTCACCTCGAAAGGAGCCCACTCGGGAACGGCGCCCGCGCCTGTTGCGGTGATCAGCTACAAGTTTTGGCAGCACGCTTTTCAGGGGCGCCCGGATGTACTCGGGAAGAAGTTGCGGCTGAACAACGAAATCTACACCGTGATCGGAGTGCTTCCGGTGCGCTTCACCTGGAACGATGTAGACGCCTATGTTCCGATGAATATGCAGCCGAGCACGGCCGATTATGTCTCGGTTGTTTACCGCATACGTCAAGGCGTACGACAGGCAGCCGTGGATGCCGAGTTCCAGCCGATCATCAAGGAGTTTCGACAGCAGGTACCCCGATACCTCTATCCAGATGGCGCTTTCAAAATCAAGTTTTTGAACGTGAATGACGGCATTCTCGGCAAGTTTCAAAATACGCTGCTGGCGCTGTTTGGCGCGGTCACGCTCTTGCTGTTGATTGCATGTGCCAATGTCGCGAATTTGCTATTGGCTCGTGCTTCGGCCCGGCAAGGGGAAATGGCTGTACGAGTATCTATCGGTGCGACGCGCCGCCGTCTGGTCCGCCAGTTGCTTACCGAAAGCGTCTTGCTGGCGCTTGCAGGCGGGGTGGCCGGTATCGCGCTGGCGTTCGGAGCCATTCGCGTTGTAATTGCGCTGATGCCGGAATACTCCATCCCGCATGAAGCTGTGATTGCGCTGAATTGGCCGGTGTTGTGGTTTGCGGTCGCGGTGTCGGTGCTTACTGGGATTATTTTCGGGCTCGCTCCCGCATTGCAGATTTCGAGCGATACCCAGGTGGAAGCGCTACGCGGCACGGGCCGGGGAGGAAGCGCAGGCGCGCGTAGCCGCCGTCTGCACAACGGGCTGATGGTAGCGGAAATTACGCTTTCCTTGGTACTGTTGACTGGAGCGGGACTCGCCATCAGCGGCTTGTTTACTTTGGAGCGGCAATCTCTCGGGTATGATCCGCAACACGCGCTCACGTTTCTCATGCCCTTGAGCGAAGGCCGTTACACGCAATGGCCCACTCGTCTAGCTTTATACCGCGACGTCGTGAACCGGTTGCGCCGTGCGCCGGAAATTGAGGCGGCGGCTATTAGCGCGACAGGCACACCGCCCTACAACGGATTCAGAACGAAAGCGATGTTCGACGGCCGACCCGCTTCCGAAGCTCCGGAAGTGCGTGTGAATCTGGTGCAGGATGGTTACTTTGCAGCGGTTGGGACTCGCTTACTGCGCGGGCGCGATCTCAACGAGGATGATGTTGCTCGCGGAAGGCCGGTTGCCGTAATCACCGAGGACATGGTGAAGCGCGATTTTGCCGGGAAAAATGCAATCGGACGCCACCTGCAGTTGGACATCTTCAATCAACAGCTTCCGCCTCAGCTATTGAAAGCGCCGCAATTCACTAATTCGTTTGAGATTGTCGGCGTAGTGGGGGCGGCGCGCAATAGCGGTCTTGACGAACCGCCGGCGCCGGCGCTATTTGTTCCCTATTCGGTGGTTTTGACTTCGAGCACATTTGTTATCGCGCGCACCAGGGGTGACCCCGAGAAAGCGGTTGCGATCGCGCGTCAAGCCGTTCAGTCGGTGGATCGCAATCAACCGATCACGCTGACCAGGACGCTCGAAGGCTGGCTGAAAACCGCAACCGCTTACCCGCGCTTTGCCACGTTTCTGTTTGGTGTTTTCGGCGGTATTGGGCTACTGCTGGCGATTGCGGGAGTATTCAGCGTGGTCTCTTATGGCGTTGCGCAACGAACTCGTGAGTTCGGCATTCGCATGGCTCTTGGGGCCAAACCGATGGACGTATTGCGGCTCGTGCTTTTCGGAACCGTTCGACTTCTCTGTATTGGGCTTTGCGCCGGTCTCCTGGTAAGTGTTATTGCTAGCCGGATGTTCGCTTCTCGTATGGCGGGAATGGGCACCCCAAATACGTTGCTGTTCGTGTTCATTGCCGTCACGCTTTCCGCGGCCGCCATTGTGGCCTGTCTCGTACCCGCGCGTTCCGCGACGGCCATACAGCCGATGGAAGCCCTCCGGCACGAATAACGGAGCACGCAAGCCGACCCGTCGCTTACGCTCCGGGCTCCTTGTAGCAATCAAAGATGCACACCGCTGCGATGCGGCACAATAAAGATGAGTTAGCTTGCCTAACGTCCGGCCACGATGACGGAACTCGATCAAATTTACGCCGTTTGGCGCGACTGTTTTGCGCAGGGCGAATCCGGAGTGCTGGCGACTGTTGTACGCGTCGAAGGATCGACGTATCGCCGTGCAGGTGCGCGTCTCTTGCTGACTTCTGGTGGCAAGCGCGTCGGTTCTGTAAGCGGGGGGTGCCTCGAAGCCGATCTCGTTAAGAAAGCATGGTGGGTTACAGCGAATGGTCAGGCCGCCATCCGCAAATACGACACTACTGTCGAGGGCGATATCGCTCAGGAGTTCGGACTCGGCTGCAACGGTGTCATTCACGTGTTTTTGGAACGGCTGGAAGCGGGGCTTGTGTCGCCTCTCACCGTGGTTCCCGTTGTGAGGCGGTTGCGGCAGCCCGGTTTTTTGGCGACGGCCATTGCTGCAAATGAGGCGGCTGCGGTTCGCGTGGGCCGGCGCTGGGTTCAGTGGCCAGATGGCACCGTGGAAACTGACTTCGTAAGCAAGGCGCTTGGGGATTTTGCCCGCGACGCATCACTCGCTACTCAAACGGCGAGCATAGCTACTTATGAAGAGGCGGGCGACTGGGTTGATCTATTTATAGAGCCGATTTGGCCGACGCTGCGCTTGCTCATTTTCGGGGCAGGGGATGATGCGATCCCGCTTGTTCGTCTGGCGAAGTTCGTGGGCTATGAAGTGGCTGTGCTCGATGGGCGTTCACACTTAGCTCGCCCTGAAAGATTTGCCGGAGCCGATAGGGTGCTCGTCACAGGGGACGATCCGTTAAGCGGCATTTCGATTGACAATTGGACGGCGGCGGTGGTGATGAGCCATAGCTACGAGCAGGATCTTGTTTCGGTTCGCGCGCTGACCCGCTATCGCCTTCCCTATCTCGGGCTGCTCGGACCACGGAAGCGTACGGAAAAGTTGCTGAGTGAAGCGGATGCGGGCCTTGATGAATTGGGCGGCGCGATCCATAGCCCGATTGGCCTCGATATCGGAGCCGACGGTGCCGAGCAAATCGCGCTCGCTATTGTTGCCGAAATTCAGTCGGTGCTGAACCGGCGCGCGGGCGGGCGGCTTCGGGAGAAAGCCGGACCATTACATCTCGCATCGGCGGACGATGCCGGGGCTTACCGGCGACCCGCGGTCTGCCCAATGTAGATCGCTGTCATCAAGTTCAAAACTCGTGTGTAACGCTGTATGCGATGAGTCGTCGCAAAGTCGCCGTCCGCTCCGCAACCGCCGTTGTTGCTCTCGCCCTGGTTTCTACTGCCGCAATCGGATGGGTTGGCTCGGAACGCGCGCTGCGGCCTGCCTATCGTCATTACAAATGGACGCTGGGCGACTATCCCGACTTGCATCCGGAAAAATTTAAGGTCCATAGCGCGACGGGGATCAATCTGGAGGGGCGTTTCTTCCCAGGGTCGAGCTCTAGCATGGTCATTCTCGTAAGCGGATATGGCGATACGGAAGACCTGATGCTGCCGTATGCCGAATTCCTGCATCGCGCAGGATTCAATACGTTGATCTACAACGCTCGCGCACGAGGCAATAGCGGCGGAGAGTATGTGACTCTCGGCGTGCTCGAACGGATCGATCTTGAAGGGATTGTGCAATACGCCGCCAGCCGCCCGGATGTCGATCCACATAAGATCGGAGCACTGGGCGTTTCCATGGGAGGAGCCACAGTAATCCTGACCGGAGCTTACGATCCCACGCTGCGCGCGATTGTCGATGATTGCGGATTCAGTGATGTCGAAAGCGTTATTGCCAGTAGCTTCGAGCATTTTATTCATCTACCCGCGATGCCGTTTGCGCCGATTACTCTTTGGATTGCCAGTTACCGCGCGGGCATCGATGTCGATAAGATGCGTCCGGTCGACGTTATCGGGAGGATCAGCCCACGACCGATTTTGATTATTCACGGATTGGCGGATAAGGTAGTGCCGGTCTCAAACAGCCAACGTCTTTTGAAAGCGGCGCGGGAGCCCAAGGAACTCTGGCTTGTACCGGACGCAAAACACGGCGACGCGCACACGGTTGCGAAGGCCGAATACGAAAAGAAGGTGATTGCCTTTTTCGACAAAGGGCTGCAATAAAGCGGTCGAGAGTCGCTTGCCTTAGACGAACAGCGCCGCTAGCGCGATTGCGCCCGACAGCACGGCCCATAGCGTCAGTTGGTGAATGTCGATTAGTTTTCCGGCAATGATCGGAGCAACAATCTGTGCAATCGACGTCAGCGATTGGGTCAAGCCAATAACCACGCCCGTTTCTCGACGTTCGGCTTTTTGCGTGATTACGCTTGTCAGTGCCGGACGCAGCCCCGAGCCGCCAATGGATGAGAACGTCTGGACCACCAGCAAATCCCACACGTGATAAGTAAAGCCGATTGCGGCATAGCCGATCGCGCTGGTCAGAAAGCCGAGTCGAATCACCTTAGTTTCGCCAAACCACTTCACCATGCGTCCCACCATGCCGCCTTGCATGATGATTCCCAGAAACCCGGTGAATGCAAACACGTATCCCACTTCGCGAACGCCGAACGGATGCCCGTTCCATGTATAACGACGTTCCGCGAACAAGGCGAACACCGATATGAAGCTTGAAAAGGAAAACGCGAACAGGAACCATTGCACGAGGAGCCGCCGCATGTGAGGTTCTTTAAAATATTTCGTATAACCCTTCCAGTCGAGCAGCGGTAACCTTTTGCCTCCCGGTCCTGGATTTTCGTCGTTCGCCAGATGCATCGGCTCTTTACGCGGCAGCAGAAAATACGTGCAGGCAACGCTCAACGCGGATAAGATCGCGGCTGCGATGATTGGATATTCATAATTCATCGCAGCAAGATAGCCCGAAATGCCCGGACCAACCATGAAGCCGAACCCGAATGCGATGCCGATAAGAGCGAATGCCTTCGCCCGGTTTTCGGGAGCCGTTACATCGCTGATATAAGCCTGCGCAATTGTTAGGTTTCCGGCCGTCGCGCCGTCGATCATGCGCGACAAGAATACAATCCAAACTTGATTCGCGGCAGCCAGCACGAGAAATCCAATAAATGTGCCCACCTGGCTGACTAGAAGCACCGGCCGGCGGCCAACTTTGTCGGATAGGCGCCCCAGATACGGGCCGGCGACCAACTGGCACAACGCGTAGACGGAAACCAACATGCCGACGATTGTGGGCGATGCTCCCAACCGCTCCGTATAAAACGGCAGCAGGGGAAGAATGAGCGTCATTCCAAGAACATCGACCGCTACTACGAGAAAAATGGGCAGCAGCGGCGATGGACGTCGGCTTGCAGGCACAGGTGGCGCGGCGCTATCGGCTGGCGAGGGGTTCACCTTTTGAGTTTAGCGACTCACCTGCGCAAGCCTCTGAATGCTTAGGAAATTGGACGCCGCACCGGGCGGCCTTCGCGATTCGAAAGGTACAGCGCTTGGAAAATTTCCACCACGGCGCGGCCATCTTCTGCCGTTACTCGCGGGTGTTTGCCTGCAAGCAGCGACTGCAGGAAATCGCGTATTTGCAATTTGTGGTAGTAATCGGGATCGCGGCGCTCCGTAAATTGGCGGCGATCTTCGGCAATCCATTCGGTGAGTTGCCCTTCTTCGCCCGGTACAGTCCAGATATCATTCAGGGCCGGTTCGCCCATCTCGCTCATGCCGGCAATGAAGGTGGCGCCAGTATCCGTCTGGACGCCGACGGAGGCACCGTTCGATCCGTGAATATGCACTTTGCTGTAAATGCCTGGTCGTTGCGAGAGGCTCACGACGATAGATCCGAGCCCGCCATTGCGAAAGCGAAGGCATGCCACGGCTGTGTCCTCAACTTCAATGGTTGGATGGTTCAAATTCCTGGCGTATCCGGTAATCTCTTCCACCGGACCCATGAACCATTGGAGAAGATCGAGATGATGCGGAGCCTGATTCACCAGCACGCCGCCGCCTTCCGTTGCCCATTTGCCTCGCCACGGGTCGGACATGTAGTAAGCGGCATCTCGCCAGCTCAACATCAGCACTGTGCCGAGGACGGGCTTGCCTACCTTGCTCGCGTCGATAGCCGCTTTCATGCGCTCCACCGGTTCAAAGAACCGTCGCTGGCTTACCATGCCGAGTTCCACGCTATTCTTCCGAGCGGCTTCTATCATTCGATCGCAATCGTCGAGACTCGCGGCTAAGGGCTTTTCGACGAGAATATGCGCGTGATGCGAGGCTGCGGCAATTGCCGCTGGCGCATGTAGCGGATGCGGCGTGCAAACGGAAACGGCTTCGATTTTCTCCGATTCGAGCATCTCATCGATTGATGCGTAGCCGCGAACGCCAAATTCATCCGCGAATGCTCGCGCTCGCACAGCGTCCGAATCGCACACCGCGCAGAACTCCGATTCCGGAATCGCGCTGAGCGCTATTGCATGGATGCGTCCAACTTTGCCGCAGCCGATCAATGCTGTTCGAAGGCGTCTCATTGCTTATCGGGAAAGTAAAGGGCAGCCATCCTACGCAGAAACGCCAGCGATTCCCTCATCTCGTCCATTCCATTCATTCCATCTTCAATGCTGATCCAGCCCCGGTAGCCGTTCTCCGCAAGAATATGAAAAATCGCGTGGTAGTCATTCAAGCCGCGTCCCGTAACACCGTGTTTCAGGGCAGGCGAATAGCCGAGCGTGCCGTCGCTCTGCCGCAAGTCTTCTAAGTTCGCTCCATCAGCCAGGTAGCGGTCGCTCGCGTGCATGCTTACGACGCGCTTTACCACGGCGCGTAACAATGCAACCGGATCGTCTCCGGCAACAAGTGCGTTCGAAGGATCGTATTGAACGCCGAAGTGTTCGCGATCGGGTATCGCGTCCAGAATTCGCAAAAAGACGTCTTTCTTTTGTGCAAACTCGGGGTAACTCCACGCGGCGTCTTTGTAGTGATTTTCGAGGCCGAGCACCACGCCGCATTCACGCGCCGCGGGCAGCACCTGCTGAATGCACTCAATCACCCATCCGAGGCCTTCTTCGACACTGACGCCGGGATGCCGCTGGCCGCTCAGGATGCGGCACACAACCCCCAGCCCGCCCAGACGGCGCGCAATTCTCACCATTTCAATTTCGCGGTCTACTTGCCGTCTGCGCTCGTCGGGTTCGCGATGAATGAAATCCGGGGAACAGCAAAGCATCGGCATTTGAAATCCTG
>Ga0134125_10005247_pt1 | contig 14748 bp, 13 predicted proteins | sample KB31751_FD_96464 | JGI IMG/M metagenome (GOLD analysis project Ga0134125, IMG submission 96464) | Terrestrial soil microbial communities with excess Nitrogen fertilizer from Kellogg Biological Station, Michigan, USA - KB3-175-1 | ecosystem: Environmental > Terrestrial > Soil > Unclassified ... | reverse complement strand
TGGGCCTACAAGCCGCTCGCCGAGGCCGCCACGCTGCCCGAGCTCGTCGTCGTCTTCGGCACCGATCACATGGGCGCCGAGCAGCCGTTCACGCTCACGCGCAAACACTACGAGACGCCCTTCGGCGCCATGCAGACCGACGTCGAGCTCGTCGACGCGCTCACCAAGACCGTCGCCGCCCGCCTCGGCGAGCCGCGCGCGCAGGCGCTCTTCAAGGACGAGTACCACCATCGCGGCGAGCACTCGCTCGAGTTCCAGATGGTCTGGCTCCGCCACGTCTGGAAGGAACGCGCCGACGCCATCAAGGTCGTCCCCATCCTCTGCGGCTCGCTCCACGACTTCGTCGAGAGCGGCAAGGGCCCGCGCTCCGATCCACGCGTCGACGCCGTCCTCACCGCGCTCGTCGAGCTCGTCGGCGCGCGCCCGACCTTGTGGATCGCCGGCGCCGATCTGGCCCACGTCGGCCCCCGCTTCGGCGACCAGGACTCGCTCGACGCCACCGATCGCAGCTCGCTCGAGCGCCGCGATCAAGAAACGCTGGTCCACGCCAGCGCCGGAAACGCCACCGCCTGGTTCGACGAGATCCGTAAAGAAAAGGATCGCCGCCGCGTCTGCGGCCTGCCTCCCATCTTCGCGCTGCTCGAATCCGCACGCCCCGGCGCCGGCCGCGTTGCAGCTTATGCACAATGCCCCGCCGACGAAGAAGGCGGATCGATCGTCTCGATTGCTTCACTCGTCTACGGTTGATCAGGTAAGGTAACCGCCATGTGAGCGAACGGAGGCCGGGGGGCTGTCGCGCCCCGGGAGGCGAGTGCAGCGAGCCGACTTGGCGCGCCCCGGCCGGAAAGAGCGAACGGAGAGACAATGTTCATCTGGGAAGAGAAGCCCAAGACGGGTTTCAAGCGCGCGTCCGAGCAGCGCCACGCCATGTACAAGAAGGAAATCGAGGATCGCGCCGGATTGCTCCTCCGTCTCGGCTACAAAGCGCGCGATGTCAAAGCGCGCCTCAAGAAGTCCGTCGATTGGGATTTCGATCTACAGAAGACTCCCGATCACGCGAGCGAAGTCGACCGCATCGTCGACGACGTCTTCAAACGCAACCAGAAGTAGCACCACGCCAAGGAGGCTTGGATGAAACCGATGTTGCTGTTGGCAGCAGTCGCGTTCGTGGGCGGCTGCGGCATCGACAAGGAAGTGTACGAAGCCAAGGTCGCCGAGCTCAACAAGACCAAGGCCGATCTCGACCAGTGCCACAAGGACGCGGCCGAGGCGAAGCGCAAGTGCGACGAGACCCAGGCGCGGCTCGACGCCGAGAACATGGCGATGAAGACGAAGCTCACCGCCCTCGGCCAGGACATCTCGAAGCTGACGTCGACGTCCGAGGAGGACAAAAAGCGCATCGCCGATCTCATGAAGCGTCAGGAAGCGGCCGAGGCGCGCGCCAAGCAGTTCCGCGACATGGTCGCCAAGTTCAAGTCGATGATCGACGCCGGCAAGCTGCAGGTCGAGATCCGCGACGGCCTCATGCTCGTCAAGCTGCCGGACAACATCCTCTTCGACCCGGGCAAGACCGATCTCAAGCCGGCGGGCAAGGACGCGATCGCGCAGGTGACGTCGATCCTCTCGGGGATCGAGGGCCGTAAGTTCCAGGTCGCCGGCCACACCGACAACATCCCGATCAAGAGCGCCAAGTTCAAATCGAACTGGGAGCTCTCGACGGCGCGTGCGGTCGAGGTGACCAAGCTCATGATCGCCGACGGCATGGACCCCAAGCGCCTCTCGGCCGCCGGCTTCGCCGACGAGCTTCCGGTCGGCGACAACTCGACCGACGAAGGCCGCCGCGCCAACCGCCGCATCGAGATCGTCGTGCAGCCGAACCTCAACGAGCTGCCCGGCATGGACGAGGCGACGACCGGTAAGACCTCGTAACGCAACGCGTTGTCGCACCCCTTGACATCAGGTCCTACGCCGGTTAGATAACGCCGGAACTGAATTGAGGACCCTCTTTTGAGTCCCTTCGCGTTGGCCGAGCTGTCCAAGGTCCCTTCCCTGAAAGATCGCTGGGTTGCAATCGATCCGAGGGGTTCTGCGCCCGATCGCGATACCCCGCTTTCGGTCGCTCTGAAGTCGGGCGCCACCGTCGTCGATGCCGACGACGAGCTCGACGTGCTGTGCGCGCGCCTCAACGCCGCCAGGCTCACCTCGCTCACCATCGTCTTCGCCGGCTCGAAGTAAGCGCCGACTTCCGCAGCCTCCCTACTTCGGCAGGACGGGCATCCCGCCGTCGGCGGCTCGCTTGAACCATGTGAACGACAGGTCGCGCTCGACCTTCGGTCCGCCGAAGGGCGGGAGCTTCACGTTCTCGATCACGCGCTCGCAGCAGTCGAGCACCGTGCGCGGCGCTTGTCCCTTGGCCGTGACCGCACCGGTCTCGCCGCGCGGCTCGACCGTGTAGTGCATCGCGATCGCGAACGCCGAGCCCGGCGCAAGATTGGCGTCGTCGAAGCACGCTTGCAGGTGCGGCATGGCGGCATCGACGAGCGGCTGCCAGTCGGCGGCGCGCGGCCCGCGCGGATCGCCGTTGAGCGTGCCCGAGTCGGTCGGCTTCGCGGGCGCGGGCGCGGTCGCGGCCGTCGGCGGCGGCGAGATCGGATTCTGCGCCGCGCCGCTCGCTGCGACGCTCGGCGAAGCCGGCGCCGCGGCCTGCGGCACATTGTCGCTCTCGTAGGTCATGGCCGCGAGTTTCCGTCGACAACCGCACACAAGCACGAGCACGATCGCGAGCCCGACACGCGTCATGCCATCACCGTAAACGGCGCCGCCGCGTCACGCAAATCCCCTGCGGCTGTGCTAGCCTTCCACTTGCTTTGCTCATCTGCCCGACCTGCAAGACGCACTTCGGGGGCGAGGAGCACTTCTGTCCGCGCGACGGATCGCCCCTTACGGCCTCGGCGAACGACCGGTCCGCCCCGAGCGGCGGCGTCAGCCGCGCCACCCCCGATCCCACGGCCGATCGCCTGCTCGGTCGCGTGCTCGGCGGCCGCTATCGTCTGCTCGAGCGGCTCGGCCAGGGCGGCATGGGCACCGTCTACCGCGCCACCCACACGCTCATGGACAAGCCGGTGGCGGTCAAGATCCTGCGCGGCGAGCTCGCCACCGACGCCGAGGCGGTGGCGCGCTTCCATCGCGAGGCGCGCTCGGCCTCGCGGCTCGATCACGATCACTGCATCCGCGTCACCGACTTCGGGCAGTCCGACGACGGCCTCCTGTTCCTCGTCATGGAGCTGCTCGACGGGCACTCGCTGTCGCACATCACGCGGCGCGGGCCGGTGCCGCCCGCGCGCGCGGCGGCCATCGGCGTCGCCGTCGCCGAGGCCCTCGCCCACGCGCACGACGCCGGCATCATCCACCGCGACCTCAAGCCCGACAACGTCTTCCTCGCGCGCCGCGCCAAGGGCCGCGAAATCGTCAAGGTGCTCGACTTCGGGCTCGCCAAGCTGGCGTCGGACTCCGCGCTCGGCCCGTCGATCACCCGCGACGGCACGGTCTTCGGCACGCCCGAGTACATGGCGCCCGAGCAGGCCGAGGGTGAAAAGCTCGACGGGCGCACCGACGTCTACGCGCTCGGGGTCATCCTGTATCAGCTGGTCTGCGGCGAAGTTCCGTTCAAGTCGTCGAACTTCGTCGCGCTCCTGACCAAGCAGGTCTCCGAGGAGCCGATGGCGCCGCGCGATCGGCGGCCCGACCTCGAGATCCCGCCCGGGCTCGAGCTCATCATCATGAAGTGCCTCGCCAAGCGGCGCGAAGATCGCTACGCGACCGCGGGCGAGATCGCCGACGCGCTCGAGCCGTTCGCCGCCAGCGACACCTCGCAGTCGCTCGTGCTGCCGACGCGCGACCCGTCGCCGTCGAGCGGCATGCCGATGCTGCGCCACGGCGAGCCCGGCTCGACGCGCGACATGGCGATGCCCACGCCGCAGCCCGAATACGAAGAGAGCGTCAGCGACTCGCAGCTGCGCGGCGAGATGGCGCCGCGCACCTTCGGGCGCAACGTCGCGCTCGGCCTCGGCGGCGTGGCGCTCGCCGCGGCCGCGTTCGGCTTCGTGTTCATGGGGCGTGCGCGCCGACACGTGCTGCCGACGTCGGCGCCGATCGCCGCCGCCGCCGAGCCACCGCTGGTGCAGGGCAAGCGCCTGCTGAGCGAGGGCGATCTCGACGGCGCCGACAAGGTCCTGCGCGCCGCGCGCGAGACCAGCGACTCCACCGAGCTGCAGGAGGCGATGTCCGAAGTCGCCGAGCAGCTCGGCAACCGTCTCGGCGCGCTCGCGCACATGCATCGCGCCATCAAGCTCTCATCCGACGACGCCGAGCCGCGCGCCCGGCTCGCCGCCCTGCTCCTACGCCTCGGCCAACCGGCCGAGGCCTGCCGGCAGGCGAAAAAGGCGCTCTCGCTCGACGCCGGGCCGCGCAGCTCGTCGGCCCGCGCCGTCATCGCTCACGCGAAGTGCAAGGAGACTCCATGACCAGACTGAAGATCGGAACGATGCTCGTCGCGCTCGTGGCACTGGCCGCGGTCGCGCACGCGTCGAACTATGCGCTCGAAGAGATCCCGCAGGTCATCCCGGCCGCCGACGCGGCCAAGCTCAAGAACCAGGGCATCGGCACCACCTTCCAGCTGCTCGAGAAGGCGGGCGAGCCGAAGGCGCGCCGGGAGCTGGCCCGGGCCGTGAAAATCCCCGAGAAGACGCTCGACGGCTGGGTCCAGATGGCGGACGTCATGCGCGTCAAGGGCGTGGGGCCAGATGTCACCCGGCTCCTGGCGGCGTGCGGGGTGCACACGGTGGCGCAGCTGAAAACCCAAGACGCCACCAAGCTCAACGACGAGATTACTAAAGTAAATTCGAAGTCGCACCTGAGCGAAAATCCGCCCTCGGTCGAGCACCTCCAGGCGTGGATCGCGCAGGCCCAGACCCTGCCGATCGTTCTTCATTAATAGGACGTTCTGCGGTACGATGGCCGGCGGTCCTCATGAGCGAGCGCACGCAGGTGAGGGGTATTTGCATCCAGCAGGCGAGTGCAGCGAGCCGACTCGATGCGCCGAACCGGAGTAAGCGAGCGGATTTGAGATGGAGATGACGTTCGACGGTCCCAGCCGTGGGGCCCAACCTGCCGGCGGAATGACCGGCGCGCGGTTGGCCAACGGCGTCAGGCTCAACGATCGCTACGAGATCGAGGAGTTCCTCGGCCGCAGCCCCTACGGCGAGAGCTACCGCGCGCGCGACATGGCGTCCGGACAGCTGGTCACGATCAAGGCGCTCAATCCAGCGCTGATCGCCGACGGCGCCACCATGGAGCGGCTGACGCGGGAGGTTCAAACCGCGGCCACGCTCGATCACAAAAACATCGCCACGACCTACGGCCTCTTCGGCGCGCAGGTGGGCAACGATCCCGTGGCCTACCTCGCCTGCGAGTTCGTCGACGGGCAGACGCTGCGCGACATGCTCGAGAAGAAGCGCGCCTCGGGACGCGCTTTCTCGCTCAAGGGCGGGTACAACGTCATCGCGCACTTGTGCAACGCGCTCGTGTACGCGCACGGCGCGACGGTGCACGGCGGGCTCACGCCCGACTCGGTGATGGTCAACTCCGCCGGGCGCGTGAAGCTGACCGACTTCGGGCTGGCGCGCACGCTCAAGCCGCTCGACAACTTCCGCGCGCAAGTGGCCGCCGGGACGATGGCCGCGCTGGCGCCGGAGATGATGGCGTCGCCGGAGTCGGCCGACGCGCGCGCCGACCTGTACTCTGTCGGCGTCATCCTGTTCGAGCTCTTGACGGGGCGCACGCCGGCCGATTCGTTCGAGCGGCCGAGCGTCGCGGCGCCCGGCGTGCCGCCGGCGGTCGATCCCGTCGTCGAGACCTGCTTGAAGCCGCAGCCCGACGAGCGCTACGCCGACGCGCAGGCGCTCAAGGACGCCTTGCAGACGGCGCTGGCGGCGGATCTCGCCGGGCCGAACGCGCAGGCCGCCGCGGCCATCGCCATGCCGCCGGGCGCGGCGCCGCAGGCGCGCAAGCAGCCGATGCCGGTGGTGAACACGCCGACGCCGCCGCCGCGGCCGGCCATGTCGTCCGCGCCGAAGGCTCCGCCGCCGAAGCCGCCCGCGCAGCCGACGCCGCCGCCACAGCAGGCGCCAGCGCCGATGTCGTCGGCGCCGCCGCCGCAGGCCGCGCCGCAACAGCCGCGCCGCCCGTCGCTGGAGCAGGCCGCGGTGCCCAAGTCGTTCAACGTCGACGCCGCGCTCTCCGCCGTCGACGATACGCACGAGCGCTGGCTGATCCAGAAGGACAAGCTCGACTTCGGTCCCTTCTCGATGAAAGACGTCCGCTCGCAGATCGAGCAGGGCAAGATCAAGGGCGAGCACGTCATCATCGACACCGAGAACGGGCAGCGCCAGCACGTGCGCGATCACGCGCAGCTCCGTCAGATCGTGATGGAGGCCGAGGCGCGCCTCGGCGAGCAGGAGCGCCTCGACAAGGAAGCGCACGATCGCAACAAGTTCCGCGGGCGCATGGTCACCATCTTCGCGCTCGTCGGCGTGGTCATCCTGGCCGGCGGCGGCTTCGCCTTCTGGTACGCCAAGCAGCACGGCGCCTTCGAGACCAAGGTGGTCAAGCAGGTCGTGCACGACGGCGAGTACGACTTCATGAAGGGCGTCGAGATCTCGATGAAGGTCGATCCGCCCGCGCCCAAGCCGCATCGTCCGTCGTCGGGCAGCCACAAGAACAAGAACGGCAAGAACGAGTTCAGCGACGTGACCAACCTCGGCGACGCCTCGGAGGGCGGCGGCGACGAGACGCTCGACCAGGCGGTCGTGCAGCGCGTGATGACGCAGAACTTCCGCGTGCTCGTCGGCTGCATCGCCGAGGAGCGGCGGCGCAACTCGTCGCTGCACAACGTCGACATGGACTTCATCATCAAGGGCTCGGGCCAGGTGTCGGCGGTCAAGGTCAACGGCTCGACCTCCTCGGCGATGGCCTCGTGCATGTTCGGCAAGATGCAGACCGTCACGTTCCCCAAGTTCAACGGCGCGAAGACCCACGCCTCGTTCTCGCTGGCCCTGAAGTAACACCATGCGCATTCGCGATCGGCCCAAGGCTGGAGCGTGGCTCGGCTTCGCCTTGAGTGTGCTGTTCGCGGGCATCATGGTGCCGCTGACGACGTTCGACCTGTGGACGGGGCCGGCGGTGGACGCGTCGGGGCGCGCGGTGTTCACCGTGCGTCTGCCCGAGACGTCGCTGTGGCACGACACGCTCGTCGGCGCGCGCATCGAGCACCGCCGCCTGGTGGTGGCGCGCGGCGAGAAGATCGATCCCGGCGACAAGCGCCTCATCGACGCCTACGAGGTCGGGCGGCGGCCGCCGTCGCTCGGGCTGCTCCTCGGCCTCGGGATCGCCTACTTCATGCTGGGCATGCTGCTCACGTCGTACCTGCGCAACTTCGGGTATCGCGGGCGGCGGCTGCGTACGCAGCTGACGATGCTCGGCTGCCTCATCGCGGCGGCGGCGCTGTACAAGGCGTATCTCCTGTTGACGCCGTTCAGCGCCTACTGGCTGCCGATCGGCGCCTTCTCGATCTCGGTGGCGGTGCATCACGATCGGCAGGTGGCGTTCGCCGGCACGGTCGCGCTCTCGTTCCTCGTCGGGTCGCTGATCCCGTTCGACCTCGGGCTGGCGATGGTGCTCCTGCTGCAAGGCTTCGGCGCCATCATGTTCTTGTCGTTCCCGCGCAAGTCGTTCGGGCTCGTCGCCGCGGGCATGGGCGGCGGGCTCCTCGCCGGCGTCGGCTACCTCGCGCTCTACTTCCTCGTGCGCGGGCGGCTGCCCGACGAGGACACCACGTCGCTGGTGTCGTCGGGGATCATCGGCGCCGTCGGCGGCGGCGTCGCGGCCGGGGTCATCGCGCTGCTGGTGGCGCCGCTGTTCGAGCGCGCGCTCGGCGAGGTGCCGCGCGGCAAGCTGATCGAGCTGACCGATCTGAACAACCCGCTGCTCAAGCGCATCGCCGAGAAGGCGCCGGGCACGTGGGCGCACTCGCTGGCGATGGCCAACATGGCGGAGTTGGCGGCGACGGCGATCGGCGCCAATGCGCTCCTGACGCGCGTGGGCGCCTACTACCACGATCTCGGCAAGTCGTCGGCGCCGCAGTACTACATCGAGAACCTGCACGCGGGCGAGCCGTCGCCGCACGACTCGCTCGATCCCGACGTGTCGGCGGACGCGATCTTCGCGCACTGCACCGAGGGTGTCCGCCTCGGGCGCGGAGCGGGCATCCCCGAGCCGGTGCTCGACTTCATGCACATGCACCACGGCAACGGGCTGCTCGAATATTTCTGGCACAAGAACGAGCAGCTCGGGAATCCCAAGCGCCTGTCGGAGAAGGCGTTCCGCTATCCGGGCCTGCCGCCGCAGACGAAGGAGACGGGCATCCTGGCCATCTGCGACGCGGTCGAGGCGGCGTCGCGCACGCTCAAGTCACCGTCGGAGCGCGATCTGTCGTCGCTGGTGCAGCGCATCGTGTTCGGCAAGCTCCGCCTGGGGCAGCTCGATCAGTCGGGGCTGACCTCGTCGGACTTGAAGGCGCTGTGCAACTCGCTCGTCGATACGCTGAAGAGCTCGTTTCACGTGCGCATCGAGTATCCGTGGCAGAAGGAAGAGCGCGCGGCGCAGAAGGCGGCCGACGGCCAGCCGGCGACGGCGGCAGCGGCGCCGGCGAGCGAGGCAGCGGCGCCGGCGAGCGACGCGCCGCCGCCGGTAGCGGACGCGGCGGCGACGAGCGAGCGGCCGCCGTCGGGCGAGGGTCCCGTCGAGCAGGCGAGCATCACGCAGCGTATCCTCATCGAGGAGCGCCTCGACTCGGCTGACGAGCCGCGGCCGCGCACCATCCGAAAGCCGGCGGCGAAGGGGTAGCGGCTAGGCTTTGAAGAAGCCGGCGCCGGCGTGCTTGTTGCGCGCCTCGGGGCCGCCGAAGCGGAAGCCGACGACCTGCTCGGCGCCGAAATAGAACCGCTCCGCCTTGTGCGTGACGAACACGATCTCCGCCGACAGCTCGACGCGCATGATGCGCGGGATCTGCAGGACCTCCTGGCCGAGCGCGACGTAGGCGGTCGCGTCGACCTCCTCGGGCACGACGTAGGCGTTGCCGTCCTTCTTCACTTGCGGGGCGCTCTGCAGGATCTTGTCGATGGATAGCGGCATGAAGGCACAATAAGTCCGAACCCGGCGGGCGTCCAGGGTCTCAGAAGACGTAGGGAACGCAGCAGCTCGATGGCGGTGACATACAGCTCGCGGTGGCGAACGGCGCGAGCAGCCGGTCGAGCTCGGCGCACTGTCCCGCCGGGTTGCCGACGTTGATGTGCGAGCCGTCGGGACAGGTCACGTCGTACGTGCCATCGGTGATGGTGAGCGACGTCGATCCGCCCTGGAGGGTCCAGCGGACTCCCGCCGGCGTCACGCCGCCACTCGTGCTGAACGCGCACGCGACGTTCTGGGCCGCGTAGTAGTCACCATCAACGCCCGAGAAGGTGTAGAAGCCGGCGCCGGATTGCCAGGTGACGCCATGGCTGTTGCCTCCGCCGCTCGGGCGGCAGCAGCCTTTGGGCACGAAGCACTCGGACAGCTGCGCGAAGAACGTGGCGATGCAGGTGCCGGCGATGGAGGTCCCGGCGCAGAAGCCTCCCGCGTCGACTGGGGTATCGAACCCGTCGGGCGGCGGCATGATGCAGACAGCGAAGTCGGACGGTACTGCGAGATCGGCGACGGACAAATCGGCGACTGAGAGATCGTCGACGGGCGCGCCGAGATCGACCGCCGCGGTGGTGTCGTCGCCACAAGCCGAAGCCAGGAACAACAGCGCAAGACAGAGGTTACGCACCGCGATCGCAGGATAACATGCGGACCGTCGCCCTCGCTCGGGCGCGCCGGACACGGTTTGGGCGCGCTCGATCGCGCTTGACCGCGTCGCACACGGATTTGCGCGCGGTGATCGTGGAGTCGCGCGCGGGCCGGATACTTCCGTGACTGAATCGCGCTCAGCCGCATCGGACGCCGGTTTGCGCGCGCGCGGCGGCGCGAGTGCGCGACATCGCTCGCGCCGGCGCGCGGTTTCCACAGGCTGTGGATGGCCGTGGGGAAAACTTTTGAAGCTTGTTGCCCGCAGGGCAAACGCGCGCAATCCGAGTGCAATCGCGCGGGCCCGCAACTGTGGACAACGTGTGAGCCGCTTGCCACGGGATCGCGACGTGCGTAGTGTCGTCTTCGTCGGGCGGTACGACGACGAACCAAGAACCTCGAAAGGGGATCGCGGCCTCGAAAGAGGAAGCGAGCTCCGACGGCGAAGGAGACTCTGTAGCGCCGGCGCAAGCGACTTCGGCCGCGAGCGACAAAGCGCAGGAGAGGTGGCGCGCAAGCGTCCATCGCCGACGGTAGCCAAGCCCCTCGGGAGGAGACGTCGCACGGCGGCCAACGCGCGGGCTAACTCCTCGTGCGGGACGTCGACGGGCGGCGAAGGGTCCCCGGTGCTGCGCTGAAAATGCGTGGAGGCCGGGGGGCCGAAAACCCAGGAGAGGCGCCCGTGGAGGCGGGCAAGGCGATCCGGCTGGAACCCTGAAGAAGGCTGAACCGCAAGAGAGGATCGCCGCTCGGTCGCACGAGCGGACGAGGGACGACGAGGGAAGACCGCGAAGTGCGGGCCGAGGTCGGCGCAAACCGACGGAAGCCAAGCGCAGGGCGGGAGCGGCAAACACCTGAGCCGCTACTTCTCGTCACGCGAAGACTCTGAAGCGGACGGCAACTTCACGAGGGGCACGGCACCGGGCGGGCGACCGCGCGAGGCCGGCCGGATTCGCTGAAGTCTCTGGAGGGACGGTTCGTCGTCGTAGCGCGCCGACGTAACGCGTCGTAGACTTCGGGCGTGAACCGCGCGCCCGCCGCGCTTCTTGCCGCGTGTGCGCTCGTCTCATCGAGCGCGTGGGCCGGCGATCTGTTCTCCAACATCGATGCGGTGGCGAGCGAGCTGAAGGCGCCCGATGCCTCGCGCCGGCGCGACGCCGTCGACAAGCTCGACGCGTGGACCGGCGACGAGGCCAAGCCGCTTTTGCTGCTCGCGCTCGGCGACGCCGATGCCGACGTGCGCGCGCACGCGGCGGACTCGCTCGGGCGCCATCACGTGCTCGAGGCGGTGCCGCGCCTGGTCGGCGCGCTCGGCGATCCCGACGCGCACTTGCGGGCGTCGGCGGCGGAGGCGCTGGGGGCGCTGCTCGGCGGATCGGGCGCGGGCGAGCCGACCAAGGACGCGGTGCGCGCCGTCGAGACGCTGGAGCGCGCGCTCGGCGACGGCGAGCACGAGGTGCGCGAGGCGGCGGTCGTCGCGCTCGGCCGATTGCCGCCGACGCTCGGCAAGCGCACGGCGGTGGCGCTCACCGGTCGGCTCGACGACGAGGCCGCGGGCGTGCGGCAGCGCGCGGCCGAGGTGCTCGGACGCATGCGCGAGGCGCGCGCGGTGGTGCCGCTGCTCTCGCGGCTCGCCGATCCGACGCGCGAGGTGCGCGCCGCGGCGCTCGACGCGCTCGCGGCCATGGGCGACGCGCGCGCGGTGCCGGCGATCGTACGCATGCTCAAGGATCCCGCCGAGGACGTGCGCGCCGAAGCGGTGAGCGCGCTCGGGCGCTTGCAGGCCAAGGGGGCGGTCGGTCCGCTCGTCGAGGTGCTGCAGCGTGGGCCGTCGGATGCGCTGCGTGCGCGGGCGGCGTTCGCGCTCGGGCAGATCGGGACGGCCGACAGCGTCGAGGCGCTGGTGGCCGCGCTCGATCACGACGAGCTGCAGGCCGCGGCCAAGGAGGCGCTGGTGCGCGTGGGCGCGCGCGCGGTGGCGCCCTTGTGCGCGCACCTCGGCGACGCCAAGCCCGACCGCGCCGGGCTGTACGTGGACCTGCTGCGCGAGCTCGGCCAGGCGTCGGCGACGCCGGCGCTGCTCGACGAGCTCGGGCGCGGGCGGCTGCCCGAGGAGAACGTGGTCGACGCGCTCGCCGCCATGCTGCGCGCGTCGGGCAAGCACGACGGCAAGCAGGATGATCGGCTGATGGTGACGCTGGTGTCGCTCCTGTCGTCGCCGTCGGGGACGGTGCGGCGTCACGCCGCCGAGGCGCTGCGCGGGACCGCCGATGCGCGCGCCACCTCGGCGCTGGCGGCCGCCACCAACGACGACGAGCGCGACGTGCGCGTGGTGGCCATCGGCGAGCTCGGCCGGCTGGGGGCCAAGGAGGCGCTCGGCGAGCTCGAGCACGCGCTCGGCTCGTCCGACGAGGCGACGGCGGCGGCGGCGGCGCGCGCGCTCGGCCAGCTCGGCGATCGGCGCGCGGTCGAGCCGCTCGTCGGGGCGCTCGGGCGCAACGAGCGGCGGGTGCGGCGCGAGGCGGCCGATGCGCTCGCCCGCGTCGCCGACGGCAGCGCCACGCCGTCCTTGCTGCGCGCCGTGCGCACGGCGGCGCCCGATCGGCGCGCGACGGCGATCGTGGCGCTCGGCGGCGTCGTGCGCCACCGGCCCGACGCGACCGCGCGCGAGCTGCTCTTCGGCTACGCCGAGGGCAGCGACGCCGCGGCGGCGCTGGCGGCGCTCGACGCGCTCGGCGCCATGGGCGACCGCGCCGCGGTGCCGCGGCTCGCGCACCTCGTCGAGTCGCGCTTCGACGACGACGTGCGCGGGCGGGCGCTAACGGCGCTCGGCGACATCGGCGGCGACGCGGCGACGCGCACGCTGGTCTCGATGCTCGCGGGCGACTACGGCGATCCGCGGGTGCGCGCCGAGGCCGCCTGGTCGCTCGGCAAATTCCGGAATTCCGGACATTCCGCGGCCGTGGCCGCCGCGCTGACCGAGGCGCTCCATTCGTCGTCGCCGTCGGTGCGGGCCAACGCGGCCGCCGCGCTCTATCGGCTGGGGCGCGCGCCCGACGACCTCGCCCGGCTGGTCGACGATCGCGACCCGGCGGTTCGCGGCAACGCGGCCCTCGCGCTCGGGCGCGCCGGCAAGGCCAAGACCTCGCTCGCGCGGCTCGCCGAGCGTGACGAAGATCGCTGGGTGCGCGCCGCCGCCAAGCGCGCGGCCACCGGCGCCGGCCCCTCCCCCGCCGCCGACTGGATCGCGCTCGACGTCGTCGACTTCGACGGCGCGCCGCTCGGCGACGCTGGTTACCGTCTCGTCCTGCCCGACGGGCTGCAGCGGACCGGCGTCACAGACGAGCGCGGCGTCATCCGCGAAGAATCCGTACCCGCGGGCGCCTGCACGCTGCTGCTCGACGAAGCCGCTCCGTCACGTTAGATTCACGGGATGGGTCTCGCCGCGCTCATCATACCGATGATTCCCGGCGTGATCTGGCTGTGGATCATCTACCGCACCGATTGGTACGAGCCGGAGCCGAAGCGCCTCGTGCTCGCCACCTTCGCGCTCGGCATCATCGCCATCGCGCCTGCGTTCGCCGGCGAGCGGCTGGCCGGGATGTTCTATCCGTTCCTGCGCTACGTCGAGTCGGGCGCGATCGCGCCGATCCCGATGGCGATCGGCTGCTTCCTCGTGATCGGCCCGTGCGAGGAGCTGGCGAAGTTCGCCTCGGTGCGCTTGTTCGTCTATCGCAACAAAGAGTTCAACGAGCCGCTCGACGGCATCATCTACGCCGCGGCGGCGGCGCTCGGCTTCGCCAGCCTCGAGAACGTGCTCTACGTGATCGACTGGCACACCGGGCACATCCAGTGGGGCGCGCTCGGCATCCGCTCCTTGTTCGCGCTGCCCGGGCACGTCATCTTCTCGACGACGTGGGGCTACGCGCTCGGGCGCAGGAAGTTCGACGAGAACTACCGCGTGTGGCCGATGGTGGTCTGCGCGGCGCTCCTGCACGGGCTCTACGATTTTCTGCTGATCTACAAACCGCTGTCGCCGCTCATCTGGCTCTACATGTCGCTGATGGTGCCGATCATCGTGCGGCAGATCAGGCTGCTGCGCGCAGAGTCGCCGTTTGCTCCGGGAGGCGCGCTTGCGCAGCCTGGCGCAGGTGACGACGCGCGCGGTGCAACCGGGACATGACGGTGCCGACGGGGCAGTCGAGCGCGCGCGCGATCTCGCGGTAGCTCAGCTCTTCGATCTCGGCGAGCTCGAGGATGCGCCGCTCGGCCGGTGCCAGCGCGGCCAGCGCAGCGGCGAGGTCGCCCTCGTCGAGCGGCGGAGGCTCGGGCTCGCGCGGGGGCTCCGCGGGCACCAGCGTCATCACGCGCGCCCGCAGGCGCTCGTCGCGCATGCGGCGGCGGCGCTCACTGATGGCGAGGTTGCACAGGATGCGGCACAGCCACGCGCGGCCGTTCGAGCCCGGCTGGTAGCGATGGCGCGCGGCGATGGCGCGCGCGAACGTCTCCTGCACGAGGTCGTCGGCGTCGGCGCCGGCCCAGCGACGGGCGAGGCGCGAAAGGAGACGCGCGTGTGGGTACAGCTCGGCGATGAATTCGTGAAGCTCCATGGCCGGGGCTGCATTGCAGCGGGCGTGCCGGGCGCGATTTCGCGTGGTTGCGGCGCGGGCGTGCCGTTTTGTCAGCGCGCGGCGAGCAGATGTGGCAACGAGTCGATGACGTCGCTGGCGACGAGGCCGGTCTCGGAGCGCAGCCCGGCGGCGCGATCGCCGGCGGCGCCGTGCAGGTAGACGGCGGCGCAGGCGG
>Ga0134125_10005244_pt1 | contig 14750 bp, 13 predicted proteins | sample KB31751_FD_96464 | JGI IMG/M metagenome (GOLD analysis project Ga0134125, IMG submission 96464) | Terrestrial soil microbial communities with excess Nitrogen fertilizer from Kellogg Biological Station, Michigan, USA - KB3-175-1 | ecosystem: Environmental > Terrestrial > Soil > Unclassified ... | reverse complement strand
CCGGCAAAGCTGCCGAAGGCACTTACATGTCGACCGCCGCCTGGCTCGACGACCCACGCCCGGAGGTGCAGGCCTTCGTCAAGAAGATCAAGGCCAAGATGAATGGCTCGCTGCCGCCCTACAGCGGCCCGCGCTCCTACGACATCGTCTACTCATTCAAATACTGCTTCGAGAAAGCTGGCATCACCAATAAGCCCGCTGATCTCGCCAGCGATCGCGACAAGATCCGCGAGTGCCTCGGCACGCTGAAGGACTTCCCCGGCGTGGCGGGACCAATCACCATGGACGCCGTGCGTGACGGAACCGGCATCACCGCGATCCTGAAAGTGGTCAATGGCAAGTACGTCAATGTCGCGAAGTAATCGGGGCCCGGCAGCGATGCCGGCGTCGATTGGATAACAAATGACGGCGCCCCGGCTCGTAGGGGCGCCGTGCGGGGAGGCGTTGCGTTTGTCCAAAGCAGGCGACAAAAGTTGGATCGGGCAATCGGTTGAGCGGATCGAGGACCTGACGCTTCTTGCCGGGCGCGGGCGCTATATCGACGACGTGGGTGTTCCGCCCGGCACCCTACACGCGGCGATCCTGCGCTCGCCGCACGCCCACGCCGAAATCCGCGCCATCAACACCGAGGCGGCCCGGTGCGCGCATGGCGTCGCCGCTGTCATCACCGCCGCCGACGTAACGAAGCTGTCGGCTTCGCTCGTGGTCGGCGTGAAGGCGCCAATTGAATGCTGGCCGATCGCGACAAGCCGCGTGCGCTATGTCGGCGAGCCGGTAGCGGTGGTCGTCGCCACCGACCGTTATCTCGCCGAAGACGCCCTCGAACTGATCGAGGTCGACTACGCGCCGCTGCCGGCGATCGTCGATCCGCTCGCCGCGCTTGATCCGAAGCTGCCGCCGTTGCACGAGGGCCTCGGCGGCAATATCGCGAGCGACCGCTCGTTCCGTTACGGTGATCCCGAGCGCGCGTTCGCTGAGACCGCGCGGAAAGTCTCGGTTTCCATCAGCTACCCGCGTAACTCATGCACACCGATCGAGACCTACGGAATCGTAGCCACATATGACCCCGGCGAAGACGCCTACGATGTGCTCGCCAATTTTCAGGGGCCGTTCAGCCTACACGCGGTGATGGCGCGGGCATTGAAAGTACCCGGGAACCGGTTGCGTCTGCGCACCCCACCCGACTCCGGTGGCAGCTTTGGCATCAAACAGGGCGTGTTCCCCTATGTCGTGCTGATCGGCGTTACCGCGCGGGCTGCCGGCCGGCCAGTAAAGTGGGTTGAAGACCGGCTTGAGCATCTTTGCGCATCGGTATCAGCGACCAATCGCGTGACCCAGCTTGAAGCAGCGGTCGACGCCGACGGCCGCGTGCGCGCGCTGTCCTATGACCAGATCGAAGACGTCGGCGCGCACATCCGCGCGCCCGAGCCGGCGACCCTCTACCGGATGCACGGCAATCTCACGGGCGCCTATGACATCCGACATGTCACGGTGCGAAATCGCGTTGTGGTGACCAACAAAACACCGACCGGACTGAACCGCGGCTTCGGCGGTCCGCAAATGTATTATGCGCTCGAACGACTGATGCAGCGAGTTGCGGTCGAGCTTAAGCTCGATCCCATCGACGTGATCCGTCGCAATCTGGTGCCGGCTAAGGCGTTTCCCTACCGGACCGCGAGCGGCGCCCTGCTTGATTCCGGCGACTATTCGCATGCGCTCGATGTTGCACTGGCTGAGGGTGGATTCGCCGAGCTGAAAAAGCACCGCGACGTAGCGCGCGCGCAGGGACGCATTTATGGGATTGGCTGCGCGGCCGTGGTTGAGCCAAGCGTCTCGAATATGGGCTACATCACGACGGTGCTCACGGCAGAAGAGCGGCGGCGCGCGGGAGCCAAGAATGGCGCACAGGCGACTGCCACCGTCGCTTTCGATCCGCTTGGCGGGGTCACCGTGCACACCGCTTCGGCACCGCAGGGGCAAGGCCACCGCACCGTGCTGGCACAAATTGTTGCCGATGCGTTTGGGCTTGCGCCGAGTGACATTCGTACCGTCAGCGAAATAGATACCGCGCGCGATGCCTGGTCGATCGCCTCAGGCAACTACTCCAGCCGATTCGCGGCGGCAGTCGGCGGCGCGGCGCACCTTGCCGCTACGCGGCTCAAGGAAAAACTAGCGCGCACAGCAGCCGCGCAACTCAATGTTCCCCCGACTGAGATCGAATTCGCCGGCGGACGCGTGCGCGCGCGGGGCAATCCGGACAATAGCATTCCGTTCGCGCGGCTCGCCGCCACCAGCCACTGGTCGCCGGGTATAGTGGCCGACGGCAATGAGGCGCTGCGCGAGACCGTGTTCTGGACGCCACCGGAACTTACCGCGCCGACTGAGGCCGACGAAGTCAATTCATCACTCTGCCACGGATTCATCTTCGATTTCTGCGGAGTCGAGGTCGATCGCGTCACAGGCGCAGTACGCGTCGACAAATATGTAACCATGCATGACTGCGGGCGCGTTCTGCATCCCGGTATGGTTGCGGGCCAAATCACCGGGGGTTTCGCTCAGGGGATCGGCGCCGCTCTCTACGAAGAGTTCGCCTACTCGCCGGACGGCGCCTTTCTCGCCGGGACCTTCGCAGACTATCTCCTGCCAACGACCACTGAAGTCCCCACGCCCACCATTCTGCACGTCGAGACACCCTCACCGTTCACACCTCTTGGCGCCAAGGGCGTCGGCGAAGGCAATTGCATGAGCACGCCGGTCTGTCTCGCCAATGCTGTGGCCGACGCACTCGGAATTGTCGCGATTGACCTGCCGATGACGCCGGCGAAGCTGGCCGTTCACATTCATCCGACCGAACGCGCGCCGGGCCGCGTGCGGGGGCGATCTTGAAGCCCGCCCGCTTCGACTATCTGCGTGCTGGGACGATGGCGGAAGCGCATGCCACGCTTGCCGCCGATGGTGACGATGCCCGAATCCTCGCGGGCGGGCAGAGCCTGCTGCCGATGCTGTCGATGCGGATGGCGCGCCCGAAAGTCCTGATCGACATCATGCATCTGCCGGAACTGGCGAAAATCGAAGCCGACGCGAATGCCATCCGCATCGGCGCCGGCGTACGGCAGGCGAAACTTCTGGCATGGCCTGCGCTTCACGAACGCCAACCGCTCCTGGCGGCCGCGTTGCCATGGGTCGGACACGCCCAAACCCGCAGCCGCGGGACAGTCTGCGGCTCGGTCGCCCACGCCGATCCGAGTGCCGAAATTCCGCTCGTCCTACTCGCGCTCAAAGGCGCCATCCATTTGTCGTCACGTCAAAAGCAGCGGCGCGTTCCGGCCGTTGATTTCTTCACCGGGATAATGTCGACGGCGCGTAATGATGACGAGTTGATTGAGGGCATTGAGGCACCGTGCCGCACACCCGGGCATGGCTATGCGTTCCGCGAATTCGGCCGGCGCCACGGCGATTTCGCGATCGTGGCTTGCGCGGCCGTGGCGCAAGCTGACGGCGTGCGCCTTGCGATCGGCGGCGTCGCTGATTGCCCCACCGTCCGCGACTATCCCGATCTCACTGGCACAGCGCTCGATGACGCACTCGACGGATTCGCCTGGGAGCTCGACGCGCGGGACGATCTGCACGCAACCGGGAGTTTTCGCCGCAATCTCGTCCGACAGCTTGGTCGGGCCGTAATCGAGGAGGCGCGCCGATGCCGCGCTTGAGCGCCGACGCCCACCACCGCATCCGGTTGAAGCTCAACGGTCGCACGGTAGAGGCCGATGCCGAGCCGCGCATGCTGCTGACTGATTTCCTGCGTCACAATCTAGCGATGACCGGCACCCATGTCGGCTGTGAGCACGGTGTGTGCGGCGCCTGCACAGTCGAGATTGATGGCGTGCCCGCCCGCGCCTGCCTGACACTTGCGGTCCAGACTGATGGCGCCAACATCCGTACTGTCGAAGGCCTTGCGCCCGAGCCTGGTCGCTTGTCCATCCTGCAGGAGGCGTTCCGCCGCCATCACGCGCTGCAATGCGGCTTCTGTACCGCCGGGATCCTGATGTCGCTCGAATGCTATCTGCGCGACAATCCGTCGCCCGACGAACCGGCGCTGCGCGATTATCTCGGCGGCCATCTGTGCCGCTGCACCGGTTACGTCCCGATCATCGCCGCGGCGCTTGATGCCGCCGCGCGGCTACGCGAAGCGCACAAGCATGCTTGATCTCGGCACCAGCTTCCTGGCCAGCGTCGAACGCGACCCGCATGCGCTGGCGATTGTCGATGACGATGTGCGTTTGACCTACGCCGATTGGTATAGGCGGATTTCCGCTGTCGCCGACGCACTCGGCAACCTCGGGCTCACAAGCGGCGATCATTTGCTGACCGTGCTGCCAAATCGGTGGCAGGCCGCGACCCTGCATTGGGCATGCCAGTTCGCCGGCGTCATCCTCACGCCCGTGAACTGGCGCGTGACCGCCGCTGAACTCGATTTCCTGGTGGAGAATTCTGAAGCGAAAGCAATAGTTTATGATGGCATCGCGGCGACAAGCGTCAAACAGTCGGCGCAGGCTCAGAACCGCGCGCGCATAGCGCTCGAGGCGCCGAAATCCGGCGAAACCGCGTGGACCGCGCTCGTAGAGCAGAAAGCGCCGGATGCAGCGCCGCACGCAACGGCCGATGCGTGGTCCATCATGCTTTACACGTCAGGCACCACGGCACAGCCAAAGGGTGTGCCGCGTCGCCACAGCGCGGAACGCGCGGCGGCGCTCGCGCATGTCGCACAGAACATGTACGCCAACGGCGAGCGTACGCTCGGGGTCATGCCGCTGTATCACACCATGGGCGTGCGGTCGCTGCTGGCAATGTCCCTGATTGGCGGCACGTTCGTCTGTCTGCCGCGCTTCGATGTTCAGAAAGCGCTGGCGCTGATAGCGGCGGAAAAAATCAGCAATCTCTATTTGGTGCCGACACTCTACCATGATCTCGTTCATCACGAACGTTTTGCCACGGTCGATGTAAGCTCGGTGCGCAAGCTCGGTTTTGCAGGCGCTCCGATGACTGACGGTCTGCTCAAAGCGTTGCAAGCCGCGTTCAAACCCGAGCTGTTTGTCAATCACTATGGGTCGTCGGAAATCTACACCTTCACTATCGACCAGAATGCGCCGGCAAAGCCTGGCTCTGCCGGGCGCGCCGGGATCAATCAGCGCGTGCGCGTCGTCAAACTCGGCGCCACTTCGCCCGACCAAATTGCCGCTACTGGAGAGGAAGGCGAGGTGATCGCCCAACTCATGAGCGACGAGGCGTTCGAAGGCTATTGGCGGCGGCCAGAAGCGGACGCCAAGGCCATTCGGAAAGGATGGTACTTCACCGGCGACACTGGATATTTCGACTCGGATGGCGATTTGTTCGTCACGGGTCGCGTCGATGACATGATTATCAGCGGTGGCGAGAACGTCTCACCGGTCGAAATCGAAAGCTGTTTGTCACTCCACCCGGCCGTATCAGAGGTTGCGGTCGTCGGCCTTCCAGACGAGCGCTGGGGAAAAGTGATCGCTGCTTTCGTCAAGCGCCGCAAGGGCGTCGAGATGACCGAACTCGATGAGTTTTGCCAGACCTCCGGTCTCGCCAAATTCAAGCGTCCGCGTCGTTATTTGTTCGTGCGCGAAATACCTAAATCGCCGGTCGGCAAGCTCCTTCGCCGGAAGCTTGTAGCCGGCGAGTATGAAGTCGAGAGCGCCGCGCCTGACCTATCAGACAATGGAAACGCAGCATGACGTCTATGACCTCGTCCGACCCACGCCTCGCCACACTTGAAGGCTTCCGTGTGGAAATCGATGTCGCTCAGGAACGTGCCGATATCATCCTCGACCGGCCGCCGTTCAACATCATCGAGATGCCACAGCGCGATCAGTTGCGGCTAACTTTTGACGCGCTCGACGAAGACAAGAACGTGCGCGTTATTGTGCTGCGCGCAGTCGGGGAGCATTTTTCGAGTGGCGGCAACATCAAGGGTTTCATGGAAGCGACGCCCGAGCATGTCTCAAAGCTTGCCTGGAACATCGCGGCGCCGGCGCGGTGCACCAAGCCGGTCGTCGCGGCCAATCGCGGTTATTGCTTTGGTGTTGGTTTCGAGATTTCCCTTGCCTGCGATTTTCGTATTGCTTCGGAGACCTGCTTTTACGCTTTGCCGGAACAGAAACTCGGTCAGATTCCGGGTTCGGGAGGCTCGGCGCGCCTGCAGAAGATCATAGGCATTACGCGCACGAAGGACATTGTGATGCGGTCCAAACGAATCAGTGGCAGGCAGGCTTACGAATGGGGAATCGCAACCGAATGTGTGCCGGACGGCAGGCTCGAAGTTGCGACCGATGAATTGGTTAAAGAGTTGCGCGCGTTTTCTCCGCTAGCACAGCGCACTGCCAAAAAACTGCTTAATGACACAGAAGACGCGACCCTCTCCATTGCTATTGAGCTTGAGGGCCATTGCTATAGCCGGCTGCGGCAGTCAGATGACTTCCGTGAGGGGGTCGAAGCATTCCACGCCAAGCGGCCGGCAAAATTTGGCGGGCGGTAACGTCATGTATCGATTGTAGGGATGATGCGCCGCCGCCTGGCGGCAACCCCGCTCGGGGGTTTTTTGTTGAGTCTGCGCGTGGGAGGAAGCGAAAGCGTGGAACTATCCTTAAAAGAGCGCTTTCCTAATTGTTTCAATTTGAATCGTTTGGTGTAATTGGATCCCGACTTGTTTGTGTTTCTCTGGAGGGCAATCGGGAATGCATCATGGCCGATCGCCGCAAACTGTTTCGCTCTCGCGTGCTCAAAAGCGCAAAATTCGTTCTGGGCACGTCATCCACGCTTAATTGTATGGTCCGCAACCTTACGGACTTGGGTGCTCGCGTCCAGATTTCCCACTCTGCCGATTTGCCAGAAAAGCTGACAATTACCTTTGATCGCGGCCGAACGCTTCGATCATGCCGGATTGTTTGGCGAAATCCAACCGAAGCAGGTCTTGAGTTTGTGCGGCACGGGGTAGATCGATGATCGCCGCCGAAAAATATCAGAAAGTTGCCGCAGAGCTGCGAGCCAAAGCTCGCAAGGAATCTAGCGAGCACGTAAAAGCGGAGCTTGAGAGCCTTGCGACGTGCTACAGCATTATGGCCAGGCGGGCCCGAGACCTAATCGACAAACCTAATTGTCTAAAGGCAGGCCCAACTGTGGCGCATTGAAATCCGCCTTCGCTTGCTCGCACTGGGTCTGCTCGGAGCCGAAAGCGCTGACCACTGTTGCCGCGCTATCGTTATACGCTCAGTTTAATGTTGATGGGGATGGAGTCCCCCGACAACCGCCCTGTTATCCGACACTTTACCAACGGCCGCGGAAGTCACGTCGGTGGCCCCATCCGTCACGCCAAACCGGACCGGCGTACGCGTACACAGGAGCTGCGCCATACACGCGCGGTGCCGGATAAACCGGATATTCTTCAACTACCACTGGCGGCGGCGCTACAATGACGGGCCGGCGAACTACCACGGTCCGCTCCTCGACAACGACAGGCGGCACAGCCCGGTACCTGTACGTGTGAACTCCGCGCTCATAGCTTGGAACTTCGCTATAGGGAGTTACTGTCAGATCGGCGGCCACTGCCGGCGAGGCAAGAGCTAGTGCACTTGCTGCACCTAAGATCATTTTACGCATGGACGGTGTTCCCTCGCTTGTCGCCCTGTGGCGAGCAAACGCGGAAGCCCGTTGTTAGGTCCATGAACGGGTGTTCAGCCGTCCCATTTTGATTTCAAACGTCATAAATAATTTTGCGCGTGTAGAATCGATTTGAGTGCGGTTCCAGTAATAAGGAAATATCTCATCGGAACGCACAGGAAGGTTCCAGTGTTGGCCTCATAAGACCCATTTAAAAGGAGGTCAGTATGCATAGGGAGGACGAATATAAACATTTAGCCAATAGCACTCGGAAGCGCGGAGGCGAGGAACAAAACGCCCTATTGAGAGCGCAATGGGAAATTTTGGCCGCCACCTACGTGCGACTTGCCGATCAATCGAAGAAGATCGATGACACCGGCACGTATTACGATCCGGTCCCGCGGGACCGCACCTGAAGCGGACATCGCGAGCAGCCAGAGAAAGAAAGGGCCAAGGCGACAGTGAAAGCCTTGGCCCTACCAACCGCGTTGCTCTCGTGGACCGGTTAGGGTCCGCGGTCGGGAAAACAAACGCCGCCTAATCGCAGTAATGGCAAACTTTAAGCCGCTTGATGGAATGTCCGCTATTGGCACTTAGCGGACAATCTGACAGCACCGGCGCTTGTCCGCTATGGACCATAGCGGACAACCCAGTTTTGGCGCTGGACGGTTTACCCGCTTTTGACCCAAAGCGGACATTGGTTGCGCACCGCGGCCTATCGAAATTAACGCTGACTTTACGCGCGCCCGCCCAAACGGGAACAACATTTCTTGGCACCATTATAATTGCGCTACGCGCAATCGCGTCTCGTACAGGAGTACCCCCTATGACACGCAAGATTGTCAAAGCGCTCGTCACGACAGTTTCCCTCGCGGCGTTAGTGCTCGGAACTGGCCCCAGTATGGCGCATGGTCATGGCGGTGGTGGTGGCGGTGGTGGAGGCCGTGGCGGTGGTGGCGGTCACTGGGGGGGCGGCGGCCACTGGGGCGGTGGCGGAGCGCGATTTAGTGGTGCGCACTTCAGCGGCGCTCGAATGGGCATGTCTCGGTTCAGTGCCGCTCACATCAGTGGCCGCAATTTCAGTGGCCGTAATTTCAGCCGCATGTCGCGCGGCAACTTCGCTCGCGTTAACGCTGCGCATCTGCACGGATTAGGCGCGGGCGCTTTGGCCGGCCGGGCCGCTTGGAACCACGGTGCTTGGAACCACGGGAATTGGAACCACGCAGCTTGGAACCACTGGGGCAACAACTGGCGGGGCGGCTGGAACCGTGGATGTTGCGGCGGCTGGTGGTTCGGAGGACCCGTCTTTTGGCCCTTCTTCGCCGGCGACCTTTTGGCCTTTACGTTCTGGCCGTGGGGTTTTTACGACCCGTTCTGGGCTTACGGAAATCAGTTCGTGTGGGATTCCATGTTCTGGCCCGGTCCCCAATACAGCTACGCCCCGTCTGATGACGTTTATGGTGGCTATGCCTATGGCGGCCCGGCACGAACGCGCGTCGCTCGTCGCGTCACTCCTGAAACGACCGGCTCCGTAACCGACAGCGCAGATCTGGCGCAGTCTTGCGGCGGCCTCGCGCCGGGCGTGACGGACCTTCCGGTCGACAACATCCAAAAGTCCCTCCAGCTAAGCGACGACCAACTCAAATCGCTCAACGCGCTAAAGGCGGCTTCATCGCAGGCGAGCGACGCTCTCAAGGCTTCCTGTTCAAGCGAACTCTCGCTGACACCATTGGGACGCCTCGACACCGTGCAAAAGCGGCTCGACGGCATGTTGCAGGCTTGGGGTACGCTGCGCACGCCGCTCGATGATTTCTACAATTCGCTGAATGACGAGCAAAGGCAGCGCTTCGCGGCGCTGAATCCAGTTTCGAATGTTCGTCCGGAGCGCCGTCGATCTGCTTCGGGCGACAATCTGGCTGCTCTGTGCAGCAGCCGCACGGAAAGTTTCACGCAGCTACCTGTGCAACGTGTGGAACAAGCAGTGAAGCCCACGCAACAGCAACAAGACGCTTTGGAAAAACTAAAGGCCGCCTCAACGGAGGCCGCCAATCAATTGCAGGCATCTTGCCCCGCCCAGTCACCGCAAACGCCAATAGACAGATTTGACGCGGTCGGAAAACGTCTCAATGCGATGGCAGGCGCCATTAAAACGGTGCGACCTGCTCTTGCCGACTTCTATTCCTCGTTAACCGATGAGCAAAAAGCGCGCTTCAACAACTTGGGGCCACCGCAGGCCACGTCTCGTCCGGGATGAAAATCAGTGTTCACCGTTTAAACCCTCGGGGGCAGCGATTTCGCTTTTCGGATGAAAGAAGCGATGTCCGCTATTGGCCCACCGCTTTTGACCCAAAGCGGACATCAGGTGAGTTGTATGTGTCATTTTTGACACATCGGTGCGAAAACCGCCCCTTGTAACAGGACCGTGTAATACGTTCTGTGAATTCTGCGCGTTAGAGTTGCACAGATTTGGGGCCGCTGGTCTCTGGAATTAAGGGGAGAATTGTCATGCGAAAATCATCAATGACCCTGTTAGCTGCGGTCATCGGTCTGGCTGCAAGTCAGGCATCGGCCGCTGATCTTCCGAGAAAAGCTCCGGCCTACGTGCCGCCGGCGCCGCCTCCAATTACCTGGACCGGATGTTACATCGGCGCCAACATCGGCGGGGTATTTGGCCGCGGCGATGCGACTTTTGCCGGTGTGGAAGTCTCAAGAAGCAATTCTGGCTTTGCCGGCGGCGGCCAGATTGGCTGTGATTATCAATTCAGCGGTGGATGGGTGATCGGCATCCGCAATATGTTCGATGGGACAACCCTCCACAGGGATCGCGCTTTCTTTGATCCAGTCTCAGGTTTTAGTGGCACGGCTGACACTCGCCTTAGTTGGTTCGACACCCTGACAGGCCGCCTCGGCTATGCGGTGGCGCCGGCCTGGTTAATCTACGGTCAGGGCGGCGTAGCCTGGGCCAACGCCAAAACAGACGTAACTTTTGCTGGCATTGACTTTGGCGACGTGGGCAACAGGACCAGAACAGGTTGGACAGCAGGTGGCGGCGTTGAATGGATGTTCGCGCCGAACTGGTCGGCGTTCCTGGAAGGCAACTACATGGATTTCGGGTCGAACGATCATAATATATTCGGCACCACTGTCTGTGTGGCTGGTTGTTTCTTCAACACCCACGCAAAAGCGGCCACTGTCCTGGTCGGCGTGAATTATCGATTCAATTGGGGAAGAGCGGGGTACTAGCACCGACCTCCTCAACGAGAACCGAAAAAACCCCGGGCGGATGCCCGGGGTTTCTGTATTAAGGCGTGATGAAATCTTCGGAGGGCCGCTGTGAGGCGGTCTTTCTGTTTGCGCAATTTTTTCCGCGCCGCAGCCGACGAGTTTCATATCCGCGGCCGGTCCTTCTGCTGTGGTTTTCCTCGCCAGTACGCCCGGTCCGCTTCTGACCCCAAGCGGACATTCGTTAAATTGCGCGAACCGTCTGCCGCGCCATTAAGCTTCTACAATCAGTTCAAAGCCGCCATAGATCATGCGCTTCCCATCAAAGGGCATGGGGTTTACATCCGGCTGCATGCGAGGATCGGCCATAACCTTTTTCATGCCTTCGTTTCTCAGGTCGCGCGATGGCCACATGATCCAAGAAAAGACGACCGTCTCGTCGTCCTTGCGTTTGACTGCCATAGGAAATGACGTGAGCTTCCCGTCGGGAACATCATCTCCCCAGCACTCCACAAATTTCAATGCGCCGTGCTCCTTGAACACCAGAGCTGCCGCTTCAGCGTGCTTCTTGTAGATGTCACGATTGGTAGTGGGAACAGCGGCAACAAATCCATCGACATAGGTCATGATATTTCTCCGTTGTTCGATACTGAGCCGCTAGTTAAGAGACCGTGCGGTCAATGGGGAGAGCCATACGGCAAAAAGCGCTTCGAGTTCGGGGCGTTAACAGGCAATCAGATACCCTGTCGCGCCGGTTCACGTAATCTTGGTGCTGTTTAATGCCGCTGGGGCGTGTCCACTTATGGCACTTGGGGCGTGGCCGATCTTTGAGCGAGTGTCTGTCTTCGGCGTAAAGCGGACAAACAAGATGTGGCGATAACGTTACCAGCGGTTCAGGCGGGATTCTATCCACGCTGCAAAGTGATTGTCGCACCCTGCACGTCAGCTTTCGCGTCTTGCGATTTGATCGTGACCGACTGCTTGTCGCCACGCGTCAGCAAGTTCAGATTGGCGGTGAACGTTGGTCCCTTGGCGACGACCTGAAACCCGACGCCTTCGACCTTGCCGGACATGGTGCCCGCGGCATTGCGGGTCGACTCGCTCCAGGTGCCCGTAATCGTGCCAGCGGCGTAGGTCGCGCTGCCGCGTAGATCGAAATTATAGCTGTCGCTCGCACAATGGATATTGAGCTGAAGCTTGTTTTGGTCCTCTAACACGTCATAGGACGCTCGGCATTTGATCGGCTCGCGCCTACCACTGGACAAATCGATGGTCCCGGAACCGGACCAGCTCCCCGCCAATTGGCCAAAGGGGCCCTCGCTCGGCGCCAACCCCTGCGTGGCCCGGCTCTGCGCATTGCCGCCCCCGTCGCTAAAAACAAAAATCGTCAACGCCAAAGCGGCCACACGAAGCATCATGCTCGAAGGATTGGAGTGCACGGCGATCATCGAAATTCTCGAGTCATTAGGGAATGGTCCTGTCGACCCGACAACACCGTCGCCACACCTTGGTTCCCCCCGTGGAACAGCCAGATCACCGTCGGACAAGCTCGCAGAGCAGCCGCAAACATTGCTTCCTGAGGTATCGATAATCAGTGAGCAGGTTTTGGCGGTTCTGCGAAAGCCGCTTTAGGGGGTGAAACCCCTCGCGCTACTCCCCGCAAACGGCAACCGAGCGAAATGAACCCGTGGCTCTCACCACAAGGAGTGTGTGGTTTGGGTCAAAGGCGGACGCCATGCAAACCAATTGTCCTGCTGAAATTCGGCTAATCGATTATTGGTTCGCGTCTTCAACTGTCTGCTTTCGGCTTTGCGTTCATGTGGGACGCGTGAATGGTGTGTGGGCCGGTTTTTCTCTTGTTTGAGAGAAGTGTCTCCCGATCTTGCTGGAGGTGCCTCTTCAGCTGCGAAATTAGCGGTAGTCATTAGCGGCTCAGATGGCTCGCGCGGAAGTTCGGACTTCGGTAGACCCACCAACTGTGATGTCTTAATAGCAGAAACATCCGAAGGCAGGTCGTCGCTAGTCCAAAGTAGCAAGCCGAGAAGAACAGCTCCTACGACCAAAACATAAGGCAAGACGGGCATTCGCATCGGTAACTCGAAGCAGAAAAAACAGAACCCCTCGGCCAAACAAACAAACTGAACATTTGTTCAAACTATGTGGCGTAAAGGACTTGGAACTTCACATTGCCGAGAGGGTTTTCCGTTGTAGCAAAGGTTTCGCTATGCAGGATGGAGAAAAAGACACCAAAAATAGCGGGCCGAACACTCGAGCGGTGCGAGTTTTTGTGAGCGTGGGTCTGGCAATCGGAATCGGCCTAATCATTGCTGGCGGGTGGCTTATAAAGAACGAAGAAAACCCCTCGACCAGCACAGCGCACCTTCGGACAACCCCAAAAGCGCCCTCGAATACTACGGGATCGCATTGGCGTTGACGTCGCGATTGGCCTTGCCTTGGGCAATCAGAAGCGAAATGCTCCGAAGTGCAAGTGGCAAGGCCTGTAGTGCCGGCGCGCACGCTTACGTGATAGCTCAATGGCGTCCCGCTGACGCAATTCGCCAACACTATCGTTGGAGGGATCCACCGTCGCGTCTGACGGCTCTGTGATGGTGAGCGCGTCTTGCGCGAGCGGTGTCGGTGTCGTCGTGTACTGCGGCACGCTGCCGAGCGTGCGCCGCTTATGAGAGCGCACTGGTCAATCTCGGCATCGTCAATCGCGACGACCCGATAACTGAGCTAATTGCCAAAGCGATCGTCAATGTCGTGGCGACGGGTGAACGCGATCCCCAATTAATCGAGCAACGTGCGATCAATGCGCTGGGCGTTCGTAGGACCGATGCCGCGTAGTTGTCATCAAGAGTGCCGGTCAGAATAGTCTTCCTCTTCACCGCGTCGTTCTGAGGGCCGCGTTTCGATGTCCGCTGTCAAGAGGCAAAAAATCGCGCAGAGATTCTGAATCAAAATCAAAAGGTTATTGGCGCGCCCGAAGAGATTCGAACTCCTGACCCCCAGATTCGTAGTCTGGTGCTCTATCCAGCTGAGCTACGGGCGCTTGATTCCGCTGCCGAAACCGGCGTCGGGACCGGGCACTAGCTAGCGTCTAAGGCTAGTATTGGCAAGGGTAGCGCCGTCAATGCTCACGCTGCCTGCGCCGCCCACGCCAGTGCCATGTTTTCGATACGGATCCGATAGATGAGCAGCGCCGCATTGGCGGCTGAGAATATCAGGGCAAACCACGGCAACCCGAGCGCGAGCGGGACCACGGCGATCTCCAATGCAACAATCAAATAGTTTGGATGCTTGAGCCAACGGTATGGCCCCCGCGCGACCGGAATGGCCCCACGTAGCACGATCACGCGGGTCGTCCATCGGCGGCCAAGGCTTGCTATCACCCACAAGCGGCCGATCTGGAGCACCCCGAATACCGCCAGCCAAAACCAAACAATGGGCCGGCCGTGGCCGAGCGCCACCAAGCCCAGCAACCATGAGGCGTGCAACCCGATCATCAGCGGATAATGCGCGGCGCCGAATTCGACTCCACCCTGTGCACGCAATCGTCCGGTGTTGAATTGCGCGAAAGCAAGCTCGAGGACCCTTTGCACGATCAGAAATGCGATCAGCCAGGCTCCCTCACCCATGCGTGGCCTCAAGCGCGAGAAAGCTTGCGGTAAACCCGGGCCCGAGCGCCGAAAGCATCGCGGGGCCACGCAAGCCCCGTCGAAGCGCACGTTCGAGAACGAACAACACAGTCGGCGCCGACATGTTGCCGTGGCCGCGCAGCACTTCACGCTCATCGCGCAAGGTGCCCTTTTGCAGCTCAAGCGCAACCTCGATCGCGTCAAGCACCT
>Ga0134125_10005243_pt1 | contig 14751 bp, 10 predicted proteins | sample KB31751_FD_96464 | JGI IMG/M metagenome (GOLD analysis project Ga0134125, IMG submission 96464) | Terrestrial soil microbial communities with excess Nitrogen fertilizer from Kellogg Biological Station, Michigan, USA - KB3-175-1 | ecosystem: Environmental > Terrestrial > Soil > Unclassified ... | reverse complement strand
GATACCAGCGTAGTCCGGAAAGGGCCTCAAAGCTCCGTGCGTTGCGCTGCCAATCGCGAAAGTCAGGCAGCGATAATGAAACATGAGGAGCGTGCGGGTTGCTTTGCCATATCAGGACGAGCCGGTTCGGATGAGGATAGGGCAGGGGAGCAAGCATGACCCCCTGGACAACGCTGAACATCGCGGTACTGGCGCCGATGCCCAAGGCGAGCGTAAGGACCACGATGGCCGTGAAGCCAGGCGCTTTCAACAGCACGCGGACGCCGTATCGCACATCCTGAAGGAAAGTTTCAAGAAAATGAGCGCCGGCATTTTCCCGGCATTCTTGCTTATACCGTTCATAGCCGCCGAAGTCGATGCGCGCCTGGCGCTCGGCTTCTTCGCGGTTCATCCCGGATTTTTCCAGATCATCGGCACGAGATTGAATGTGTGAGCGCAACTCCTCTTCCATCTGGCAGTCTACGGCCTTCCGCTTAAAGAGCGTGGCAGCGACAGAACGAAGAGAAGACAAGAGGCTCATGCTTTCACCATTATTCGTAGCGTAGCGCGATCATGGGATCTACGCGCATCGCGCGTCGCGCCGGGAGATAGCCGGCAACAAACGCTACAAGAGCAAGGAGCAGAATCGCTTCCAGCAGCGTCGCGGGATCGTGTGTGCTGAGTCCAAACAGCAGCTTCTGAAGAACGCGCAACCCGGCCAGTGAGAACAGGACTCCGGCTACAGCGCCGCTACCGAAGATGGCTGCCACGTCACGCATGACCAGGCGCAAGACATCGGTTCGAGGAGCGCCAAGCGCCATGCGCAATCCAAATTCAGCGCGTCTCTGGGTTACCAGGTAGCTGATGGCGCCATAAAGTCCGACCATCGCCAGCAGCAGAGCAAGTCCGCCAAAGAAGCTGGAGAGAGTGGCCAGCAGACGGTCCTGGACGAGCGAGTCATCAACCTGCTCCTCCAGCGATTCGAATTCAAGAGAGACTCCCTTGTTGACTTGTCCAACCGCGCTCTGAACCATTGAGGCCAGGGCGGAGGGGCGAGTGCCGGTCCTCAGTTCAAAGACCTCCGAATCATCATCTTGGGGTATCTGGGATGCAGGGAAGAATGCCTGCGAAGAGATGCTCTCTCGGACTGACTCATACTTGGAATCCCTTGCCAGTCCCACGATGTGCATAGGACGTGCTGGTCTGCCAACACGGCCGTCGACGATGCGGAAAAACGCTCCCACCGGGTTCATGTTGGGGAAGAACTTGTGAGCGAAGGTCTCGTTCACAATGGCAACCTGATCAGAAGTCCTGGTGTCGCTGGCGTCAAAATTGCGCCCGGCAAGCAAAGGAGTACGGAGCGTCTGGAAGTATCCGGGCGAGATGAAGGTGAAGTATGCGCCGGCGTCGTCGCCCTTGGGGGGATTTGGGGTATCCACCTCAATTTCCTGCTCCCATTCGTTATTGCTGATGGGAATGCGGGAGGAGCGCCCCGCAGAAGTCACTCCGGGCAGTGAGCGAAGTCGGTTCTCGATCTCGTCATAGATAGCGGTGCTCTCCGCCGCGGGAATCCCGGCTGCCTTGACGTTTGCATTGACCAACAGGACATTACTGCGGTCGAAGCCAAGATCGAGAGTGATCAGCTTACGCAGGCTGTGAAGGAATACTCCCGCGACCACTAACAATACAAGAGAGAACGCCACTTGAGAGGCGACCATCCATCGCCCCGAGCGCAGCCGGGACGAAGCGTGGCGATTTCCTTCTTCGGCCTGACTACCCTTCATTGCCGCAGTGAGAGAGATGCCTGTACTGCGCAACGCGGGAAGGACCCCGAATAGAACCGCGGTGACTACAGCGATAGCAGCCGTGAAACCGAGAACGCGGCCATCGAGGGAAAGGTCGAGGAAAACATTGGCCTGGGTGGTTGAGATATAGCGCACCAGAAGGGCGGCGCCCCATCGCGCGAACAACATTCCCAGCAGAGCTCCGGCAAAAGAGAGCAGGAGGGATTCGGTCAGAAGTTGGCGTACCAATCTTGCCCGCGAAGCACCCAGCGCCTTACGGACGGCGATTTCCTTGTTGCGTCCGGCTGCTCTGGCAAACATCAGGCTGGCCAGGTTCGCGGAGGCGATCAACAAGACCAGTCCGACAATGATCATCAGGATAGTGAGCGGCTGGGCAAACTGCTCGCGCAACTCTGACACGCCCACGGCAGCGGGAACCGCCACGAGCTGGCGCCGGCGAAAATCGTTTTGTCCCTCTGAGTCCCAATCCAGAGGAACAGCACCCCCGAACACCTGTGGCGAAAGCACTTTCAACCCGGCCTTCAGCTTTTCCGGAGTGGTTCCGGGCTGAAGACGTCCCGCCATTCTCAGCCACCACCAGCTTCGCTCATCGAGGCGTGACCGTTTCCCGTCGAAAGAAGTAGTGGCGCAAATGGGAATAGCTACATCGAACTTGTTTCCTACTTCCATTCCATAAAATCCGGGAGCGGCGGCGCCGATTATCTGGAACGGATGATTGTTGAGCGAAAGAGTGCTGCCGATCGCGTTTTGCGCGCCACCAAAATGGTCCTGCCAGAACCCGTAACTCAGGACTGCGATAGAAGGACAGCCACGCTGATCATCCGTGGTGCTAAAGAGCCGGCCCGCAGCCGGCCGCACTCCCAGCGCGTTGAAAAAACCGCCGCTGGTGATAATCCCGTTCGCGTAATGCACAGCGCCTCCCCGGGAGAGATCAAAGCGGTCACTGCCCCAGGCGAAGACGCTGGAAAAAATTCTCTGATCGTCCCGCAACTGCTCCCACAGAGCGTTGGTAAAACCGGCGGTGGGCTCGCCTCCGCGACTCGGATTGAATCGGAGCAGCTCGACCAGTTCCTGGGGCTTCTGCACCGGCAGGAGGCGCAACATCACGCTATCGATAAGACTGAAGATGGCAGTATTCGCGCCGATTCCCAGAGCGAGCGTCAGCACGGCAACTAAGGTAAAGCCGGGTGATTTGCACAGGGTGCGCGATCCGAAGCGCACATCCTGAAGCAGCGTTTCAATGAAGTGCACGCCCAAGCTCTGGCGGCAATCCTCTTTGTGCCGTTCGTAGCCCCCGAATTCGATGCGCGCCTGGCGTTTGGCTGCTTCGCGACTCAGTCCGGAACGCTCGAGGTCGTCGGCGCGATTCTGAATGTGCGCGCTAAGTTCCGACTCCATGTCGGCTTCCATCCGGGAGCGGCGAAAAAGGGTGGTGGCGAGAGACCTTATGGAAGAAACGATACTCATACTTCCTCCGGTTCGGTCGCCAGAGCGGAACCCATGGCGGCAACCAGACGATGCCATCCGTTAGCTTCCTCACGGAGACGCTTGCGCCCGGCGGCGGTCAACTCGTAAAACTTGGCGCGGCGATTATTATCCGAGGTACCCCAGTTCGCCTTCAGCAGCCCCTGGCGAACCAGGCGAAACAGTGCAGGGTAGAGCGCGCCCTGCTCGATCGACAGTGCACCACGAGAAATCTGCTCGATGCGCAGGAGCACGCCATAGCCATGAAGCGGTCCAAGAGAAACTGCTTTCAAAATGAGCAGGTCAAGGGTTCCGGGGAGAAGCTGGGCTTGGTCGGTCAAGCATTCCTCCTAAGACAATTAGGAGACTACAGCAGGCTCTCCTAAGCTGTCAAGGAGTGTGGCTCGAATTGAAGGGCACGACTTAAGCTTTTTGTCACGTCTAAAGCCGTGCCCTGCGTGCGCCTTTAATGGCTGCCTCGTTGAACGCAACAGCAGTCCAAAGGCTTTTCGCGTTCAGCCCTGGGGCATGCCTACGGCGTGATCTTTGCCACCCAACCGTCGGTGGACGCCTTCTTAGTCCGGGAGAATGCTCCGGGTGTTGTGGGGAAGTTTGCGGAACCAGTTGCGCCGCCAACAAAAGCGTTGCCAGCACCATCAAGACGGATGGAGGTGGCGACGTCTATACCCGTACCACCCAGATAGGTGGAGAAGAACAGGGCGTTTCCGGTGGCAGAAAGCTTGGTCACGAACGCATCCTGTTGGCCAGCGAGATGCGCCTGGACGGGATGGAGGACGGGAAAATCAGTGGAAGAAGTGCCGCCTGCGACATACGCGCGGCCAAGGCTGTCCACCGCAATGGAGGTCCCTCCTTCGCTGCCACTGCCGCCGAGGAACGTGGAATAGAACAGGCCGCCGCCATTGAGTTGGAACTTGGTCACAAAAACGTCATTGCCGCCACGAAGTGTTTTCTGGAATGCGCCCGAAGTGATCGGGAAATCGGCCGATGTAGCATTACCGGTAACACATGCCCGGCCGTCGGAGTCCAGAGCGATGGCTTCCGCCACGTCGTCAGCCGTGCCACCCAGGAAAGTGGAATAAACCAGGGAGCGGCCATCCGTAGAGAATTTGGTTACAAACGCGTTGCTTTGATGGAAGTCGTGGGGATCTCCAGGAATTACCTGTGCCTTCAACACCCTTTGGAACGCGCCGGGCGTCGTCGGGAAATCAGCGGACTCCGTAGCCCCGGTGACGAATGCGTGAAAAGTGGAATCAACGGCGATCCCGTTGCCGCTGCTTTCAAACGTTCCATCCAGATAGGTCGAATAATCCAGATCCGTTCCTGCGGCGTTCAAGCGGGTCACAAAGGCGTCTCCGCCGCCGTCGGCGCAATTCTGGCCAACGGTGACCGCCTGGAATGCATTTTTGACGGGGAAGTTAGTAGAGCAGGTAAAACCAGTCACATAGACGCGGTGCTGTGAGTCAAGCGCCAGCGCCGTGATCTGGTCGGAGTCACCGCCGCCGAGCAGGAGCGAATAGACAAATGCTGAACCACCGGGGTTCAACTTGGTAATGAATCCATTATCTGCATCTATCGAACTCGGAGGCGGCTCGAACGATCCGGGAGTGGTGGGAAAATCCGTGGAGTCCGTATCTCCGCCGATGTAGGCGCTTCCGAAGCGGTCAATGGCTATGGCAATGCCCTCATCAAAAGAGTTACCGCCGAAAATGGTGGAATAAATGACGCTGCTACCGGTGGGAGAGAACTTGGTCACGTAAGCGTTTTGACCAACCTGGCTTCCGAACTGGGGATGCCTGTTGGGGAACGCCACGGTTGTGGTGCCCGTGACGTAGGCATTTCCGGACTGATCAACTGCAACGGAACTGACGATGTGAGCGTTGCTTCCGTTGCTGGCAAAAGTGGAATAGGACAACGTGGGATCGATCACCAGCGGCAATTTGCGATCAACACCCGCAACCTCATAGCTCACCGTCTGGTCGCGATGAATGACGTAACGGGCAGAAAGCAAGCGGCGCACGCCGTTGTTCTCCTGGTAGACAACTGGCTTGTGCTGGCGCACTTCCGCATTTTGCAGCCTGAGGACCAGGTCGCCATTGTTTGCGATTTGAAGTGATCCGGCTCCTTCGAGAGCAAAAGAAACCCTTGCTGGGTCCACGCCCGGAGCGAGGACCAGGTCGTACTCGATTTTTGATTCTTTGCCATAGAACACCGCATCCACTCCCGGAAAGAGGCCGCGATAGCGCACGTGCTCGTACGTTGGAATGCCAGTGTGCCATTGGCTGGGATCGTGTCCGATCAGGTAATTGATTTTGCCGGGCAATGGATGCTCAGCCGACATCTGAGGGCTGGAGTTTGCTCCAATCCACTTTAGTCGCAGGACCGAGAGCTCAGGTTTCTTTTCTGAGTTCTGCGACAAGAGGGTCAGAACAGTTTCCGCAGGCGTAAAATAAATTGTGCCGTTGCCGGCGTGGGCGAGATAGCGGACCTGTGAATCCACCTGTCCGTGATTTACTTCAAAAGAAATGGGAAAACCTCGCAGCCGAGCGGCCGAGGTTGCTACGGATTGCTGAGCATGCAATGAAATTTGAAGGCAGAAGACAGTAGCGAGAAGAAACAGGTTGCGCACCATCGAAAGACTCCTTGGGGAACCAAAGATGATGATGCTCGGCTAAACCAGCAGGTGGTCTGGATTTGCGAAGCTACTATTTTGTAATCCTCGCATTAAGAGGCCGGCGAAAAATGCAGAGCTTTTCATACGCACGATCACATATGCTCGCTTATATCTTTACGATTACTCCAATCATGTGAATGATCCTGGTGGGAAGTTCGGCAGGATATAGTATTTTTGTTTGGCTGAGGAAATCTTTTAGGACAGCTTATGCCTAGCGTGCAGGTCCGCTATATCGTGAACGATGTTGACGCCGCGATTGCGTTCTATTGTGGCCACCTTGGATTCAAGGAAGTGATGCATCCCGCGCCGGCATTTGCCATGCTGACACGGGGCGAATTGCGACTCGTCCTGAGCGCGCCCAACCCTTCGGCTGGTGGAGGACAGCCCATGCCTGATGGCGCTCAACAACGTCCGGGAGGATGGAACCGGTTCGCCATTGAAGTCCAGGATATTGCCGTGCTGGTGGAGAAATTGAGCAAAGCAGGCGTGCGGTTTCGCAATGAAATCGTAACTGGCGTGGGCGGCAAGCAAATCCTGGTTGAAGATCCCTCGGGCAATCTGGTTGAACTGTTTGAGCCTATTCTTCCTGAAGCGCGGCTTGGTCCCGCCCATAAAGGATGAGGCCGGAACCGCCAGTCAACATGCGGTTACCCGGCGGGCCTTCACGCAAGATTACGATAATGCCCTCTGCTACTATTGTTCTCCAGTGAAATCCGTTGGCTCCAATGTTGTCCGCATCGAAGCGGAAGCGCTGCGCGCACTGGCTGAACGAATTGCCGGTCCCATGGCGTACGAATTTGATCGCGCAGTGGAATGCCTGCACTCGTGCGGCGGACGAGTGGTGGTCACTGGGATGGGGAAGAGCGGCATTATCGCCCGCAAAGTTGCAGCGACGCTGAGTTCCACGGGCACACCGGCGCTATATCTTCATCCCGCGGAGGCCGTTCACGGCGACCTGGGCATGGTGGTGAAGGGTGACGTGGTGCTGGCGCTTTCGTTCAGCGGCGAGACGGAAGAGATTCTGCAATTGCTGGCCACGATTCGCCGCACGGGAGTAAAGCTGATGACGATCACCGGGGACAAGCTGTACCCGGTCAACGCTCACAAACACTCCACCCTGGCCCAGGCTGCGGATATCGCGCTGGATTGTTCGATCGCGCAGGAAGCCTGTTCGATGGGGCTGGCTCCCACGGCGTCAACGACGGCAATGCTGGCGCTGGGAGACGCACTTGCGCTCGCGCTGGCGGAAAAACGCGGATTCAAGGAGGAAGATTTTGCCAATCTGCATCCGGGCGGCAAGCTGGGCAAAAAGCTGGCGCGTGTTTCGCAGCTTATGCATTCCGGTGACGCTTTGCCGAAAGTCGAGCGTGATACCAGAATGCCGGAAGTGATCTATGAAATGTCGCGCAAAGGGCTGGGCATTACTACCGTGGTGGAAAATGGCAAACTGCTGGGCGTGATCAGCGATGGAGACTTGCGGCGCCTGCTGGAAAAGAGCAGGGACGTTCTAAATCTTTCCGCCGGGGAGTGCATGACGGTCAACCCCAAAACCATCGCTGCTGATGAGTTCGCCTTGAGCGCGCTGAACATCATGGAGCAAAAGAAAATCACATCGCTGGTAGTGACTACCGCTGAAGGCCTGGTGGAGGGGATCATCCACCTGCATGATCTGTGGGGAACGCAAATGGTTTAAAACCAGCCATTAGCTATTAGCCGTTAGCTTTTAGCTCTGTCTCGCACGATCCGGCGGTTCCGGCTAAGTGCTAACGGCTAAGTGCTAATGGCCACGTCTAAAGGCAACTCGCTGATGTCAGATTCTGAAAACCGCGCAAAGCAAATCAAGCTTGTGTTGTTCGACGTTGACGGCGTTCTCACTGATGGAACGCTGTGGTTCTTTCCCGCTCCCTCGGCAGGGCCGCGCGCGACTGATGCACAACGCGCTCAGCACGGCGATGCGCCCGGTTTCGGCATTCAGAGCCAGAGCATGATCGAAGCCAAAGGGTTCAATGCACACGACGGCACGGCCATTTCTCTGGCGCGACTGGGCGGTTTAAAAACCGGTATGGTCACCAAGCGTATTTCCGAAACGGTTGCGATCCGTGCCCGGGACCTCCGCATTGACTACCTGTTTCAGGGAGCGGAAAACAAATCTGAAGTGCTGGACGAGATTCTTGCCGAGAGCGGCTTCCGCGAAGAACAGATTGCTTATGTGGGCGACGACGTGATTGATTTGCCGATCATGCGCCGCTGCGGTTTTGCCATTGCCGTGGCGAATGCCCGTCCGCAAGTGAAGGCGATGGCGCACTATGAAACGCCCTCCGGTGGTGGACGCGGGGCGGCGCGTGATGCGGTGGAATATATTCTGAAGGCGCAGGGTTCGCTGGAAAAAGTGATTGAGGCATATATCCAGGCAAGGACCTCAATCAATGATCAATCACCTGCGTAATCTAAACCCACCGGTTTCCCTGCCAAGGCGCTTTCGCGTCGAACCGGTGGGTTCAGCTTTAGTCTGGCGCTACCCACGACTTTGCCTAGCAAAGCCATAAGCAGACACTTACATTAGTGGTGCGAAATCCAGAAAAGGTTGGCTGCATTTGTCTATTGTCGCTACGCGACAAACCGCTAGAGACCTTTCCACGAGTAGACGTTTGCATGCTCCTGCGGCGCGCCGCTCGTCGCGTGAGCCGGGCTCGCGGCTTCAGCTTCTGCTTAATCGGTTCTGGAGCGTCGCTACAGCAATCTTCGGCAGAGGACTCAGTTTGAATCAGCCGAAGGGGGTTTAAGGGAGCGCACGAAGCTGATAAAAGCGGGGTCCTTGCGCAGTCCGGCAAAGACACTGTCACGGAGCGCGTCTTTGATGGGATAACCCTCTTCATTGGCTTTGGACAGATAGTAACGGCACTTTTCCATGTCGTTGTGCTGGCCATACATTTGCGCCATTACATAGTGGAAATGACCGAGATCGTTGGAAGAGATCAAATTGATGGACGTGCCGCCGGCCGGCTGGCGTTCGAAAACAGAAGGATCAATTTCCATTGCGCGTTGATATTCGTGCGAAGCCCGTTCAAAGTCTCGCTCAGAAAAATATGCTGTGCCGAGATTCTTGTGGAAGCTGGCGCTCTCGTCATTCAGCTTGATGGCTTTCCTGTACTCCTTGATCGCCGCGCCGTACTTTTTCTCGTTGTACAAAAGAGCGCCCAGGTTGTTGTGGGCTTCAGGGTAAGACTTGTCTAACTTGATGGCTCGTTCGTATTCTTTTTTGGAATCGCGATCGCGCTGGAGAAGGAAAAAGCTGATGCCCGCTTTATTGTGCAGCGCGGCCGTATCGGTTTTCTTCATTGCCGCACGATAATAGTCGATGGAGTCAAGGTAAGCCTTCTGGCCGCGCAGATCGTCACCCTGTTTTTCCAAGTCTTCAGGCGAAGCATTGTCCGGGGGCGGAGGGACGCGCAACAGCGCAGCCGGATCCGGGCGTGACGCGGAAGATTGCGTGGTTGAGGCTTGCTGAGAACAGAGGGGAAGAGCAGTTGCCAGCACGATCACAAATGGGAACGAGCTGAAGCGAGCCATGAGAGACTCTCCTTACTGCGGCGGTCGATTTCCCGGATTGTTGGCCGCAGGCTTGTTGTTGTCCTTATTATCGTCTTTCTTGTCGTTTCCGCTACCAAATAAGCGGCCCCAGAAACCTTTTTTCTTCTCTGGTTCAGACGTTTGTGTCGTGCCGTGGTTAGCAACCGGCGCCTGAACCTGATTCTGAGGCTGGCCGGGGCTCCCGCTTGTACTAGACACCGGAGGGGCCGGTTTAGGTTCCATGCCGAGGAGTTTCTGGAAGAAATTTCCGTGGCCATCGGAGGCCGTCTGTTCGCAGGTCTGGGTGGGCTGCGTCCCATCGATAAAGGCGGTGGAATAATCGTCCGGGCAGGCTGGGGTGGCAATCTCGTTCGTCGCCTTGTCCAAGGTTAGATCGACGACTCCCTGAGGCGGGGTAAACGGAGCCACATCAGAGTACTCAGGAAGGTTGGTGGCCCGTTTCATGAATTCGGTCCAGATTGGCAGGGCGAGAGCCGCGCCGCTCAGCTTGATGTCGCTATAGTCGTCATACCCGACCCAGACTACGCAGAGCAGGTTTGAAGTGTAGCCGGCGAACCATGCATCGTGTGAGCTGCCGGTTTTGCCTGCGGCGGGAGCGTTGAAACCACGTGCCCGCACGCCCACGGCAGTCCCGCTATTGAGCACGCCTTCTAGCATTTTGGTGATGACATAGCTTACGCGAGGATCGAGGACCTGTGATTTCTGCGGCTGGAAATTATCGACCACGTCGCCGTTAGGATCGCGAACCGACTTGAGCATGATGGGCGTGATCCGCGTTCCACCATTGGTAAAGACGGTGTAGGCCGAGGCCATCTCCATGGGCGTAGCGTCATAGGAGCCGAGCGCCATGGCTGGAGTGGCCTTCACTGACGTGATGCCGGCGGCTTTGGCCAGTGCAGCGACTTTGTCGTAGCCGACCATTTCGGCGACCTTAACGGTGGCATTATTCAGAGAAAGAGCGAGAGCTTTCTGGGCGGTTACCTGACCGAGATATTTTTCTTCGTAGTTGCGCGGCGTGTACACATCATCGCCGTTGATGAAAGCGGTTGGACTGTCATCAACCAGAGTGGCCGGGGTGAAAAGCGGCTGCTCATTTGTAATAGCGTTGTTGACGGCGGTTGCGTATACAAAAGGCTTGAAAATAGATCCGGTTGGCCGCTTGGCGACAGCATGATTCAGCTGGCTCCAGCCGTAGTTACGACCACCCACCAGGGCCAGGACTTCGCCAGTGTGAGGGTCAAGCGCCACCAGAGCGACCTGAGCTTCAGGTCCAGGGAGCACCTTGGTCTCGTACTTGTTCTTGCCGACTTTCACTTTTCTGGTGCGCAGTTTCTTGATGGCTGCATCGGCCTCTTTAATGCCGACGTCGATGGCATCCGCAGCCGCTTTCTGCAGGGGCGGATCAATGGTGGTGTAGACGCGATAGCCCTCATGGTTGAGCTCGTCTTCACCGTACTTCGCCACCAGCTGTTCGCGAATAAGATCCACGAAATACGGAGCGTCGCTGGCTTCAACGTTCTGCGGCGCCAGTTTCAGAGGCGTGGCTTTGGCAACGTCCGCCTGGGCGCGAGTGATGGCTCCCGTCTCCACCATCGCTTCCAACACCAGATTACGGCGTTCTAACGCGCGTTCCGGATGCCGATACGGAGACAGATAGCTGGGACGCTGCACCAGGCCGGCAAGCAGAGCCGCTTCAGGGAGCGTGAGATCCTTCAGGTCCTTGCCGAAATATGCATTTGCGGCCTCACCGAATCCGGTGATGGTGAAGGAGCCGCGCTGTCCCATGTCCACCTGGTTGGCATAGAGCTCAAAAATCTGCTTCTTGGAGAACCGCTGCTCCAGCTCAATCGAGATGAGGATCTCGGTCAGCTTGCGTTTGAACTTTTTCTCCGGCGAGAGGAAGAATCCGCGAGCCACCTGCATGGTAATAGTGGAACCGCCCTGGCGATTGCCGCCTTCGCGCAGATCGATCAAAGCTGCTTCCAGCAAGCGCCCGTAATTCACCCCGCTGTGGTAGAAGAAGCGGCGATCTTCAATGGACGTGACGGCGTCCACCATGACCTTGGGAATATCGTCGTACTTGACCAGACGGCGCTTGGAGCGCTGCTGGCTGTCAAACAGGCCGGTGACGAGCTGCGGCTCGATTTCGTATGCGCTCAGGCTATCGCCCTCATTGCCCAGCGCTGCGATCCGATCAACTTTTCCCTGGGCCACGCGCACCACCGCGCCTTCAGCGTTGTAGTACGACTCGGAGCCCGGCTTGATCTCAACGGCGTCCTTCAGGACGCGATAAGTGCCGAGTTTGGACTGTCCCTGCTCGCCCGCTTCGGTGTATCCGGCATGGCGAAGGTAGTTGGCGATCTCCCTGGGATCGGCCTTCTGGCCTACTCGGACGCTGCGCGGCTGCGCGTAAATCTTGGCAGTATTGGCAAAGATCGGTCCGCTCATCCTCTTATCAACGATTTTCTGGTACTTGATGTAGTAGTAGGAAAAGATGCCAAAGAAGACCAGGCAAATGATCAGGCATGCCGCCACGGCGGCACGCACAATGGGGCTCTTCAAAGTTGCATGCGAGCCTTTGACGCGAGGGATTTTAAGTTTTATGGCCAAGCGAAAAACTCCGGCGGATTCGCCACTAATTTTCTCAGACGCATGGCGGGCCAGAGCGTTACCTGCTGGTGCTGAGGACTCTGTTGTCGATTTCTATTATATCCGTTTGTTGTACGAATTGGCGGTAAAGTCGATATCCATAGGATGCACCGCCATATCGACGTGAACCTGATATTTGACTGATATGCTCAGACCGGTGCCGGCACGCGAAACCGTAATATCGTTTTCTTTCAGGGCGATGTCTTCAGACTGTGCTTTCATCTGCACCATCCTCTTGATATCGTCATCATTGGTGTTCACATAAGTGTTGCGCCGGGCTATATCATCCAAATCGTCCTGCAACTGATAGTTGTGGAAATAAGGTGGGATCATATTCCAGGCCACGTAAAAGCCGCCCACCACCACCAGCAATCCGAAAAGACCTTTTATCTTTCCCATATCCCGCTGTCACAGCCTCCTTGCCTACCACGGCCTGAGCAAGCCAGAGGGAGTAACACGATTCGCAGAGCGTTAATTCTCCACGATTCGCGCAAAATAGCTCTCAATGCCGGCGATAGTAGCATCCTCAACTTTGCGTGTCGAGCGGGTAACCACTTCAACTTTCCCTTCCGTAACCTTCTTGCCGACGTTGATCCGGTAAGGTATTCCCACTAGATCAGCGTCTTTGAACTTCACTCCGGCACGGTCATCGCGATCGTCAATGATCACGCGGAACCCCGCGGCCTGCAGTTTCTGCGCAATTTCCTCGGCCGCGCGCATCAGGCTTTCTTCCTTTATATTGACCGGCGTAATGACCACATCAAAGGGAGCGATGGACCGGCTGAGCCAGAAGCCCTCCGCATCATTATTCTGCTCAATCGCGGCGGTCAGGATGCGTTCAATCCCAATGCCGTAGCATCCCATGATCGGCTGCACCTCTTTGCCGTCCTTGTCGAGCACGGTGGCGCCCATGGATTTGGTGTACTTGTCGCCCAGCTTGAAGATGTGCCCGATTTCCATGGCCTTGCCGACGGCCAGCACCTCGCCGCAATTCGGACATCCTTCACCGGCGGCCGCGTTGCGCAGGTCAACCCATTCGGTGGGATGGAAGTCCCGCAGCGGCGTCACGTTTTTCAGGTGATAGTCTTCTTTATTCGCGCCCGCAATCAGGTTCTTGCGACCTTTCAGGGCGGTGTCCGCGAGCAGCAGTGGCAGCGAATCCAGGATCAGCGCCTGTGTCTGGCTTCCCAACTGCTGTCCTTCCAGAAGGGCAGGCACTTTCACCGGACCAAGAAATCCCGCCGGTGACCTAAACACCCTTCTGATCTCCTCCTCGTGCATGGGACGGAACTCCGCTCCGCCGAGCGCCGTGGTCAGCTTGGCTTCATTCAGCGTGTGGTCGCCGCGCAGCAGCACAATCACCGGCCGCGTCTTCTTTTCTCCTGTTTTCTTCGGGTCGTCTTTCAGCTCCATCAGCGCCAGTGTCTTGATCTTCTGCGTGGGAGAAACGCCTAGAAATTTCGCGACTTCCTCAATCGTCTTCAGCCCGGGCGTGTGCACTTCTTTCGGATCGCCATCATCCGGCAGATCCTGCGCCGGCGGCAGTTTCGATGTCGCTTTTTCCAGGTTCGCTGCGTAACCGCACTTCGAACACATCGCTACAAAGTCCTCGCCCGCATCGGTCATCACCATGAACTCGTGCGACTGCGACCCACCCATTGCGCCGGAATGCGCTTCCACTACGGCATACTTCAGCCCGCAACGATCAAAAATCCGCCGGTACGCGTCGTAATGCTTCTTGTAGCTCACGTCCAGGCCGGCCCAATCGATATCGAAGGAATACGAGTCCTTCATGGTGAACTGACGCACCCTGATCAGCCCCGACCTCGGCCTTGGCTCGTCCCGGAACTTGTTCTGGATCTGGTACCAGATCTGCGGCAACTGCTTGTAGCTGCGCAGGTCTCGGCGGGCGATGTCCGTCATGACTTCTTCATGTGTCATGCCCAGACACAGTTCAGCGCCCTTGCGGTCTTTCAGGCGAAACATGTTGTCGCCCATCACCGTCCAGCGTCCGCTTTCTGCCCACAGGTCCTTTGGATTCAGGGCCGGCAACAGATACTCCTGGCCGATTTTGTCCATCTCTTCGCGCACGATCTGCGTAATGCGCTGGATCGTTCTCTGTCCCAGGAACAGGTATGAATAAATCCCCGCTGCAAGCTGCCGGATATATCCCGCGCGTACGAGAAACTTGTGGCTGGCGACTTCGGCGTCCGCCGGCGCTTCCCGCAGCGTGGGAATAAAGACTTGTGACCAACGATGCATTGAGTAGTGCGTCCTTAGTGGTTGAAGTGAATTAGTTATTGTAACAAGCCACGGAATCGCCGTAATCGGAAAGGCACAACTGAAACAAAGAGGAACGGAGTAAGCAGAGGAAAGAAAAACCATGTTGCCACAGATGAACGCAGAAAAACGCAGATCAGAAAGATATTGCTGCTATAACCATGGCTGTACCGGAAGCCTTGGAGGAGCACGCAGGTGTTTTTTTTCGCGGACAGACTCATAAAGTGGTCTCTTGTCTACTTGCGGATCTTCTGCGAAATTTTCGGCTTCAAGCGGGCAGAGCGTTTCCTC
>Ga0134125_10005242_pt1 | contig 14752 bp, 11 predicted proteins | sample KB31751_FD_96464 | JGI IMG/M metagenome (GOLD analysis project Ga0134125, IMG submission 96464) | Terrestrial soil microbial communities with excess Nitrogen fertilizer from Kellogg Biological Station, Michigan, USA - KB3-175-1 | ecosystem: Environmental > Terrestrial > Soil > Unclassified ... | reverse complement strand
CGTGAACTAGAGTTGGCAGTAACCGCTGCGCATCCGCCGGCCGCCGCGCCCAGATTCGCTTACCCCCGCGGGCCACCGCTTCATGCCGACAACCACCGACGATCCCCTTCCCGACCTGATGCGTTCGCTCCGCAGCCGCGCGGCTTCGGACCGCGTGAAGGCGGCGAAGGATCTGGGCCGGCTCGGCTGGCTCGCAAGGGAATCGCTCCCGACGCTCGTCGGCTTGCTCCGCGACGACGACGCCAAGGTTCGCGAGGCGGCGGCCCACGCCATCGGCCAGATGGGGCCCGAAGCGCTCCCAGCCCTCAGCGGCATGCTCGCCCACAACGACAAGTACGTCCGCCGCAACGCCGTGTGGGCAATGGGAAAGCTGGGGCCGCAGGCGAAAGGAGCGTTAACGGCACTCTGCCGCGGCCTGAGCGATGCCGACCCGCGAACGGCTTCCGGCGCCGCCCAGGCGCTCGGCAACATGGGCAGCGACGCCGCCGACGCCGTGCCGGCGCTCACCGAAGCGATGCGCGGCACCAACATCGTCCTGTGCCGCCTCGCCGCCAAAGCCTTAAGCCAGGTGGGCGAACCGGCCCTGGATGCCCTCATCGCGCACTTGCAGCACACCGATCCGTTCGTCCGCGGCGAAGCGGCCTTGGCCATCGGCTGGATGGGGCCGGATGGCCGCACCGCGGTTCCTTTCCTGGCGCGAATCGTTCGCGGCAAGCAGGGCTGCTCGCTGCGCGATACGCCGCCGCCCGCCGGTAAACTCGACCGCAAAGCGATCGTCGCCGCCGATAGTGTCCACGATGATGATGAGGAAGAGAGCGTCACGCTGACGCCGGTCAGCGTGACGCCGGTGGATGGCTCGTCGCCGGAAGAGACGTGCCGGCTTTATGCGGCGCAGGCACTGGGCCGCATGGGGGCGCTGGCGGCCACCGCTACGGACGACTTGCGAGTGGCGACCCGGACCGGCTCGGAACCGGTCCGCACGGCCGCCATCCAGGCGATCAAGCACATCCAAGGCGAGTGAGAGATTAGCCGCGAGGCCGAGCCGAGCGCGACTTCTCCCTTACTTCCAGGTTAATCCGTAGGGCATCATCGCCTTCACGCTGTCCTTCCGCGAACGAAGCAGCGCCGCCGCCAGGGGAAGCGCCTTGTCCGCGCCGGGGAGCAGCCGCGCCTCCGCCGCCAGCGACGAGAACGGTAGCTTCAAATCGCCGTCCATCAGCTTATCCAGCATGCTCACCGGCCGCGGCAGCATCAGCAGTTCCACGTCCTTCTTCCCGGCGAGTCCCGCTTCTTTTTTGGCGTAAGCGATGGCGTCGCCGAGCGTGCCGAGTTCATCGACCAGGCCGTTGGCCTTGGCTTGCCGGCCAGTCCAGACTCGGCCGCCGGCCAGCTTCACCAGTTCGTCGCGGGTGATCTTTACGCCGGCCTTGTTCCGACCGGCCACGGCCTTGTCCACGAACGTGCCGTAAATCTCCTCAATCGTTTCTTGCATCGCCTTGCGCTCGCCTTCCGTCCACGGGAAGGTCGATGAATTGATGCCGCTGTTCTTGCCGCGAGACACGACCTCCGTCTTCATGCCGCCCCAACTTTCCAGGCCGCCGGTGACGATCTTCATGCCGAAGACGCCGATCGAGCCGGTGATGGTGCCCGGTTCGGCAAAGATGCGACGCGTGCCCATCGCGATGTAATAGCCGCCGCTGGCCGCGACATCGCCCATGCTGGCGATCACCGGCTTCTTCGAGGTCGTGATGGCGCGCCAGATCAGGTCGCTGGCCAGGGCCGAGCCGCCGGGGCTATCGATGCGAAGGACGATCGCCTTGACGGTCGGGTTCTTCTCGGCTTCGTGGAACGCCGCGACCATGGTTTCGGAACCGACGGACTCGCCGCCGAACAGGCCGCCGCCTCCTTTGCCGCTCTCGATGCCACCCACGGCGTAGATCACCGCGATCTTGTCCTTCTTCGATTCGGACTTTTTTCGCGGGGAACCGAACGCGGAGAGGATGGCGAACGGATTCATATCGGCGGCGGCCTTGGCCTTGCCGTAATCGCGCTCGACTTTAGTCGAATCGACGCCGAGCACCTTGGCGAAGCTCGCCTCGAATTCGTCGGGATAAGCCACGCGATCGATCAGGCCGAGGCTGAGGGCTTTCTTGGCCGTGAACGGTCCGCGGTCGATGAGTTCGTTCAACTCTACCGCGTTCCACTTGCGGGCCGGACGGGCCGCGATCATGGCCGCGACGATTTCGTTGTCGAAGTTGTCGTTGAGAATGGACGAGATTTGAAGCTTGTTCTCGGGGCTGAGCGAATCGCGGATGAACGGTTCGACGGCCCCTTTGAAGTCGCCGACGCGGAGTACGTCCACTTGCAGTTTCAGCAGTGAAAGCGTGTCCTTGTAGAAGGTGACTTCGGCGCGGAGGCCGACGAGGTTGACGGTGCCGCCTTCGGGGATGGCGAAGACATCGGCGGCGAGGCCGAGCAGGTACGACTTGGTGCCGGGATCTTCGCAATAGGCGAAGACTTTCTTGCCGGCAGATTTCACTTCTCGAATCGCCGCCTTGAGTTCGTGCAACTTGCCGAAGCCGACGGAGAGGTCGTCGATCTCGAGATAGAGCCCCTTGATCTTGTCGTCCTTGGCAGCCTTGCGAATGCGGTCGAGCTTGGCCATGAAGTTTTCGGGGGGCGCGCCGAAGAGGCTGTCGCCGCCGCCGGCGGATTCCTCCGGGTCGCCGGAAAGTTTGATGTGGGCGACGGCCGCCGCGGTCTTGGCGTCGGCCTTCTTGGCGTCGGCTTTCTTGGCGTCGGCCTTCTTGGAATCGGCCGGCTTCGGATCGTCGGCCGAGGAATAGGGGATCAGTACGAACGCGGCCAAAACGATCGGCAACACCCAGCGATTCATGGGTCGGCTCCGGAAGGAAGTTTGATGTTGGTATATGCACACCACGATGGCGTGCGAAGGGAGTGGAATGCAAGCCCAATTTGGCGGCCAGTGCCGACTGCAGTGCCAACGATTCTTGGAGGCATGGTAGTAAGTGGGAGTCAGGCCCAGCCCTACGAGCGGCCCTGTAGCTCGGGCTGTGCCCGACTAACTTCGACTCCAAGAATCGTTGGCATATCCGTGGTGAGGGTTTTTGCAGACCGGGGAACTTGCGAGTGGGAGAGACGCACCGATTGCGAACGGCCATTGGTAAGGTCGCCGGAATCTGAGGGTTGTAGCGACGGCCCGGTTCGCGGCGCGTCAATTCGGGAGTGCGATTCGGCCGCGTTTCTGATAGGCTCCAGAGTGTGGCGGCTCGCGGCCCCCTTCCGAGCAATCCGTGGACACGACGGCTCTCCAGCGCATCCGCGCGAACTTCCTCAAGTCCCGCGCCGCGACGTTCGGCTCGGCACTCGGCTCCATCGGCGCCGCCGTCTGCTACGTCGCGCTCCTGATCCTGCTCTACTTGTTCGTCGACTTATTGGTGTGGAAAGGGGAGATGCCGTCGTTCCGGCAAATGACGGCGGCGCGGCAACGCGAGTTCGCCGACGAATGGACGAAGCGGCCCCTCGAAGAGCGACTCGATGCGGCGAAACGTCTGGGGTTGCCCGAAGCGGCGGCGCAGCGCGTCGCTTCCGTCGACATCGCGCCGACGCCCGCCGAGTGGGAACTGCGCTGGCAGGCCAACATTTGCCTGACGCTCAATGATCGCGTCGGGCGGATCGCCGGGAGTGCCTTTCTCCAAGAGAACAGCCCGAACGACGCCTTCGATACCGAACCGCGACTCGGCATCCTGAGCCTGGTCGTCCGCGAACGGAACCGCTGGACCGGGAAAGTCGTCGGCTCGTTCGCGGCGTGGAACGACTGGACGTGGCGGCCCGGCCGGCTCGGGGCACCGAACACCACATACCTGGCCGGCCTGTTCATCCTGGCAATCGGCATCGCCCTGATCCGTGGGCTATTCACCAACGCCGTCGCCTACCTCGCGGCATCCGCCACCCTCGATACCACGACCCGATTGCGGCGGGCCATCTTCTTCCACACGTATCGCCTCGGTTCGCTAGCCGTCCGCACTTCCGGCCCCACTGAAGCATCCGGTCTTGTCGTGCATCAGGTCGATGCCGTCGGCAAGGCCCTCGAGGCCGGCTTCATTGCACCCTATCGCTACCCAGTCATGTTCGTCTTGCTGTTCACCTTGATCCTGCTGGTGAAATTCTGGTTGGCGGCGAGTTTCCTCTTGCTGGCACTGCTCCTGTGGGTGATCGGCGGGCAAGTGGCCGCGTACTTCCGCAATGAAGTGCGATCCGGCACCCACCAAGCCGAGACCGCGATGGCCTTACTTCAGGAAAGCATGAGCCTGTTGCGGTTGGTGAAGTGCTTCCAGATGGAGCACTTCAACCAGAACCGGATGGAGCGGCACCTGGCGGCGGCTGGTCGGGCCAACTGGCGACGACTTCGCGGCGAAGCGCTGGCACGACCGCTGTTGCTGGCCGTCGGCTTGATCGGCGGGTTGGCCCTTTTGTTCCTCGGTGCTCGCTCGGTGCTGGCCGGCGAGTTCACCGTGGCCGGGCTTTCGGTATTGGCCGTGGCGCTGGTGTCGCTGGTGGCGCCGGTGGTCGGCTGGTTGGAGGCCGCCCGCAAGTTGCGCCGCGGTCGCGAGGCGGCCGCCGCCATCTTCGAATACCTCGATCGGCGGGGCGAAGCGGCCGAAGCGGCCGACGCCGAGTTCCTGCCGCCGCTGACGAACCGCATCGAGTTCCGCTCCGTGTCGCTGACCGAACCGGGCACGGGCCGAATGCTGCTGGAGAACGTCAGCTTCGCGATCCCTGCCGGGGCGAAAGTCGCAATCGTCGGCCCGGACGCCACGGAGAAGCACGCTCTCGTTTACTTGCTGCCGCGGTTCCTCGACCCGACCAGCGGTGAAATCCGGATCGAGGACCGGAACATCAAGTGGGTGACGCACGAATCGCTGCGGGCCCAGGTCGCCGTCGTCATTCAGCACGATCTCGTGTTCAACGACACGGCGGCGAACAACATCGGTTGCGGCGACCCACAGTTCAATTTGCCGCAGATCATCGAGGCGGCCAAACTCGCCCACGCCCACCAGTTCATCGAACGACTCCCTTATGGGTACGAGACGCCGATCGGGGAACTCGGGCATTCGCTGCGGCCGGGGGAACGGTTCCGCATCGCCCTGGCCCGCGCCCTGCTCCGCGACCCATCGATTCTCGTACTCGAGGAACCGCCTGGCCCGGTCGACGAGGACACGCTCGCTCTTCTGGACGACACGCTGGAACGCATCCGCCACGGCCGCACCATTGTGTTCCTGGCGCATCGCCTGTCGACGCTGCGCGACGCTGACCGCGTCTTCTTGCTGAAGGAAGGGCGGCTCGAAGCCTCCGGCAACCACCACGATTTATGGCAATCGAACGGCCTTTACCGGCGCTTGCAGATCGTCGCCGATTCGACTCTGGAACCCGTCGGGAAGTGAACCCTTCGCAGCGTTTTCCCGACAATCATTAGCCAATGCAACTCACCAGTAGCTGTTCGGGCCGGCGGGGACCGCGACCTGGGCTTGCTGCGTATCCCATTCGCTCCAACCGGGCGGCGGGCCGGCCTCGGCGAACGGCGCGATCACTTCTTCGAATTGCTTCAGGTTGCCGAGCATCACCAGCGATTGCTGGACTCGCTTCGGCAAGCGCAGGGCGCGCGTGTACCACGTCGCGACTTTGCGGAAGTGGATGCAGCCGTACTTCTCGTCGCCTTTCCATTCCACGAGGCGGCGAAGGTGTAGGCGCATGAAGGCGAGGCGTTCGTGATACGTGGCGCGCGGGCCAGGGTCGCCGCCGTTCACCCAGTTCGCAAGTTGACGAAAGATCCACGGGTCGGCGAGGGCGCCGCGGCCGATGGCGATGCCGGAACAGCCGGTGTCGTCGATCATGCGGGCGGCATCGGCGAGATTGCGAACGTCGCCGTTGCCAAAGACGGGAATACCATGCACGGCATCGACGACGCGGCGAATGCCGTCGCGATTAACTCCGCCGCCGAAGCCCTGCTCGCGGGTGCGGCCGTGGATCGTCACGGCAGCGACGCCGATCTTCTCGAACTCGCGGGCGAAATGCGGGGCCGAAAGCTGCGCGTCGTCCCAGCCGAGCCGCATCTTCACCGTCACCGGAACAGGTATCGCTTCGACCACCTGCCGCACCAGTTCGACCGTGGCGCCCGTCGTGTCGCACATCAGCGACGAGCCGCCGCCCGTCTTTACGACCTTGCGAACGGGGCAGCCCATGTTAATGTCGATGCTGTCGGCGAGGCGGCGGTCGACCAACCAGCGAGCGGCGGCGGCCATCTCGCCCGGTTTGGAACCGAAAATCTGCACGGCCAGCGGCCGCTCGCCGGGAACCGTGGCGAGCAGATCCATCGTCTTCTTGATGTTCTCGACGATGGCGCGGGCATTCACGAGGTCGGTGGTGCAAAGACCCGCGCCGCCGAGTTCGCGGATCGAAAGGCGGAACGGCAGGTTGGTGTAGCCGGCCAGCGGGGCGAGGTTGAACCGCGACGCGAGCCGCAACTTCCCCACAAAAATCGGTTCGCGATAGTGCAGCGGCGGCGGTGGAATCTCGATCATGGAAAACTCGACCGCGGAGCCGCGATCCACTCCGTGAAGCTGGCGTCCCAAGTCCTTCTATGTTACTCAAACTGAGCACTCTTACGGACGGCTTCCTTCCTTGAAGTTTTTTTAAGCTGGTCGCGGTTGCCTTTTTCACCGGGAAATAAGGGTTCCTTCGACATCGTGCTGGCCAAGCCGGCCAAGCGCGGGTGTGACTGGTCCGACCATTGTGTCTACCGATGCACAGCGGAGTATTGCTGTTCGTTTAGTTCGCTCGGGCCAGAAAGACGATCGCGGCGACGAAGGCGATCGCCGCCGCGATCGACAAGTAAATCAACCGCTGCACGAACCATACCTCGATTCCCTTGCCGAACTTGATTCCCATCAGGCCGGCATGGATGCCGGACGAGATCACCAGGTCGATGGGCAAGAGCAAAAAGAAGATGATGATTCGGGCTTCCCACTGGGGGACGCCTCCGCGCGAGCACCCCCATTCCACGCTTTCCACCATCACGAAATCGGTGATGAACTGAGCGATCGTGATGCAGAAGAGGTGGCCAGTCGCCACGAGAACGGAGGGCTTGGCCAAGCCGGAGAGCGAGCAGGCTTGCCGGAAAATGTAGGTGTAAAGGAACAACAAACCTGGGATGAGCAGGATGAAGACGAAGCAGCAGACGAGAAGGGCGACGACGCCTTGCATGGAATCTCAAGCTTCCGCGGGGGCCGAGAAGTGCCGACAGAGTTCGAGGACGGCGCCGCGGACACGGGTCAACACGGACAGGTCGTCGCGATGGGCCAACACTTCGCCGATCCATGCCGCGATCCGCTTCATCTCCGCTTCCTTCATGCCGCGCGTCGTCAGGGCCGGCGTGCCGATGCGAATGCCCGACGGATCGAGCGGCTTGCGCGTGTCGAACGGGATCATGTTCTTATTGACGGTGATGCCGGCGGCGTCCAGGGCGTGCTCGGCCTGTTTGCCGGTCGCCCCCTTGGCCGTGACATCGACGAGCATCAGATGATTGTCGGTGCCGCCGGAGACGATCGGGAATCCGGCCCGCAAAAGTTCTTCCGCCAGCACCTTGGCATTGGCGATCACCTGCTTGCCGTAAGCGACGAATGAAGGCTGCAGCGCTTCGCCGAAGGCGACCGCCTTGGCCGCGACCACGTGCATCAGCGGCCCACCCTGGATTCCGGGGAACACCGCCGAGTTCACCTTGTCCGCCCACTCCTGCTTGCACAGGATGAAGCCGGCCCGCGGCCCGCGCAGCGTCTTGTGGCTCGTGCTGGTGACGAACTCGGCGTGCGGCACGGGGTCCGGATGCAACTTCACGGCCACCAGCCCGGCAATATGCGCCATATCCACCATCAACAACGCCCCGACTTCCTTGCTAATGCCTTCGAACTTGGCGAAGTCGAAGAGCCGCGGGTAAGCGCTGGCGCCGGCGATGATCAGTTTCGGCTTGTGCTCGCGGGCCTTGCGGGCCAGGTCGTCGAAATCGATGCGGTGGTCGTCCTTGCGGACGCCGTAGCTGACGACGTGAAAGTATTTGCCGGAGAAGTTGAGGCGCATGCCGTGGGTGAGGTGGCCGCCGTGGGCGAGGTCGAGGCCGAGGATGGTGTCGCCGGGTTGGAGGGCGGCGAGGAAGACGGCCATGTTGGCCTGGGCGCCGGAGTGCGGCTGGACGTTGGCGTGTTCGGCGCCGAACAGTTTCTTGACGCGGTCAATGGCCACGCGCTCGGCCACGTCCACGAATTCGCAGCCGCCATAGTAGCGCTTGCCGGGATACCCCTCGGCGTACTTGTTGGTGAGGCACGAACCCTGGGCAGCCATCACGGCCGCGCTCGTGTAATTCTCGCTGGCGATCATCTCGAGGCCGTCTTGCTGGCGGCGCCGCTCGCCGGCAATCGCCGCGAATACCTCGGCATCGGCGCGTTCCAGAATGCTCATCGAAACTCCGCGAAGTTAGTTGGTCGGTGGGTTGTTAGCCGAGTCGGAACGCAGGCGGGCGAGTTCGGCTTCCGCCGCCGCGGCCCGCCGCTCGGCCGCAACGCGAGCTTGCTCGGTCACGGCCTTCTCTCTCTCGGCGGCGACCCGAGCTTGGTCGGCCGTCGCCTTTTCGCGCTCGGCGGCGACCCGAGCTTGGTCGGCCGTCGCCTTTTCTCGCTCGGCAGCGACCCGAGCTTGGTCGGCGGCGACCCGAGCTTGGTCGGCCGTCGCCTTCTCGCGCTCGGCGGCGACCCGAGCTTCATCGGCCGCGGCACGGGCCTGGTCGATTGCTCGCCAGGCGATCTCCGCGACAACTTGCGCTCGTTCCGCGCGGGCTGCCCGCTGTCCTTCGCAAGTCGCTCGCTGTTCCTCGCGCGCCGCCCGCTGCTCCGCCTCCCGACGCAAGCGTTTCTCTTCTTCAACCTCTTCCACCAACTCGCCGGTGAGCGGAATCAATGCGCCGCGGAACCAGAACCGCACCCAGCCATCCACGAGCCCCGCTTCCAGTTCCATTTCTGGAATGGCCGCTCGCCCGGATTCGTTCGGCACCAGCCGACGGTAGCTTCCCTCGACCAGCCGAAAGATGCGCAGGTCCTCGTTCTCCGGGTGGAATACGAGGTAATACGGCACCCGCAATTCTTGCTCGTATTTCGCGTAGTTGTCTTGATAATCCTTCCGCTCGTTCGATTTGGAAACGTATTCCAGCACCAGCGTCGGCAACACCCGTTGAATCGGCAGCATGAAACTGCCTTCCGCTTCGATGCGCGTCGGGTGGATGAAGACCATGTTGTCCGGAACCACCCGGGCCGGCTTCTCCACGCTTTCGCCCGGCCGCGGATATTGAATCAGCAACTCGCTAAAGCACTGAATGTCCGGCCGGCTACGTTCGATGACGTCGAAACTGGCGACGGTGATCTTGCGCTGAGTCGATTGGCCGGTGGACTCCATGAAATGCTCCAGGGGCAACGACTGGAGGTATTGCCGCGCGTCGCTTTCGTAGATGAGTTTCAATCGGCCCGGATCGCGGCCGAGATCGACCACCGGCGTCATGTGCTGCTCCTTTCCTCTTCATCCGACTCGTTGGCCCGATCGACCACGGCAGCGCGGCGTTCCTCGTAACGCGCCTTCGCTTCCATGTATTTTGTACCGACCGTCACCGAACGAAATCCGAGGTAAACCGCCAGTCCGACGAACACGAGCCCGAACAGGCTGAACTTGCCGGCCCCGATGTTCTCGGCGGAAACCGTCCAGAAGATACCAAACACCCCGGCAACGATCGCGGCAATCAGCCCGCAGATGGCGTTCGGCTCGCTCCGGATTCCGTTGTTGCCGGTCGTCATGTGCTGTTCGCGTTCCCGTTCCCATTCGCGGTCGATGCGTTCGAGTTCGTGTTGCCGCTGGATGGCGCTCAGTTGCTCGGTCATCGCGTCGGTTTTGCGATCGATTCCTTCGAGCAGTTCGGTGGAGGCAGCTGTGTCGGAGTGCTTGACGGCCAGGCGGGCGCCGCAATGGCCGCAGATCGCGAACCGGGCGTCGGCGGCGACATCGAGCGGGGCGCCGCAACCGTTGCAGTTAAGGGAAATCAGTTCCATGGCGCAATCCATGATACAAGCGTCTAGCGCTGGACGCGAGCGGAGCCGCCCTGCGCGATGGCTTCCACTTCGGCCAGCGAGGCCATCGTCGTGTCGCCGGGGAATGTGGTGAGCAGGGCGCCGTGAGCCCAGCCGAGCCGCAGCGATTCCTCCGGCGGCCGCCCCGACAAAAGCCCATAGATGCAGCCAGCCGCGAAGCCGTCGCCGCCGCCGATGCGGTCCAGCACGTCCAGCTGGCACGTCGGGCTCACGAAACGTTTTCCTTCGAGCCACAGCACTGCGGCCCAGTCGTGGCGGTTCGTCGAATGCACCTCGCGCAGCGTCGTCGCCACCATCTTGATGTTCGGGAACTCCTTCACCACGTTCTCGATCATGCCGAAGAAGATATCCGGGTTGAGCTTGGAATCGCTTTTCTTGGCGACCTCCGGTCCCTTGACGCCCAGGCCTTTTTGCATGTCTTCCTCGTTGCCGATCAGGCAATCGATCTGCCCGGCGATGCGGCGAAGCGTCTCGACGGCGCGGGCATCGCCGCCGGCCGCGGACCAGAGCTTCGCCCGGTAATTCAAATCGAAGGAAATGATCGCCCCCTGAGCCTTGGCGGCCTTCATCCCTTCGAGGATGAGTTCCGGGGTGGTCGGGGAAAGGGCGGCGAAGATGCCGCCGGAGTGGAACCAGCGGACGCCGCCGCCCATGATCGCCTTCCAGTCGAAGTCGCCGGGCTTGAGCAGCGCCCCGGCTTCGTTCGAGCGGTTGTAAAAAACGACGGGGCCGCGGACGCCGAGACCGCGATCGCTGTAGACGGTGGCGATGTTCGGCCCGCGGACGCCGTCGTGATCGAACCACTTGTAGAACGGCGTCACGCCCATTTCGCGTACGCGATCCTGAACCAGTTCGCCGATGCCGTACTTCACCATGGCCGTGGCGATGGCGGTCTTGCGGCCGAAGCAACTGGCGAGGTTGGCGGCCACGTTGTATTCGCCCCCGGAAACGTGGACGGTGAAATCCCGAGCCGCGCGGAACGGGATGATTCCCGGGTCGAGCCGGTGGACCAGCGCCCCCAGCGACAGGAAATCGAGCGAGCACGAATCGGTGCGAATCGGTAACGACATGGGAAGGACCTGGAGGAAGGCGATTCCGGTTAAATTACGTCGGCGCTGGACCTGGACAAGAACCGCCTCGCCGTTGATTGCGAGTTCACGCCAGCTTAAGATACCTTCACCGCCAAACTTGCTCATCGGGCTTGCCATGCCATCCCACGTTTCGCTCAATCGCCGAAAGTTCTTCGGCAGCGCCGCCGCGATGTCATTGTCGGCGGCCGGTTACTCCCACGTGGTCGGGGCCAACGACCGGCTCGGGATCGGCTTCATCGGCTGCGGCGGCCGCGCCCAGGCGCACCTCGATCTCATCCAGCGTTTCGCCCGCGACGGCCAACCGGTGAGTGCCCGCGCCGTGTGCGACGTGTGGGACGGCCTCGAAGACGAATGCGACGTGGAATTCGGCGGCAAGCGGGCGCGCAGGCGCTACTCCCAGGGGCTGCTTCCCGCGGCCCGGAAATGCGGCCTCGACCCCGCCGACCGCACCCGCGTCGCCAAGGATTATCGCCGCATCCTCAACTTGAAGGATGTTGATGTCGTCTGCATCGCCACGCCGGATCACTGGCACGGCAAGATGGCGGTCGACGCCCTGCATGCCGGCAAGGATGTATTCATCGAAGCGCCGCTGACGCGAACTTCCGAGGAAGCGACGGCCGTCGTGGAAGCGTGGAAAGCCAGCAGCCGGATCATCACGGTCGGTGTGCCGTCGATGGCCGACCCCGTGTGGGCGGAAGCGTTCGTCTATCTCCGCAGCGGCAAGATCGGGCCCGTCGCCCAGGCCCAGACTGGAACATTCCGCAACGACATCCGCGGCCAGTGGCGCTACTATCGCCTCGTTCCAGAAATGACGCCGCGGTCGATCGATTGGGATTTGTTCCTCGGGCACCGGTTCGAACTGGCGGGGCGGCCGATCGGGCCCAACCCGCGCGAGCAACCGTTCGATCGAGCGGCCTTCGCTCAGTGGCGGTGCCTGGCGGCATTTTCCGGCGGCCCAATCACGGACTTGCTGTCGCACAACCTCACCCGCATGATCGCGGCGCTCGGCGTTCGTCAGCCGCTGCGCGTTTGTGCCGGCGGCGGGCTCTTCCATGAACGCGATGGCCGCACCGTTCCCGATACCGCGACCGTCATCGCCGATTTCGAGGAAGGCTGCCAGCTGGTCGCCACGGCCACCACGCTGAGCGGCTATCCGATGGAGGAAGTGATTCGCGGCCGCTTCGGCGCGATCAAGTTCGTCAAAGGCGGGTTCCACGTTTATCGGGACGATCCGTCGCGGGGCGCGGCCTTCCCCACGCGGCTGGAGAAGCCGCTGGAGGCAAACGAGTTTGTGGCGGCCGATGCGCCGCGTAACGAGACGGAAGCGTTGTGGACGAACTTCCTGGAGTGCGTGCGTTCGCGGCGGCCGGCGACGTTCAGCCCGCCGGACCTGAGTGCCATCGCCGTCGCCCTCACGAGCCAGGCGGAACGCAGTTTCGCAATCGACTGTTCCGGCAACCTGGGAAGCACGATGCAACCGCCGGCGTATCAAAAGCTCGCCGGCCCCTGGCTCAACGGCCAGGAACCGAAGGCATAATTTGCGAAGTTGCCGTGAAGTTCTTCCGAGAAGTGCAATTCGTCAACCGGGGCCGCGACCGCCCGGAGCGCCCGGCCTTCTGCCGATTGGTACCGGCTTCAAATCGCTTTCCAATCGCAGCACCTTCCACGGGTAGCTCTTCAACTGGAACCCCTCGGGCGACGTCGTCGTGGCATTGCTCGGCGACGCCGAATCCCGAAGTTCCTTCATGCGAGCGATCGTGGCCGTATCCGTACAGACGAGCAGCAGGCGGCCGCGGGCAATCTCGCTCTGAATCGAAGGCAAGGCGATCTCCACCGGAACCCGCAGTTCGATCCGCGAATCGGTGAAGGTCAATCGGTCGTGCTGATCGGTATTCTCGCGGTACCGTTCGCCGACGCGGTTAAACCCCGTGCCGTTCCAGATATCGCGGAACTTCTGCTTTTGGTCGGCGTTCGCTGCAACCCCGCCAGGCAGCGTAGAAAAGCGATCCGCGAGAGCATCGTAAATGGCGCGATTGGCGCTGGCATTTGCCTCCACGGCGCCGCCGAGCATCGCCAGCCGGGCCGATTGCAACTCGATGCGGTAGGGTTCGAGGGCCGCTCGCAATGCCGCGTCGGTCTCGGCCGAATCCAGTATGGCCTGGGGCCGTGATTCGCGGTGCCCGCAGCGGGCGATGAAAGTGCGGCCGAACTCGCCGCCGTTCGCGGCCATCGGCATCACGCTCCACCCGTACGGCGTGATCCGGGCGTTGTCCGGCTGAATGAATCCGGCGGCCTGGAACACGACTTGCCACTGCCGGCCGCCCGTTTCCCCAGGCACGCCGCGCGTTTCCGGAGCGCGCAGCGGAATTCGAATCGGGAAGACGCCCTCGGCATTCGTCATTGTCGCCGTAAAGACGCACTCGACGCCGGCGGGCGTGTACGACCAGTCGCGGAGGCCGCCGAGTTCGAAGGTGGTGCCGGGATTCCGCGCCGACTCCAACACCAGATCGCACTGCTGGAAGGCGACGTAGTTGTCGCGCCAGCGCGTCTCCATCGCCGCCCCGTCGTCCGCCCGCACCGTTCGCCGCAAACCCACTTCCTGACAGCGGTGGAAGGCCCGGTTCAAACTCTCGGGGTCGCCCTTTTGCACGTAATCGAGCCAGATCTTCACTTCGTGTTCGGCGTCCTTGCGAATGGAATACTCGACGGCGAACATGTAGGTCGCGTAGCTGAGGCCGAGCACCACGCCGGTCCACCACGCGGCATTGGGCAGGTCGACGCCGAAGAGCGTGCCGGTACGGGTTCCTTCGGAATTGCGGACGACGCGCCGCGCCGCGAAGCCGAGCACCACCGCAGCCACGGCCAACGACGTGAACAGTTCCAGTTCGATCAGCGGCTTGTGATCGCGATAAGCGATGAGGCCGAAGCCGAGCAACGCGAGGATGAGGGTGCTCGCGGCAAGGCCGGCGGCCACGGCCAGCAGCGACACCGGCACATAGGGAACTTGATCCGCGGTGGACGGAAGGGAAGGAATCGCGGCTGCGCCGGGAGAAACGATCGGGTCGGCCATGGCGGCATTCAATCCCACGGGAAAGCGGGCGCAAGGGAGCGGTACGTAAGATTCTACGAGCCGGATGCACCCCCGGTTCGAACCCCTGGCCACCAGCCCGGCCGATTGGCTCGCTGGTCGGCGTAAACGAGGGGAACGCCGAGCGGTCGTTCGGCCGAGTCATTGACTGACGATGGATTTAGGGATTTACCGTGCGTGGGGGTTGGCCGCCGGTTTTCTGCCGCGCCCGTCCTTCACGGTTCCTCCTGTACCGCACCGCTGCTTGAGAGGGGCGGCGAGTTCCCGTACCGCGTCAGAATTGAGCGGAAGGTCGAAAACCGTCGTCACACGCCTGCCTCGCCGGCCCGCTGTCTCTCGTCCCACCCTCAAGGTGATCGGCTTCTTGATTG
>Ga0134125_10005241_pt1 | contig 14753 bp, 11 predicted proteins | sample KB31751_FD_96464 | JGI IMG/M metagenome (GOLD analysis project Ga0134125, IMG submission 96464) | Terrestrial soil microbial communities with excess Nitrogen fertilizer from Kellogg Biological Station, Michigan, USA - KB3-175-1 | ecosystem: Environmental > Terrestrial > Soil > Unclassified ... | reverse complement strand
CCAAGGTGGTGACGGGTTACTGGGCAGCAAAGCGCACGGGAGGAAATCGCAGGGCTTGCCTCCGAGCCGGCGCGGCATTGACCCCGCGGGGAGAGTTCTCGATTGTGATCGCCGGTTTGGGTGCGGCGGTCGAGCCACGATTGGGGCCGCTTGCGGCTGCGTATGTGCTGTTCCTGGCCGTACTGGGACCGATTCTGACACGAGCTGTGAAGTAGGGAGCGCACGCGGGCCAGCTCGCGTTCCACGTTTCCGATGGCCTGTCCCACTCAACATTGCAGTACAGTAGCGGCATGGCACAATGGAGACCCGATCAAAGCTTTTACCCCTCGGCGAAGATGGCGATGGAAGCGCCCGCCGAGAAGATTGCGTACATTTCTCTGCTGAATGGAAACGCGAGCGCGGCTGATGCGCTCGGCGTAGTGGATGTAGACCCAGCTTCGAACAGTTACGGCCGGCTGGTCGGGCAGGTGGACATGCCGAATGCCGGTGATGAGTTGCACCATTTCGGATGGAACGCCTGCAGTTCCTGCCTGTGCCCATACTCGCCACATCCGCACATGGAGCGGCGCTATCTGGTAGTTCCGGGCTTGCGCTCTTCGCGCATTCACGTTCTCGACGTGAAGCCGGACGCGCGGAATCCGAGGATCGTGAAGGTGATCGAGCCGGAAACCATGATGAAGGCAACCGGGTACAGCCGTCCGCACACATCACATTGCGGGCCGGACGGGATTTATATGAACGCGCTGGGCTCGGTGGATGGCGGCGGGCCGGGCGGCATCTTCATGCTCGATCCGGAAACGTTCGAATTGAAGGGCGCCTGGGAAAAGGAGCGCGGGCCGCAATACCTGGCCTACGATTTCTGGTGGCACCTGGGGCACGACACCATGCTCACCAGCGAATGGGGAACGCCGGATATGGTCGAAAACGGCGTCAATCCGGAACTACTGCTGGCTGGAAAATACGGGCACGCGATCCACATATGGGACCTCCCTAAACGACGGCACCGGCAAGTGCTGGATTTGGGGGCGGAGCAGCAGATGGTGCTGGAACTGCGGCCGTCGCACGATCCGAACAAGACATACGGATTTGTAGGCGTGGTCGTCTCGCTCAAGGATCTTTCTGCTTCGGTCTGGCTGTGGCATCGGGAAGGCGTCAACGGGAGTGGTTCATGGAAGGTCCGCAAGGTGATTGAAATCCCTGCCGAACCGGCGGATCCCGAACAATTACCGCCGCTGCTGAAGGGCTTCGGCGCCGTCCCGCCGCTGGTTACCGATATCGATCTTTCGCTGGACGACCGCTTCCTGTATGTCTCCTGCTGGGGTACCGGCGAACTGCGGCAGTACGATGTTTCGGACCCGTTTAACCCGGTCCAAACGGCTGCGGTAAAACTCGGCGGCATTGCACGGCGGCAGGCACATCCATCACGGCCTGAAATTGCTCTCAATGGCGGTCCGCAAATGGTGGAGATAAGCCGCGATGGACGCCGCGTTTACCTCACAAATTCGCTTTATAGAAGCTGGGATGAACAGTTTTATCCAGCGGGCCTGAAGGGCTGGCTGGCGAAACTGGACGTGCCGAACGGCGGAGGAATGGAACTCGATTCGAAGTTGTTCCTGGAATTCGATAGCATGCGGCCACACCAGGTACGCCTGGAAGGCGGCGACGCTTCGTCCGATTCGTATTGCTTCTCGTGAAATGTAGGGAACGACAGCCGCTTGCTGTCGCGCGCGGTTCAGTGATGAACGGCAAGGTATTGCGATGACGCACGAGATGAGCATCTCGTTATCGTCCGGCGCGATGCTGCTTGGGATGGGCGCATTTCATGGCATCAACCCCGGCATGGGGTGGTTATTCGCAGTAGCGCTGGGGATGCAGGAGCAGCGCCGCGCCGCGGTATGGCGATCTCTGCTCCCTTTAGGAGCGGGGCATGCACTGGCGATTGCGGCGGCGATCGCGATCGCGGTGATGGCCGGGGCTGTCGTACCGATTCACGATCTTCGCTGGCCAGTGGCCGGAATCCTCATCGTACTGGGAGCTTCCCGGCTGGTTCGGCACCGGCATCCCCGCTGGATGGGCATGCGCGTGGGGATGGCCGGGTTGACGCTGTGGTCCTTTCTCATGGCCTCCGCTCATGGCGCGGGCCTGATGGTGGTTCCGGTATTCCTGGCGATGGCAATAACACCCGGCGGGCTATCGACCCACAGCATGATTGCGTCAACACCGGCTGCCGCGATCTTCGCGACTCTCCTACACGCGCTGGGTTATCTTCTGGTCACCGCGGCTGTCGCGCTACTGGTGTTTGAAAAGCTCGGGGTGGGGCTGCTGCGCAAGGCTTGGCTTAATCTGGACCTGGTCTGGGCGGTAGCGTTGATCGCGACCGGAGCTATTACGGTTCTGTTGTAGGCGGGTGTGAAATAGCTGAACCCGAGGCATTACCGCGATTTATCCGGGCTCAATAATAGCTGTGAACCGCTACTCGGTTCGCAGCGCCTGGAGTGGTGAAAGTAAGCTCGCGCGAAGCGCCGGAAAAAACGAAGCGAGCAGGGCTGACGAACTCAATGCCAGAATTGTCAACGCCATCACCGCCGGATCATATGGATTCATTCCATAAAGCTGGCTCCCGAGCAGTTGGGCCGCTCCGTACGTGAGTGGCAATCCAAACAGCAGGCCGAGGACAATCAATCCGATAGCGCCTCGGAGGATCAGTCCGACTACGTCGAGGCGATTTGCACCCAGGGCCATTCGTACGCCGATCTCAGTGGTACGCCGGCCGGCATTGTAGGCGATCACACCGTAGATTCCGATCGCGGCAAGAACAACCGACAAAAGCGCAAACAGCCCAGTTAAGCGGGCGATCAGGCGCTGCTGTCTGAACGCGGCCTCAACCTGATCGCGTAGGCTTCGGACCAGGTTCACGGGCAGGTTTGGATCGATGGACGCCACCACCTGACGGATCTGCTCGTTGGATACAGTTGCGCCCGGCTTGAGCAGAAGGATGACATCGTGCATGTAATGTGTCAGCGAATCGCTTTGCGTGTCGTCGGGCTTCGGATAGACCGTATATTGCGTTTCGGGAAGAAAAAAGAACGGATCGACCGGTTTACCGGGGCTTCCAGTGATGCGAGCATCCTGTGCCACGCCCACAATTTCATACAAGCGTGTCGCTCGAGGATCGCTGTCGCCGAAGAACTTGCCGATCGGGTTGTCCTGCTTAAAGAATCTTTTGACAAAGGCCTGATTCACTACTGCCACGTGCTGCGAATTTGTGGTGTCCTGTTCCGTAATACCCCGCCCGTCCACGATCGGATTGCCGATTGTCTCGAAGAATCCAGGCGTCACGCGATCGACGCCCGCGCCATTGTTTTCGTTGGGCCCGGGAGTGGGCTGTCCGTCTATATAGACGGTGTGGTACCAATCGCTTCCACTCTGCGGTGAATACATACACATGGATACAGAAGCAACACCCGGCATCCCCGCAAATGAATCATGCAACCGCCGGTAGAGCGTATCCAATTGGTCCACTCGATACCCTCCCAACTGCGGATCGATTTTTACGAGAGTGCGTCTTTCCTGATTGAAGCCGAAATCCTGGCTTTCCAGGTTTCGTAGCACGGCTGTCAATAGTCCGGCGCTCGATAGCAGCACCAACGAGAGCGCCACCTGGAAAATCACTAAGGCCTTCCGGGGAAGAGAACCGCTACACGCCGTCGAGCGGTTTGAGCCGCGCAGCGCCTCAATCGGATCTACACGAGTTGCCATCCAGGCGGGTGCGATCCCAAAGGCGATGCCGGTGATGAGCGACACAGCGAAGGCAAACAGCAGAATCGGAGCCGAGGGCGATGCGTGGATCGGCACGCTGGCCATGCCTCCCATAGGCGGGAACGCAAAATGCAGAATCAAACGCGTGCCGGCGAATGCGACTGCCAGTCCAGCCGCGCCGCCCAATAGCGAAAGTACAAGGCTCTCCGCCAGGGGCTGCCGCAATAGACGCGAAGCTCGTGCGCCAAGCGCCATGCTCAACGAGATCTGACGCCGCTGCTCCATACCGCGTACCAGCATGAGGTTTGCAACGTTGGCGCAAACAATGGCTAAAACAAAGCCGGACGCCAGCATCAAAATGTTCAACCAGTGCTCATACTGCTCGCGCATAGCAACGATTCCGGCGCCTCCGGGACTGAGATAGAGAGTTTGCTTCGGAAGCAGCTTTCGGGCGTTCGCATCCATATCTGCCCAATGCGAGCGCAGCCATTGAACGAGTTCGAGCCGAAGCTCCGCCTGAACGGCGCCGGTACTTTCGGCAGGCAATATGCGGCCAATCAGATCGAGCCACGCGCCATCGGGCTGATTGAGCAGCGAGCTCTCGCCCATCAGGAGCGGTTCCGTGGCGAGCGGTATAAAAAGATCGGGCGGCACATAGCGCAGACTATCGCCATAAAAAGGAGGGGGCGTGATCCCGATAACCGTAAACGGCTTGTTATCGAGATTAAATACGCTGCCGATAATGGATGGATCGCGCGCGTACCGGTTCTTCCACAACCGATAGCTCATCACGGCGACCGGTGGAGATCCGGCACGGTCGTCGTTGTTAGTGATGGTACGTCCTTGATAGGCATTGACGCCGAACATGGCGAAGTAATTGCCGGATACAAATTCAGCTCGATAGGTGTGCGCCGGCTCGGTTCGATTTACACGCTTTGCTCCAACATCTGTTCCTCCGGCCTGGAAGGCAGCCAGTTCAGAAAAGCCGTGGTTATGATCGCGGAAATAGCGATACAGATCGAACGAGAAAATCGAGAACTCCTGGTACTGGCTGTACCCGCCCCAAATGCAGCAGCGACTATGTTTGCCGATCCGATAGAGTTGCTGTGGATTAGAAACCGCGAGGGACTGAAGCAAGACGGCGTGGACCAAAGTGAAGATCGAGGTGGTTGCGCCGATCCCTAGCGCCAGCGTGAGAACCGTGGTCAGAGCGAAAACCGGAGAGTGACGCAAACGGCGTAGCGCATGGCGGATGTCTTGGAGCGTGTGCTCCAGCCAGAGCCAGCGGCTTCTTTCGTGAAAACGCTCGCCCGCGGCGGAGAGATTTCCTAGCGTGCGCCTGGCTGCCCAATAAGCTTCTTCTTCGCTCACCCCTTCGTTGCGGAGTCGATCGATCTCCAGTTGCAAGTGCGAGCGGAGTTCATCGGAGAAATCGCCTTGCGAGCGCTTGCGGCCAAACATTTAGCCCTCCTGGGTTTCGAGTTTTTCGAGGTCGAGGATGCGCCCCATGGCTTTCGAGATGGTCCGCCAGCGGCCAGTTTCGTGGGTCAGGTGCTTGCGGCCCTTCGCAGTGAGCGTGTAGAACCGTGCACGGCGATTGTTCGATGAAACGCCCCACTCGGCGGCAAGCCAGCCCTGTGCTTCCATGCGCTGCAAAGCCGGATACAACGCGCCGTGGTCGACCAGCAGCACCTCCTCGGAATTCGTCTGGATGGCGCGCGCGATTCCCTGTCCGTGCTGCGGACCGAAAAGCAGAATGCGGAGGATCAGCAGATCGAGCGTGCCCTGCACTAAGGCCAGACGTTCTTTTTCATCTCGGGTTGACATCTTACCTTAGTATGCGCCCGGCTCATGTCAGCCGTCAACCCAAAGGTTTGTAGTGGGGGTGGACGGCTAGGCGCGGCAGGAGGTGAACGTCGATTTTCCGGACTTCTTAGCCAGGAATTAGGACTATTTCCGAAATATGATCCGCGATTTTTGAATTTGCTTGTTCATTCGGATTCTTTAGCCAGTACGTACTACCACCCTTCCAACGCTTACAAGTGTTGGCTTTCAAAATGCCCATACTGCCACCATCGCTTTTGAATGGCGGCTTGAATTTCGCATCTTCGAAAGGCATATATGAAGACCTTCAAATACGCTCTGCTCTGCGCAGCGACCGTGGCCTTGGCCTCAAGAGTTGACGCGCGGCCCGCGAATACCATTGCGTGTGGCGCATCAATTACGACGGATACGATCGAACTCGAATCCGACCTGGGACCTTGCCCAGCCGATGGGCTCTTTATCAACTCCGCTCAAACGGCGGTGAGCGTGAACCTGAACGAGCACTCGATCACTGGTTCCGGAAACGGCGCCGGTTTAAGAATCGGCACTTCTAATGGGGGCGTGACGGTCAAGGGGCCGGGGCACATTACCGGTTTTGGCAGCGGAATTTTGGTCGAAGATGACGATGTGCTTGTCTACGGAGTCACTCTGAACACGAACAAAACGGGGATCGGAATAGGGAATGCAAACAGAGTAAGAATCGTTTCCAACACGGTTCGCGGCGGAAACAAAGGTCAAATCGGAGTAGGCACGGGAAACGCGGGCGATATTTTCATTTATCAAAACGCTATTACCGGGCATTCTGAAGCGGGCGTGGCGATATTTGGAGAATCGAAGACGACCGTCGATTCGAACACCATTATCGGGAACCGCACCGGGATCTTCGCGGGGCCGCCGGATCTGGTGTGTTTCACGATTCGCGGGAATAACATCTTACATAATCGTGCGAACGGAATCGACGTCAGCCCGAAAGGCATCGTCGGACAGAATCTGACTCAGGCGCTCGCCACGGTCGGATCGTGCTTCCTGGTTGAAGACAACACGGTGACGGGGAATGGGGGGAGCGGCATCGTTATGGAGCAAGCCTCGACTCTCGACCAGGTATTGATTCAGGACAACATCGTTCGGAATAACGAAGCCAACGGAATCAGCCTGATCGGGGGTCAGGGGAGCCAGGTAATCGGCAATGTCGCTCTCCAAAATCACGGTGTGGATCTGTTTTGGGATGCTTCCAATAGTCCGAGCAGTTGCTGGAAGCAGAATATCTTCACCCCGAACTCGCCGTCAGAACTGCCTGAATGCCCATAATCTTGCGCTTCCTCACTGGGCGGGTTGGCGGGCAGGTTCGCGGCCCGGTTTCGTCTCAAGCGCGCGCTGAACGGTGCTGTGCCTGCAGCTGTAGGTGAAGTAAATGATCAGGCCGACCACAAGCCAGCTTCCGAAACCGATCCAGGCCGGTAAATCGAGCGACAACATCAGCGCCAGAGAAACGACGATGCCGAGAATCGGCACTACCGGAACCCAGGGGGTGCGGAAGGGGCGCGGCAGATCGGGCTGCTTCACCCGCATGACCCACACGCCCAGGCAGACGATTGTGAACGCGAGAAGCGTGCCCAGGCTCACCAGCTTCGCGAGAAATACGATGGGGAAAAATGCGGCCAGAAGGGCGACGAAGATGCCAACCACAATCGAAGTGAGATACGGGGTCCGGAAGCGGGGATGAATTTTGCCGACCCATTTCCAGAGCAGGCCGTCATGGGACATGGTATAGAGGACGCGCGACTGGCCCAGGAGCATGACGAGCATGACGGAGGCCAAGCCCGCGATAGCGCCAATGTCGATCAGGAAGACGCCCCATTGCACCCCGATTTCCGCCGCGCCATCGGCTACGGGGGCAGCCGTGTTCAAGGTGGCGTACGGCTTCAGTCCTGTCAATAATCCCGCCACGACGATGTACAGGATGGTGCAGACAATCAGCGATCCCAAGATGCCAAAAGGCATATCCTTCTGTGGATTTCTCGATTCCTGAGCCGCTGTGGAGACGGCGTCGAATCCGATGTAGGCAAAGAAGACCACGCCAGCGCCGCGCATGATGCCGGACCAGCCAAATTGTCCGAAATGTCCGAGGTTCTTTGGGATGAACGGATGCCAATTGGCCGTCAGATGAGACCAATGGCCAACCGCAAAGCTCAGCGCCAGTCCGATAAATATCAAAACCACCGAGACTTTGATCATCACCGCCGCGCTATTGAAGTTCGCCGATTCGCGCACGCCGATGACAAGAATGATGGTGATGACAACGATGGCCGCCATAGCGAATAGATCGATATGGATGGGAATCGTGGTACCGAAGAGCGCGAGGTGTCCTGTGGGCGCGGGGTTAAAGGGAATTGTGACGCCGAAGAATTTCAGGAAACCCGTGACGTAGCCGCTCCACCCGACCGCGACGGTTGCCGCTCCGAAAGCATATTCAAGCACCAGCGCCCAGCCGATGATCCAAGCCACGATTTCGCCGAGCGTAGCGTAACCGTAGGTATAGGCGCTTCCGGCGATGGGGATCATGGAGGCGAACTCGGCATAACAAAGCCCGGCGAATACGCAGCCGATACCGGCAATTACGAAGGAGAGAACGATGGCCGGTCCGGCAAATTGCGCGGCCGCCGTGCCGGTCAGCACGAAGATTCCGGCTCCGATAATGGCTCCGATACCGAGCGTCACCAGGTTTATGGGGCCAAGCGAGCGGCGCAGCGAATGCTCACTGGTTTCCGATGCCTCCGCCATGATCGTGCTTAGCGGTTTTTTGGCTAAGAGCGGACTGCTCATCTCTCACCTCCCGGTTCTCGCAAATAAAGGCGCGTCTCTCTTACTTTAAGCAAGAAACAACGAGTCGGGCGCGCCAGGCGGGGACCGGCGCGCCAGGCCCCTACTTCAAGAGCGTTCGGCGCAGCAGATCCAATGCGCCTTGGGTTGCCAGTGCCCGGATGCGGTAGCGGTCTGCTCCGTACCGGACACGAATTACGCGCGTCCCATTCGGTCCTGCTATTCCGAGATACACTGTTCCAACCGGGTTGAAATCCGTTCCTCCATCCGGCCCGGCATAGCCTGTTGCGGAGATGCTGTAAGTCGCTCCGCTCCGCTTGCGAGCCCCTTCCGCCATCGCGCCCGCAACCGCCTCGCTCACGGCCGTGTGCTTCTCGATCAGTTCTTTCGGGACGCCCAGAACATCCCGCTTCTGAGCCTCCGAATACGTGACGTAGCCGCCTACGAAGAAATCGGAACTTCCGCCGCGGTAGGTTAAGCGCGCGGCGATCATTCCTCCAGTACAACTCTCGGCCGTGGCAACCGTTGCGTGCTGCTTGCGCAGGAGCCGTCCGATGACCATCTCAAGCGCCTCCTCCGGATCCTCCGAGTAAACCCGCTCACCCAGGAGTTCCGCGATGGGATTGCCAACCTCGCGGAGCAGGCCATCCGCTTCCGCGGCCGTTGCCGCGCGGGCGCGGAGATGCACAAACAGATCCCCGGGAGCGGAAAGCACAGTGGTCACCGGGTTTGTGTACTTCGTGTAGACAGGCGCAATCAAAGTATCGAGATCCGACTCTCCGATTCCGGTAACTCGAAAGCTGCGGACCCGGATGACCTGCGGCGGGAGCACAGGCCGCAGTCGCGGAACCAGCTCGTTTTCCACCATGGCCTTGAGTTCGCGAGGCGGCCCGGGCAGCAGGGCCAGTGCTCCACGATCCGTGGACAGGAACTGGCCCGGCGCAGTGCCGTGCGGGTTCGGCATCGCTTGGGCGCCTTCAATGAGGTAAGCCTGTTTGATATTGTTCTTCGCCATCGGCCGGTTGATCTGCCGGAAGCGCGAGATGAGAACCGATTCCTGCTCCAGCGAAAGCAACAGCTTTCTGCCCAGCGCCAGCGCCACAGCATCGCGCGTGACATCGTCCTCTGTAGGACCCAAGCCGCCAATCAGAATGACCACGTCCGAGCGATCGACGGCGGTCCGGATCGCTTTCGCCAGCCGCTCGCGATCATCGCCAACGATCAGCTTCGAAACCACTTCCACGCCCAGCAGATTCAAGTGCTCGGTCACAATCAGCGAATCGGAATCCGTTCGCTGCGGCGTTAACAACTCGCTGCCGATCGCAATGATCTCGGCGTTTTTAGGCATCGGAGGACGATCTAGTTTAAGCGCCGCCCGGCAATATCGACGTCCACGCGGAACAGGGCGTTCTGAGTGGCGATCACCATGGATCGCGAAGGCGTAAACGCGAGGCCCACAATGCCAGGGCCCGATAGAAACTGTTCCGGATTGCCCGAACTGTCGATCCGAACAATGCCGCGCCGTCCCCTTAAAGAGGCCGCGACATATAGGCGGCCGGCGGCATCGAAAGCCAAGCCTTGCGGACGCCCGAGGCCCCGGTAAAAAGTCTCGACCTCACCGGCTTTGGAGATGCGGTGTACGGCATCGAAGCTGGATGTCGTCGGGCCGGTGACATACAGATAGTCTTCCGGACCGAACGCCAGGTGGTAGGCGGCGATGGAAGGTTCGAGCGTCGCAAAAACGTAGATCTGGCGCGAGCGGCTGATTTTGAAGATGGTTCCGCTGCGATCGCCGACATACAGGTTCTCATCACCGTCGAAAGCGATGCCGGTCGCCACCCCCATGCCTTCCACGAACACAGTCATGTTCCCGGTAGGCGTGATCTGGTAGATAATCCCGTCGTACCGGCTTGAGACGTACAGCAGCCCCTCTCTGTCGAATGCCAGGCCGGTTGGATTCATCAAGTCGGTTACAAAGGGCTTCGAATTATAGTTTGTATCCACCTTGTAGATGGACACCGGCGATTTCTGGCCGCGCGATCCGCTGAAGGTGCTGTATACATTGCCTTCTTGATCGACCGCCGGATTTGCTACCGGATGCAAACTATCGGCGATCTGAATTCCGACATGGGTTTCGCGCAGGTCGCTTTCAAGGCCGCCGGCCGCCACCATCAACTCACCGACCATAGCCGCCTCCGGAACCCGCGCAATGATGTACGAGTCGCCCGCTACAACCAAGTGCGCATCCTGGGCGCCCAGGCGGACGGTCGGCCGCCCCGCGGAGGCCAGATGCTGGCCTCGAATATAGAACTCGCCTCCGGTAATTGCGGCCGGAGGTTCCACCGTCGAAATAACAGGCCGCTTGTTAGGCTGCCCGGCAGCCTGCTGTTTGCTCGCCATAATTTAATAGAGACCGAATGTGCCGCCTATATACAAGATAAGCGCCCCGTAAACTCCGGCGGCAAGATCGTCCGCCACAATGCCGGCGCCCTCCGGTAGTTTCTCAAAATCGCGAACGGGCCACGGCTTCCAGATGTCGAAAATGCGAAACAAAATGAAGCCCGCCAGGAATGCCTTCCAATTGAGCACCGTCGCGCCGAGAAGCGTCAGCCATTGCCCAAGCACCTCATCTATCACGACGCTGCCGGGATCTTTCCGCTTCAGCAGGCGGGCCGTTCTGGTGGAAGCCCAGATACCCGGAAGCAGGAAAACGGCGATCAGAATAACCAGGGCGATCCGCCCGGACGATCCAAGGTAGAAATGTATCAGAGCCGCAATCAGAACAGCGGCTATTGAACCCGCCGTTCCCGGCCCCCAGGGCCAGTATCCGCAGCCGAACCAGGTTGCCAGCAGGAGCGCGAACCGGTTCACCGATGGGGGCCTTCGGGTTGCTCCTGCGGGTCGTCGTCTGACTCTTCGAGTTCGTTGGGCTTCTCAGCGCCGGGGATCACGTATTTTTCCGAAGCCCAGTTTCCCAAGTCGAGCAAGCGGCAGCGGTCGCTGCAGAAGGGCATATTGGGATCTTCAAATGCGACTTTTTTTCCGCAGATAGGGCAGCGGACGGTAGGGCCGGGCACACGCGTCTCCTGATCCCAGTATCTCGTATTCACGAGGCAACGCTCAGGCACGGGGCGGACAGTGAACTGCCCGCCAGCACAATGAATCGTGCGCCACGGGCCGGTTTACCCCTGCTCGCGCGAAGAATACTTGTCCAAAGCAGAATCCAATTCAGAAGCCGCGGCGGGAGGCTTTACATTACCCAGGATGATTTCCTTGTTGGTCAGAGTCTTGCCGTACAGCTCCTTGTTGGTATCCAGATCCTGGCGAAGCGTGGCTCCATTCAGGGCAATTCCGGCAAACGCGCCGCGAGAGCGGGAATAGGACAGGATTTTGGCTCTCATCTGCGCATCCGTTTCGGCGCTCGATGTCCTGCCGACAGGGCCGCCGGCAACGCTGACATCGCCTCCAAGCGTGAATTTGCTCTGCAATAGCGCCTTCTTTCCGCTGGGTTCCATTACGAGCATTACGACATCGGTTTCCGAGCCGCCGATCTGAAAGCCGAAACTACCACCCTCAACGCGGACGGCCGCCGGAGCGCCCCACCCGGCACTGTTCGGATTGTGGCAAACCATGAATCCTTTGCCGAACTTTCCGCCGAATACAAACGCCGCTTTCTTTACTCCAGGAACGATTACCACGCAATTTGCTTTTGCCAGCAGGTCACGCGGGATGCCGCGATCGGGTGCGCTCATGATTGCTTTCAAAACGGTTGCCGATTCGTTCAGCCGTTCGGCGGCCGTGTCAGCAGCCGATGCCACGGTTGTAAAGGTAAACAGCGCCGCTCCGGCTACCGCGGCGATTCCAAAGGCTTTCATTCGATCAGTCTCCTCTTGAACTTAGATTCGACCAGGATCGCTTTTCGTACTGAATTTCCACGAAGCCTCGTGGATGATCCAATTGGTACGCTATAACTGTTGCCGGTGTAGCTCAGGTGGTTAGAGCGACGGTCTCATAATCCGTAGGTCGCAGGTTCAACTCCTGCCGCCGGCACCAGTTTCTCCGATTCTTCCCTCTACCGGAGCACCACGCGCGCCAAGCCCGCATTATTGGCGGTGTCGTAGACCCGAAATACCAACAGGTGCTCGCCCGGGCGAAGTTTGTCCAAGTGCAGGTGGAAACGTTCCCGAGGGCTGTCGGTCACGCCATCCGCAGCCTCGATGGGCTGCCAGAACCCGGCATCGAGCGAGTACTCGCAAAGCCGGAGCGCGCTCGATTTATCAGCCGCCTCAATATCGATATCCAGAACATCTGCACTCCTCTGGGGCGGTCCTAGCGTGACCAGCGGAGGCGTATTGTCAATCAGCACAGGCGTGCTGACGAATTCGGTCTGCTGCGCGTACTCGGCAGCATTGGAGGGCGCGTCGGAAGCGACCACCCGAAAGAAATAACGGCCATCGGCGAATACGTCGGGATCAAGCAACAGCGTGTTTTCGAACATACGGCTGCGGATGAGCTGCCATTGCTTCTCATCTTCCGCGCGGAAGTAAACCGAGTAGACGAGTTTGTCTCCATCGGGGTCCTCGGCCTGCCAGGAAATCTGGGTCTGGCTCGTCTGCAGACGCGAAACGGTCTGGCTGCCGGTGCTGGCGCTACTAGCGGCGGGCGCTTCACCAGTGTCGGTGACGGTGATCGAATAAGCCGAGGAACTGCTGGGAGCGGTCGATCCCGTTTTGGCTGGGTTGGTCCCGACAATCGAACTCACCGTCAGGCTCCGGATCACGGGTGGGGTATTTTGCGGCAAATACGGCAGAACAACATCGGTAATCTGAGCGGTGCTACCGGCCGGCCACTCAACCCGCCACTGGACGAATCGTGCCGGCGGACTGGATACGCGCGCGGTTGCAGGATCGCTCATCGGTTCCGACCATTTACTCCAGGTTGCATCGGGCCGGGCGGCGTTTCCGGTTCTGGTTTGAAAGGAAATTCCGGAGCCCGTACCGTGCCATTGCAGATGCCCCCAGCGTGCCACGCTGGTGGAATCGTGGACCTCGGATTCATAGCGCCCGGGCGCGCTTCCCGCCGGACCGAAAGCTACCAGGCGCGCCGGATTGCTTAACGCCGCGAACAGATTTTCGCCGATTTTCAGGAGGCGCGTTGCCTCGCCGCCGCCGTCGGGTTCTGCAATCAAGGTGCGCCTGCGGCCGTTCAGCCGGTAGATGCGAGAGTGATCGTCGGTTGAGAACAAAAGTGCATCGCCATCCAGAATCAGATCATACACATTGTCGGTTGTGGAACTCCGCAGGGTCTCGATGACGTGGTCCGGGGTAATGCGATAGATGGCGGATTTTTCCACTCCGCTTACCTCGGTCACAGCGGTGTTGGAGGTCACGGCCGAAGCGGATGCTGACGAAGCGCTGGTCTTGCTCTGATCGGTAGCGCCCTTCGTATTCGCCTCGCCGCTTTCGGTGCGGATGCCGGTTTCCTTAGCAGCCGTTACGGTTATGACGGTGGGCGTGGACGCGGACACAGTGCCGGACGAAGCGGTTGGAGCGGGAGTGCCGGCAGGAGTGCGGGTGCTGACCGCGCCTCCCATGGCGGCGGCGTAGACCACCCCGTTCGGATCGACGGCAATCGCGCGGATCTCGGGAAGACTCGAATCGTAGAGGATGGACCCGCGATCCGGGCCCGATATTTCGTATAGAAGCCCGTTTGGGTCGGTTCCGGCGTAAAGATGGCCATTGGAGGCGAGCGAGAGAGCGGTTACGTTCGATTGGCCCGTGTCGTAGTAAACCGATGCCTGGCCGGTGCGTGTATCGATTCGATAGATTTTTCCAGGTTCGCCCGCGGCAACAAACAGCGCGCCATCGGCGGAGGGTGCGAGCGCCCAGATATATCGGCCGGGCGAATGCCAGATCTCAGCCGCCTTTCCGTTTTCGATGCGGTACACGCCTCCATTCGGAGAGGAGCCGGCGTATAGAACGCCTTTCGCGTCCACGCACACGGCGAACACTTCCGACTGCCCGGCGCTCCAGACGGCGTCAGATTTCCCGTCGGGCGAAATACGAAATACCTTGCCCTGATGACCGGTTGCCGCATAGATTGCGCCGTCCGGCGTCTTCGCAAGAGCCCAAAGCGCGGGTTGGTCAAGCGGTGTATCCCATCGAACCGAGGGGCCGAGCTGGAGGATGCCGTCGGGACTCAAGGAAAGGCTGGAAATGCGGCCCTTCAGAAAGTCGGTGAATCCGGTTACTTCCCAAGCCGTGCTGGTAGCGGCGGAAACGGAGAAGGCCAGCGCAAAAAGCGCGAACGCGATTCGTTGGATCACTCTTTTACTTCCACCTGAATCGTTT
>Ga0134125_10005240_pt1 | contig 14754 bp, 16 predicted proteins | sample KB31751_FD_96464 | JGI IMG/M metagenome (GOLD analysis project Ga0134125, IMG submission 96464) | Terrestrial soil microbial communities with excess Nitrogen fertilizer from Kellogg Biological Station, Michigan, USA - KB3-175-1 | ecosystem: Environmental > Terrestrial > Soil > Unclassified ... | reverse complement strand
TCGTCCTGGACATCGAGCGCCGCCTCGAACTCCAGGAACCCAACGACCGCCGTCCCTTCGGCCCGCTCCTCGGCGAACTCAAACGCCAGCTCGCAAGAGCCAAATGCCGTGCCTGACGTGGGGTGAGACTGGTCCCTGCGTCACAATAAACCCATGGACCAGCCCCAAACCCCGCCCGACCGCTGCACCTCCCTCGATGAAATCCGCGCCGGCATGGACGCCCTCGACCGCCAGATCGTCTCCCTCATCGCCAGCCGCGTTGACTATGTCCGCGCGGCCGCCAAATTCAAAACCAGCTCCGCCAACGTGGCCGCCCCCGATCGTGTCGCCGCCGTCCTCAAAACCCGCCGCGACTGGGCCGAAGCCAAAGGACTCAGCGGAGACATCGTCGAATCCCTCTACCGCGACCTCGTCGCCTACTGCGTCTCCGAAGAACACAAGCAGTGGCAAACTGACCACGCAAGTGCCGGCCGCGAAAGCGCATAACTCGAGCCGCGCTACCGCCGGCTCGCCGCGCGCTGTCTCACAAAGCCCAGCACTTTACGCGTTTTGAAACTCCAGCCTCGCAACACGGAGCCTCAGATGAGAAAGCTCAAAATCATCGAACACATTTCGCTGGACGGTGTGATCCAGGTCTCCGGCGAAGACGATTTTCCGTACGGCGACTGGACCGCGCCCTGGCGCACCCCCGCCGGCCGTGACGCAATCCTGGCCGCGCAGGGCGCGACGTTCGATCTCCTGCTCGGCCGCCGCACCTACGATATCTGGTCGGGCTACTGGCCCAGGGCGCCGCGCAGTCCGATAGCGGACGGCCTCAATGCAGCAACAAAATATGTCGTTACCCACCGCCCGCAAACTCTGGAATGGGGCCCGTTCGAAGGCCTTGGACCGGACATCCTCCATGAGATTCGCCGCATCAAGTCGCAGGACGGCCCGGACCTTATCCTCTGGGGTAGCTCCACACTGACATCGACCCTGCTCGAACACGGGCTTGCGGATGAAGTCCTGCTGGTCGTCTATCCGGTCCTGTTGGGCACCGGGAAACGCTTCTTCGCGGAGGGAACCCCGCCACGTTCATTCGAGCTCGTCAGCGCGGAAGCAATGCCGTCCGGCATCATCTTCAGTACTTACAAGGTCGCCGGACCTCTAAAAACCGGATAGTTCGACGACGCGATATCTTCAGTGAAGCCCGCCTTTCCGCTTGCCAGCTCAGGTCGCTTGCCCGTGCCCCTTCTGGCTCACGTCAGCGGCGAGCCTGACACGCCAGGCAATAGGAGACGCTTTTTCGCTGCCCGTACCGGTACCATTTACCGGCGGGAAGAGAGAAAGCCCACTCAAAGGACGCGTGCCCGTGTATACTTGAGCCTCGAAGTCCACAATCGAAAATCGCCCCCCACCGATTTCCACCGGGTTTGTTCCTGATGTTGTTTCTTACTGGCTTAGCCGAAACGCTGGTTGTTAAATGACAACTTGCGGCCCGCGAGATAAAACTCCGGAACATTAAGAAAGAGTGACATGAGTAACTACGCAGGATTGGATCGTTTTTGGCTTCCGGTGCCTGATCGGAAGCATGTTGAAACTCTGTAAACCGTCAGTCATCTGCTTGCTTCTTGTCGGTGCGGCGTCCTCTGCTCCGCTTATCGCTTCAAGCATCAACACCTACGACATCACATTCGCAGGCCTTGCAAATCCCGCCGGTATCGCGGCCACCACCGGCTCGTTCACCTACGACTCGGCCACTCAGACCTTCACGAACTTCATTATTGATTGGGACGAATCGCCTTCGACTTTACCGCCTCGGCGAATGCCCCTGTATTGGGAGCGACCGGCTGTGACGGCGAATCTGAATCGGCGGCATATACATTCCTGCTCCTGACGCAAAACGTCACGTGCGGTACCAACACGCTGGTCCCCTATCCGGATCCCGATTATCGTTGGGCAGCTCTTGCCATTTACCAGCCGATCGACAACAACAGCAACTACGCCTGGGTTGACAAGTTTGACATCCAGTTGATCAGGTTCAGCGGCAACATGGACTATCTGGAAGCGGACAGCTCAGGCATGGTAACGGGTGGGAATAACAGTGATTATATCGGTGTTACTTTCAGGGAAGTCGCATGCTCCCCAAACCCCGATTCGCCGATATGCGCGGTTGCCGCGGGAGGAGGAAACGAAGGCGCGAGCCTCGCAACCACCTGGACCGTCACATCGGAGACGGCGCCGGAGCCCGCAACGATCGGTTTGTTTTTATCGGGGCTGGCCGGAGCGGGACTGCTCGCTGCAGGGGATACGCCGCCAACGGCGAAGCGCTCACGCTCGAACATCATAGCGGCCAGCGTGGTCATCGCGATCATGGAGCCTTCCGGCTTGCTGTCCAGCATCCATTCGCCCGGTTGACCCAGGCCTCACTCGCTCCGGAGTGCCCAGCAGCATCCGGAAGTCGGTTCTGGGATCACCCATGATAAATGCCCTCGGGTGCGCCGATTCCCCTCACCGGTGGTGATTGCTTTTTGCTGGCCCGGGGGACTTCGATTGTTTTGCGCGACAGCCCGCGAACACGTCCGAGGTGGAGTTTCCGCGAGATCGCGGCCAGTGCCAATAGCAATGTCGCTCATTATGGAGGTGGTGGCGCACCGACGACAATCGTCTGTGGGTCCTTGAGTTTCGATCGCGCCAGCCTGAAGCCGATCACCCAGTTATTGCCGAGCTTCATTCTGATTAAGGCCGATCAGGCACGCACGCTTGCTCTTCACAACACAATGCAGGCGCTGGCGTCAGAAACGGCAGAACAGGCGCCGGGATCTGAGGTAGTCGCGACTCGGCTGGCCGAGGTTCTGTTTATCCAGGTACTCCGGGCGCATATCGCTTCGGGACCGGGACGCAACAAAGGATGGCTTCGTGCGATTTTCGATCCTCAAATGGGCACTGCCCTGAGTGCCATTCACGACAGAGTGAATACACCCTGGACGGTCGAATCCATGGCCGAAGCGGCGGGCATGTCTCGCTCCGCATTCGCAGCGCGTTTCAAAGAGCTACTCGGACAAACACCACTGGAATACGTAACCGAGTGGCGGATGCAGAAGGCGATGCAGTTACTGCAACGGCGTGACAAGAAGCTCATAGATGTTGCTCGGTCGGTCGGTTACCGGTCCGACGCTGCGTTCAGTAAGGCGTTCAAGCGAGTTGTCGGGGTCAACCCTGGTGAATACCTCAAACGTGGTTCTTGAAGACCTCGGTAATGCCGGAATGGCGGAAGATTTTTGAAGCGGAGGATTCTGACTTTGGGGCCGGGGCCCACGCCAGCTCAACGCCGCCCACATTGAATCCCGCCGTGAACCTGTTACTCCGATGGGAATCCAGACGGCAAAGCCGCCTCGAGATTGATCTGTTCTCCGGTGATGGGATGGTGGAATTTCAGATATTGGGCGTGCAGAAAATATCCTCCATCGCCGGGTAACCCGGGGAGATTCTCAAGAGGCTGGCCGTTTAACCCATACAGAGGATCGCCCACCAGGGGATGGCCGATGGATGCCAGATGGATTCTGATTTGATGCGGGCGCCCCGAATTCAGGCTGACTTCAAATGTTGTGGTGCTGGTTGTAGTACTGACGCTGCGTAAGATTACCTTTGCCACTGACTTTGACGGTTTGCCACTCGGACTCGCGGCCCACACGGAACCGATGAGTGGGTGCGGTACGAGCCCGATCGGTGTGAGAATTTCATAAGCGTCCTGTTGCGCAATGTTTTGACTCAGCGCCCGGTAGATTTTTTGAACGTTCGGTGTGTTCCAGTTTGCGAATAGATGAGAGGCCGCCTGTGGTGTCCTCGCGAAGAGGACGATGCCGGTGGTGGCCCGGCCCAACCGGTGGACAGGGTTTGCGTTGGGGGTTCGCTTTTGCACGAGGCGCAGGAGCGTGTTTTCCATGAAGCCTCCACCCGGAAGAGTGGGAAGCCCGCTGGGTTTGTTGACGGCCAAAACATGGGCGTCTTCAAACAGCACTTCGAAGTGCGGAGGGGCGTCTGGTTCCACCCAGGGTGGGCGGTTCCAGACGAGCGTTTGGCCCGCCGCAAGCGATTCGCTTCCGGTGGCTGTGTTGCCATTCAGGGTGACTTCGCCGTCGTTCAGCTTTTCTTGCCAGCCTTGTGGAGTCGAGTGGGGGTAACGGCTTGCCAGGTGCGAGAGCAGGGTCTGTCCATGGTATTTGCTGCTGATGATTGTCGCGTAGGCATAGCCCCGGTTGAGCACGTCGTTGAGTTTAAGATATGGCATCTGCGGCGCGAGCGTGGATCAGCGTCGGTGATGGAGTCCCTTTGCGGAGGCCTCGGATCCGGATGGTTCACAGAACGGTTCCACGGAAATGCGCTCATAACGCACTTCCAGCACAGTCAGATATTGTCTGCCGCCCGGCGCATCGAGAACTACGCTATCGCCCTCTGCCGACTTCATCAACGCGCGCCCCAGCGGTGACACCCAACTAATGTGATCGCGCTTCAGATCGACCTCGTCGGTGCCCACAATGCTCACCACCCGCTCATCTCCCGCGGCCCTGGCATAGCGCACGGTCGCTCCGAAGAATGCCCTCGCCGCCGCCTGCCCCGTTCTCGGAGTTTCCGGGTCCACCACTTCCGCGGCCTCGATTCGCTTCGTGAGAAAGCGAATCCGCCCATCGATCTGCCGCAGCCGCCGCTTGCCGTACTGATAGTCGGCATTTTCACTGCGATCGCCGTTGCTGGCAGCCCACGCCACTACGTCCGTCACAGCCGGACGTTCCCTGGTGAGCAGAAACTGGTGCTCATCTTTCAGGCGCTGCAGCCCGCTCGGCGTTATGTAGTTCTTGCCCCGCGCCCCGGGCTCGTCCCCTTGTGGTTTTCTCGTAAAACCTTTCCGCATCGCGTAGTCCTTCCAGTTCCAATGCTATGGGTGTCCCCAACGAACGCGGATGTTCACGAGAGTTCATCTGCGGCCCTGACTGATTTTTTCACGTCTTCCAGTGTTTCAGCGAACCTATTCATCATCGGACAAGGTTCCGGCGAAGGCATGATCAGCGCTGACACGTGCAGCGCGGAACAGTGATGCGGGAACATGGGGAGTTGTGGTCCCGAAGTTACCGATCAGTCCTTAACGCCTGACGGCCTTTTTCAATAAACAAAACGGGGCTCGAAACTCCCTGGATCTCGCTTGCTGGTAATACAAACTTCGTGGCGCACCACTGCGCGGACTTCGCGATTATCCGCGGAGACTGCACCGTCCCGGGGGACTTACGCGAGGCTACCGAATTACTGCAGGATCGGCCGAGTCTATGACCGATTGCGCACCTCGTGCCCGACCACCGTGCGGTACTGTGTTGGCCCATGGCACTGGATATAGCCTCCCGCACGTTGCGCACACGTAATGCGCGTGCACTGGCCATCGGATGGAGGAATGCATTATTCTGCACCAGAAGTCGCCTAAGGTCCGGGCTGCCGCATTTCTTTTGGCGCACGACTCAAGGGCGACGACACCTGGCAGGCATTGCATGCCCCATTGTGATTCGGAGCATAGTGGTAGTACAAGACTCCAATTAGATAACGTTTTTTGTTGTAATGGCCGAAATTGGTGGAATCCCGGGAACCGCCGGTGGAGGCTAATGACGCCGCTTCACCTCAACTTCAGGGAACGGAGTACTCCGTACTTCCACCGTTGAAACGCTCATCATGCAGGTTCAGCATAGTGGGATGGAGTTCCCTCTGATCATTGCTTCATCGGGCATCGCGATCGCGTGGGCGTCCTGGCGGGTACTGCTTCACTATCGGCACCACCACGACCTCCGATCAATGCGGCTGCATTTGGAGAGGCTCGCGTCCGGGCAGGAGTGAAGCCTGCGACCCAACCCGGAATGCGCATTCCAGGTGCCCGGAGCGCGGCGGCATGGCCGCCCGGCAGCAAGAACCGCCAAAACCAATAGGCCTGAAACATCTACCGATATTCGTCAATGAACGCTGGACCAGTTCAAGTGATGTACCACTGGAAATCGGTCCGCAACCCCGGCAGCACGCCTCCGCCCCTCACTCAGGCAAACTCAGCCAGGAACGTCAATTGCCTGTCGGCTTTTCCGCGTGCTCCACAGTAATCGTTTCAACCGGCCCCTTGCGAGACTCCACCTTTATACCGAGTTGCTCCTCCAGCACGGTAAAAAACGACGGAGCGCCGCCCTCCGGCAGCGGCAGAGAATCACCCGACCGGTCCCCCGGCGTGCTCCCATCCGGCGTCCACCGGAGATGAACATCGAAAGGCCCGGCGAACTTTGTTTCGTCAATCACAGGCCGGCCTGCCAGATCCGACAGCACACTAATAAACAGCGGCATCGATACCTGACCATCCAGTCCGTTGATGTAAATTCGAAGCCGCCCGCACTCCGCCGCCGCTGTCGACGTCGGTTCGCCGGTGACGCATGCTCCAGCGTGCAGTCTGAGCCCGCTCTTCGCCGGAATAATCGCATATACCGGCACCTTCCTGGTTTCTCGGCGTATCGCAAGCCTGAACCGTTCCTGAAGCAGCTTCCGCAGCATGAGTATCATCTGGTCATGATCGATCGGCGTCTCCGGTTTCGCGGAAATATCGAACCTGTCTGAGCCCAGCCACGCAGGTCCGCCCCGGCTTCGCTCTGATCTGCGCGGCGCTCATCGTCCACCTGCGCCCCGAAGCCCGCGGCTTTAGCGGGGCCCACCGCGAGTAACAAATGAATCACTGCATCGTGATTTCCTGAGCCGCCGACCTCTCGCTCTCGTTCCCCGCCTGATCCACCGCCGAAACCTGGTACACGTAGTGCGATCCCGCCGTTACATCTTTATCGCTGTAGACGGCCGCCGCCAGCCCATCCGCGATCTTCACACCCCCGCGATACACCCGGTATCCCGCCAGATCCGCATCCGTCACGCTGTTCCAGGAAAGCTCGATCGTCGCCGCGCCCGCAATTACCGAAAGCCCCGTCGGCTGCTCCGGCGCAAATCGATCCTGAGGCGTAAACGTCACCGTCCCCGACCGTTCGCTCTCCAGCCACTTCTCTCCCGCCTGTCGCACCGATTCCACCGAATACTCCCACGCGCTTCCATATCCGGCCGTCGCATCGTCGAACGCCGGCTGCGTGCTCTCTCCAATCTGCGTCCAGTCGGCGTCGGCCGGCCGCTTGCGGAAAATGCGGAACTGCGGCGCCGCCGCCGTCCACTGCAGATGGACCGCGTTCCGCGCATCGCTCGGCGTCACACTCTGCGGAACCGGCAGCGGCGGCAGCACATTCAGGGTCACGAATGACCAGCCGTCATCGCGCCCCTTCGGCCCATGCACCTTCACTCCGATCACCGCCGGCTTCCCCGTATATGCCGCCGCATCGATGGCGATTTCCCGCGAGTACCACTGCCGCCGCTCCGCCGTCGTGGCTGCCGCCGTCTGCCGCGCTGCACGGCGCAACTGCGCGGCCGTCATTCCACCGGATGCTCCCGCCGCCCCCATATTCTTCCCTGCCGTGCTTTTGCTTCGAACCCGCGCCGCGGCCGGAGGAGTGCGCAGAGGTTGCCACGCGGGCACCGGAATGCGCTCGGAACTCGCCGCCCACATCGCCTGGTCCCACGGATCTGGCCCAGGCCCGATGCGCATTTCGATGTCCGGCGGCCGCTCGATCGGCAAGCCCTCCGTCGTCTCCTCCGGAAGAATGAAGGTGACGTCGATTTTCGATCCGCGCTGCGCCGCCGCCAGATCCCGCACGCGTTCCGGACGCAGCAGCGCCGGTGGTTGCGGCGCCCCCGTGTAGCCGCAGCCCGCAAGAACCGCCGCCACCGCGGCGAGCGCCGGAACCGGAACGTTTGCGCGGCGCATCAGAGAATGTAGCGGCTCAGGTCCTGATCTTTCACGATGCCCGCAAGCTGCGTCCGCACGTACGCGGCGTCCACCTTCACGGTCTTCTTCCGCAGGTCCGGACCCTCGAAGGAAATCTCTTCGAGCAGCTTCTCCATGATCGTGTGCAGCCGCCGCGCGCCAATGTTTTCCGCCTGCTCGTTCACCTGCGCCGCGAATCGCGCCACTTCCTCCAGCGCGTCATCGGTGATCGTCAGCTTCACGCCTTCGGTTTCGAGCAGCGCTGTGTACTGCTTCGCCAGCGCGTTCTTCGGCTCCTTGAGGATGCGGACAAAATCCTCCACGGTAAGCGAGCGCAGCTCCACGCGAATCGGAAACCGCCCCTGCAGCTCCGGAATCATGTCGCTTGGCTTCGAAACATGAAACGCGCCCGCCGCGATGAACAGAATATGGTCTGTCCGAACGAACCCATGCCGCGTGTTCACCGTCGTTCCTTCCACAATTGGAAGGATGTCTCTCTGCACGCCCTCCCGGCTCACGTCCGGCCCGTGCCCCCCTTCGCGCCCCGCGATCTTGTCGACCTCATCCAGAAAAATGATGCCGCTCGATTCCACCCGCTCGAGCGCAAGCCGCGTTACCTGTTCCATGTCGATGAGCTTGTGCTCTTCTTCCTGAATCAGATATTCGAGCGCTTCATCCACGCGCATCGAGCGTTTCTTCGAACGCCCGCCGAACATCGCCGGAATCATCTCCCGGATGCTCACCCCCATCTCTTCGAGATTGACGTTGCTCGCGACTTCGAACGAAGGCGCGCGTTCCTTCACGTCCAGGTCAACCGTGCGCTCGTCGAGCTTCCCCTGTCGAAGACGTTCGCGCAATTTCTCGCGTGTCTTTTCGTTGTCGGTGCCGTTCTCGCCCGCGGCCGCCGGCATCAGCAGATCCAGAATTCGATTTTCCGCGTTCGCTTCCGCCCGCTCCGCCACCTCTTCGAGCTTCTGCCCGCGCACCATGTCGATGGCGATGTCCACCAGATCCCGGATCATCGATTCGACATCCCGCCCCACGTAGCCGACTTCCGTGAACTTGCTCGCCTCTACTTTGATAAAAGGAGAGTTCGCCAGCTTCGCCAGTCGCCTCGCCAGCTCCGTTTTGCCGACGCCCGTCGGTCCGATCATCAGGATATTCTTCGGCATCACCTCCTCCGCCATATCGGGCGGCAATTTCTGGCGGCGAAGGCGGTTGCGCAGCGCAATCGCCACCGCGCGCTTCGCGTCCGGTTGTCCGATTACGTGCTTGTCGAGTTCCTGTACGATCTGGCGCGGTGTCAATTCATCCAGCACCGGACCTTCCTCGACCGATTGAGGGGGGAGATAAATCACCATCTCAGGAGATCTCCTCGTAGATGATCTGGTCGTTGGTATAAATGCAGGTGCGCGCCGCGATCTTCATCGATTCCTCTACAATCTGGCGCGCCGTCAACTTGGTGTTGCGGGTCAGCGCCAGTGCCGCCGAGAGCGCAAACGGTCCGCCGGACCCGATAGCGGCTACGCTCTCATCGGGTTCGATGACGTCTCCGTTCCCGCTGACGATAAAGGTATTCGTGGCGTCCGCTACGAGGAGCAGCGCCTCCAGATGACGAAGGATTTTATCCGTGCGCCAGTCTTTCGCCAGTTCCACCACCGCCCGCGGCAGGTTGCCGTTGAACTGTTCAAGCTTGCCTTCAAAGCGGGAGAAAAGAGAGAAAGCGTCCGCCGTCGACCCGGCAAAACCCGCAACGATTCGGTCACCATAAAGACGGCGCAACTTTCGTGCCGTGGACTTCAATACTTCGCTTCCCAGCGTCACCTGCCCGTCGGCCGCCATGACGGCCTGGTTGTCGCGGCGCACGCATAATACGGTCGTCGAACGGATTCGCTGTTTCATTGTGGTGAAGTTTCAGTGTAGCTCCCGTCCCCCCTTTACGTGAAACCCGATGACCGTGTAAACTTCAGAGTGAATGGCGTACATGGACGACGAATTACGAGTACATGCATGGGAATTGAGCCCTCCGAAGCGCAATCCCGACGACCTGAGTTTCGACGAGATCCAGGACGAAGATCTCGAGGACGGGGAAGATTCGGACGACCTCAGCGATGACAGTGATGACTCGGACGACCCCGACCTCGACAGCGATGATCTGGATGATGAGGCCGACCTGGACGAGAGTTTCGAAGAAGATGGGCTGGACGACGATTCTGATGAGGACCTGGATCCGGATGACGAGGACGAGGAGTAGGGCCGCTCAGGGGTAGTCTGTCCGGTAGTGGGCGCCGCGGCTTTCGCGGCGCGCCAGCGCCGCGCGGGCGATGAGGCCCACCACGTCGTAGATATTCCGCAGTTCAATAGAAGACAGTCCCGGCTTACCGGCGTCCGCCAGCCGGATCGATTCCAGAAGATGAATCGCTGTTTCGAGGCCTTCCGCATTCCGCAGAATGCCGCAGTATTTCCACGCGAGCTCGCGTAATTCCGCCACCGTTATTGCGGGAATCGCGAGCGGCGCTTCCCGGAAATCGCAGCCACCAGTGTGCTCGCGCATGGCGCGGCCGGCGCGGGCGCCGTAGACCAGCCCTTCGAGCAGGGAATTGCTGGCGAGCCGGTTGGCGCCATGGACGCCCGTACACGCCACTTCGCCCGCGGCAAATAAGCCGGGCAGAGAAGTGCGGCCATCGAGGCCGGTTTCGACGCCACCCATCGCATAGTGCGCCGCCGGATGGACCGGAGCGGGCTCGCGGCCGAGGTCGAGGCCGTAGCGCAGGCAGGTCTCGAAAATCCTTGGAAAGCGTTCGTGGATGAACTGGCTGCCGCGCGCGGTCAGATCGAGCCAGACGTGCGGCGAACCGGTGCGCTGCATTTCAGCCACGATCGCACGGGATACGACATCGCGCGGCGCGAGGTCACGCATTTCGTGATAGCGCTCCATGAAGGCTTCGCCTTCGCGGTTACGCAGCACCGCGCCTTCGCCTCGCAGCGCTTCGGAGAGCAGGAAGCGCGGCGCTCCTTCGACGTGCAGGGCCGTGGGGTGGAACTGCACGAACTCCATATTGGCGATACGCGCACCCGCGCGCCACGCCATCGCCACGCCATCGCCGGTCGCGACCGCGGGATTCGTGGTCTCGCGGTACACGCATCCCAGTCCGCCGGTGGCCAGGAGAACGGCGCGCGCGTGGATCTCGCTCCATTCGCCCGAAGATTCGCGCAGCGCAATCGCGCCGTTGCGGTACAGATCCGCAACGGCCGAATACGTTTCGAACCGGACATTGGGCAGCGAGGCAGCTTTTTTATAAAGCGCGCGGGCGATTTCATGTCCCGTGGAATCTCCATGCGCATGCAGGACGCGATTGCGGCTATGCGCGCCCTCGCGGGCGAAAACGAGCTTTGTCCCCTCGCGATCGAATTCCGCGCCCCACTCGATCAACTGCTGAATCGCGGCCGGTGCTTCTTCCACGAGCAAGTGGACTGCCTCGACGTTACAGAGACCGTCACCGGCATAGATCGTATCCTGCTCGTGGAGTTCGACGCGGTCATCATCGTTCAACGCGGCCGCAATTCCGCCCTGCGCATATTCGGAAGACGATTCTCTCAGCGAGTCTTTTGCGATCACGAGCACGCTGCCCGCTTCCGCCAGTTCAATCGCGGCGCGCATGCCGGCCACGCCGGCTCCTATTACGAGAAAGTCGCAGTCTTTCGCCAAACCGAAGTTTAGCAATCAGGGCGGGAGCTAACAGCGCAGTTCGCGAGCCCTGCATGCGACGATTGAAGAAATGCCTCAGTTTTCTGTCGCGACGCCGCAGCGTACATACAGGGCGGTGGTCGAGCGGGGCGCGATTGCGCGCCTTGCTGAATTTCTGTCTCCGAAGCATGGCCGCATTTTCGTGGTCAGCGAACGAGCTGTGTGGGACCTGCACGGCGCCCGCGTAACCGCGGCGCTTCGCACGACGCCCTTCGATACGTTGTTTTTCGCGGGCGGCGAAGCGAACAAGCGCATGGCGCACGTGGAGCAGCTCGCCGAACAGATGGCGGAGCGCGGCGCCGACCGATCGAGCGTGGTGATCGCTTTTGGCGGCGGCATCGTGACCGATCTCGGCGGATTTCTCGCCGCGATCTACATGCGGGGCATTCCGGTGATCCAGATTCCCACGACGCTGCTCGCGCAGGTGGATGCGGCGCTTGGCGGGAAGACGGGCGGTAATCTCACGGCGGGAAAAAATCTGATCGGCAGTTTTCATCAGCCGCTTGCCGTGCTGGTGGATTCCGAAGTGCTGAGCACGCTGCCGGAGAGGGAGTATCGCGCGGGGCTGTATGAAGTGATCAAGCACGGAGTCATCCAATCGGAGCCATTGTTCCGCGCGATGGAGACACGGCGCGATGCCGTATTCGCGCAGGAGCCCGCGATTGTGGAGTATATGGTGGGGGAGTCGGTGCGGATCAAGGCCGAAGTGGTTTCGGCGGATGAGCGCGAGTCCGGCCTGCGGCGCATTCTCAATTTCGGACACACGTTCGGCCACGCTCTGGAAGCGGAAACGAAGTACACGCGGTTCCTGCACGGCGAAGCCGTTTCGTGGGGAATGCGCGCCGCAACGCATCTGGCGTCGGCGCTCGGTATGATGCCGGCGGACGATGCCCGCGCCATTGTGAGTGTGCTCGACGCGTACGGGCCGATTCCCTCAGTCGCGGGCATCAGCGCGGAGGCTCTGCAGGCGCGGCTTCTCAAAGACAAGAAGACGGTGCAGAGCCGGATTCACTTCGTGCTGCCGGTGCGGATTGGTGAAGTGGCGATCCGGGCGGACGTTGCGGAGAGCGATGTTCGGGCGGCGATCGAGCGGGCGCTCGCGGAGTGCTCGTGAACGCGGCGAAGAGCGCCGGAACCACGCCCGAGGGCGCCCGGAGCGAGCAGGAGGCTTCGCGCTGGGTGCGGAGCATGTTCGGGCGCGTGGCGCATCGTTACGACCTGGCGAATCATCTGCTCTCGGCGAACATCGATAAGACGTGGCGTACGCATACGGTCGCGAAGGTGCGCGATATTTTGCGGCGGCCGGACGCACGCGCGATGGATCTGGCGTGCGGGACGGGCGATCTTCTGGTCGCGCTCGAGCGTGACGCGGGGCGGGCACTCGTGGGGAGCGACTTCTGCCATCCGATGCTGGAAGGCGCGCGGAGCAAGCTGGCCAGGCTGGGGCTGCGGTCGTCGCTGGTGGAGGCGGATGCGCTGGCGCTGCCGCTGCCGGATGCGAGTCTGGACCTGATTACGATTGCGTTCGGATTTCGCAATCTGGCGAATTACCGGGCGGGCCTGGTGGAGATGCGGCGCGTTCTGCGGCCGGGCGGGGCACTGGCGATTCTCGAATTTACGCAGCCGCCGAACAAGACGTTCGCGGCTGTCTACAACTGGTATTCGCGGAAAGTGCTGCCGGTGATTGGCGGAGCGATCTCCGGGGCGCCGGAGGCGTATCAGTATTTACCGGAGTCGGTGCGCAAATTTCCGGAGGCGGAGGAGTTGGCTGGGCTGATGCGGGAGTCGGGCTACGTGCGGGTGGAGTGGGAGTATCTGACGTTCGGGATTGTGGCGCTGCACGTGGGGCGTGTGGCGGGTTCGCCAAAGTAATACAATGGTATTACCATGCCGACGATTACTGTAAAACTGGATAAGAAACAGGCGGCCAAGCTGACACGTTGGGCTCGAGCGGATAAGGTCACAAAATCGGAGATTGTTCGTGGACTGATAGAGGGTGGCAGACGGATCCGAACGGGCGACGATCTTATCGAGTGGGTCGACGCGTCAATTGGCAAGGGACTGGGGTTGGCCCAGAAGTGAGCGCGGTCTCTCCGGTCCTGCTTGACACTTCATTCCTGATCGCCCTCGAACGGGAAACCACGAGTGGCGAAGCAGGGCCGGCACGACGCTTTCTTCCGTTTCTCCGCGGGCGTTCCCTTGTCGTCTCCATCGTAACCGTGGCAGAACTTTTGGAAGGCTCGCGCAACGAGGAAGCAACACTGAAGTCGGTGGAGGCTCTCACGATTCAGGGGCTGCACTTTGCGCATGCACGTCGATGTGCGTTGTTGCAGCGTCGATCCTCCCGCCGGATGGGTGAGAACGACGCATGGCTGGTGACTACGGCTGAGATTCTGGATGCGGATATTGTAGGAGCAGACCGCGCCGCCTTCGAACGTCTTGGGGCCAGATATCTGCGATTCCGGTAGTCGCGCCGACGGCAGGAGCCGTCAATTGGCCGACGGTGGCTCGATGTGATCGATAACGAGGACTGTCACGGGCCCCTTCGCCGGTTCCAGCTTCAACCCGAGTTGTTGTTCCAATGCGGTGAAGATGGAGGGGCCGGCCGAGTCGACGGACGACGGTGGGTCCGGCTGTGTTACTGAGCTGCCTGCTACGAATTGTGTCGACAGGTCGGACGGGGACACTTCCAAATGGATATCGAATCGTCCAGGGAGTCCCGTTTTGTCGATCACGTCGCGGTTCAGCCTCATGCCGAGGAACGTTGACAAGTTCGTTATTGTCACGCCGGACATATCAATCGCACCGTGGGGATCGGTCTTTATACTGCCGCATGCCGGCAGGCAGCTTCCTTCCTTCGCTGCCTGCAATCGGGCGCCGTTTTTCGCAACGCTGAGGAGAAAAACAGGGGCTTCTCTGGTTTCACGATGGAGTCTGAGGCGGAACCTGTCTTCAAGAAGCGCCTGCAACATGGGTCCGTACATCTGTGCAGGAGGCGGGTTGCCTTCCGCCTTCAGGGTGAAGTCGTAACGATCGGATTCGATCCAGGGTGGTCCTCCCAGAACCTGCATTCGAAAGCTTGCGGAATTTGGGTTGCCGCCATAAATTTCGTACGTCGTCAGGATGAGATCTCTTAATGCCGCGCATTCCAGTG
>Ga0134125_10005239_pt1 | contig 14754 bp, 12 predicted proteins | sample KB31751_FD_96464 | JGI IMG/M metagenome (GOLD analysis project Ga0134125, IMG submission 96464) | Terrestrial soil microbial communities with excess Nitrogen fertilizer from Kellogg Biological Station, Michigan, USA - KB3-175-1 | ecosystem: Environmental > Terrestrial > Soil > Unclassified ... | reverse complement strand
GTTGACCGCCGGGGTGCCGCGGCTCGACATCCGGGCGACGGTCGAGATGCACGACCACCACATCCTGATCAAGGCGGCGGTGCCGACCAATGTGCATAGCGCGTTTGCCAGCTACGAGATTCCGTACGGCTCGATCCAGCGTCCCACGACGCGGAACAACGACCGGGAGAAGTCGGAGTTCGAGGTGCCGGCGGAGCGCTGGGGCGACCTCTCCGACGCCAGCCACGGCGTGAGCCTGCTGAACGCCAGCAAGTACGGCTACGACGCGCTGGGCAACGTCATCCGGCTCTCGCTGCTGCGCACCCCGACCAACCCGGATCCGGAAGCGGACATCGGGCATCACGAATTCACCTACGCGCTTTACCCCCATGCCGGGGACTGGAAGGCGGGGGGGACGATGCAGCAGGGGTACGACCTGAACTTTCCCCTGCTGGCGTATGTCACCGCGAGCCGCGAGGGAGGGCTGCCGGCGCGCCACTCGTTTGCGGGCATCGAGCCGGGGAACGTGATCCTGACGGTGGTCAAGAAGGCAGAAGGGGATAACGCGCTGGTGTTCCGCTATTACGAGTTCGCGGGGAAGGCGGCGGCGGCGAAGATTCACCTGCCGCAGCGGGCGGTGAAGGCGGTGGCGACCAACCTGATGGAGCAGGGGGAGCAACCGCTGGCGCTCTCGGCCGACGGGATGGAGGTGACAGTGCCGACCACACCGTACTCGATCAACACCATCAAGGTGTGGTTCGCCAACATGCCGACGCCAGCGGCGCCGCCGGCGCGGGCGCACGCCTTCGCGCCGGGTCCGGGATAGCGGCGCGCGGCTATTGGCCGCGGGCCTGGCGGACGGCGGCGAGGAAGGCGCGGGTGCGTTGGGCGATGACGACGTAGTCGCTGCCCGCGACCAGTTCGCCGCCGGCACCGACCGCGGCGGCGCCGGCTTCGAGGTAGGCGGCGAGGTTGGCGGCGGAGACACCGCCGGTGGGGATGAAGGGGATGTGGGGAAAGGGGCCGCGCAGGGCGCGGATGTAGCCGGGGCCGCCGACTTGGGCGCAGGGGAAGATCTTGACGGCGCCGGCGCCCGCGGCGTGCGCGGCCATGATTTCAGTGGGGGTGAGGGCGCCGGGAATGCCGAGAACGCCGGCGGAGCGGGCGGCGGCGGCGGTGGCGGGGTCGAAGCCGGGACTGACGATGAAGCGGGCGCCGGCATCCAGGCAGGCGTGCGCGCTGGCGGCGGTGAGGACGGTGCCGGCACCGACGAGAATATCCGCGGCGCGGAGGTGGCGGATGACGTCGACGGCACCGGGGACGGTGAGGGTGATCTCGATGGCGGTGATGCCGCCGCGGGCGACAGCTTCGGCGCGGGCGAGCGCTTGGTCGGCGGAAGCGGCGCGGACCACGGCGATGACGCCAAGCTGGGTGATCTGTTGGAGGGTTTGGGCCGGGGTCATCGCGCGATCCTGGCGCTGGCGCCGCGCATGACCTGGAGGACTTCCTCGAGCGTGGCCATGGTGGTATCGCCGGGGGTGGTCATGGCCAGGGCTCCGTGGGCGGCGCCGCACTCCACCGCCCAGGCCAAGTCGCGGCCGGCGAGCAGTCCATAGATGAGGCCGCTGGCGAAGGAGTCGCCGCCGCCGATGCGGTCGAAGATTTCGAGGTCGCGGCGCTCGCGGGCGTGAACGAAGCCGCCGTTGCCATAGGCAATCGCGCACCAGTCGTTGCGGGAGGCGGTGTGGGCGCGGCGGAGGGTGGTGGCGACGATCTGGAAGGGGAACTCGCGCACGGCGGCACGGATCATCTGCTCGAAGCCCTGGGTGGGGAGCTGAGTGTGGCCGGCGTCGAGGCCGGGGACCTCGAAGCCGAGCGCGGCGCTGAAGTCCTCCTCGTTGCCGAGCATCACGTCCACCAAGGGAGCGAGGGCGCGGTTGACTTCGCGGGCGCGGGCGCGGCCCCCGAGCGCCTTCCAGAGCGACTCGCGGTAGTTGAGGTCGTAGCTCACCACGACGCCATGGCGCTTGGCGGCGCGCATGGCCTCCTCGGCCACGGCGGCGGTGGAGGCGGAAAGGGCGCAGAAGATGCCGCCGGTGTGGAACCAGCGCGCGCCCTGGACGCCGAAAATTTCGTCCCAGTTGACGGCGCCGGGGAGCATTTGCGAGGCGGCGCTATGACCGCGGTCCATGGTGGCGAGGGCGGGGCGGAGGCCGAAGCCGCGCTCGGCGAAGTAGAGACCATTGCGGGCGGCGCGGCCGACGCCGTCGTGGGGAAGCCAGGCGAGGTGCGCGGCGTCCACGCCGCCCTGGCGGATGAGGTCCTCGACGAGGCGGCCGAGCGGGTTCTCCACCAGGGCGGTGACCAGAGCGGTGCGGAGGCCGAAGCAGCGGGCAAGGCCGCGGGCGACGTTGTACTCGCCGCCGCCTTCGGAAACTTCGAAGTGGCGGGCGTTGGCAATACGGCGATCGCCGGGATCGAAGCGCAGCATGACCTCGCCGAGCGCCACCAGGTCCCAGCGGCACTCGGAGGCGGGACGAATGGGGAGGCTGGTGGGCATGGCGGTGTCTATTGCGTGTCTGGGGACAAGTATACGAATAGAGGTGGCAGGCGCGGTGTCAACCCAAGGTGCCGGGCCGGCATCTGCGAAAGCGGAGGTGTCCCATGGCAATGCAAAAGGGTGAAAGTTACCGGTGTTCGGACAGCAACTGCGGCTGCGAGATTACGGTTACGCGAGGCGCCAACCCGCAGGTGGCGGGGGATCAGAACCCGCGCTGCTGCTGCGGCAAGGAGATGCGGTCCTCGAACGTGAAGGCGGCGTGAGGGGGAGGCGGGGCGGTGGCTCGGATGCCGGGCTGGTATGGGCTAGAGTCCGGGGAAGAATTCGGAGAGGAGGTCGGAGCTCAGGCGGAGGCCGATATTCAGGCCGAAATTCAGGGCGAATTCGTGGCGCGTACGCAAAGTTGCCGGGTAGTAGAGGTTGCTGATCAGCGCCGTGGTGGCGGCGGCGGGGAGGCCGGAAGCGTTGAACACGTCGTGGGTGTGGTCGGCCGACCGGGTGACCAGCATGTGATCAAGGGCATGACCGACACGCTGGCCAAAGGACGCCTGGGCACCGAGCGGAACGTAGTTCTCATCCTGATGAAACAGGGTGGGGTAGAGAAAATGGCGCTGGAATTTGAAATCGAAGGTGTCCCACATGGCCACTTTGTACTGATTGAGATAGCCCTTCTCCCCGTCGCGAAATCCGCTGTGCGAGGTGAAGTGCTGCAGCGGCGCGATCTCGATCCAGGGCGTCACCGGCGTGTCCCAACCGAATACCGAGCTGGTGAAGCTGTGGAAATGGTCGCCAACAGTCACCGGGCAGGGCGGCTCCTGGCAGACCGCCTGCGCCGCCAAACGCAGCGGAAGTACGGCAAGACACACGGCCGCGGCGGCGAAGCAGCTCAGACGCAGAGTCATTCCTAAAGTTGGATGCGGGAACAGGGCCGGCAGGGTGGCCGGACCCTCCATCCAACGTGTGACTAAAACTATAGTTGACATTCCTGGTGCGAGGGAGTAGCGTGCAGGCATGGCCAGAAAGAAGCCCGTGCCGGCGCTCACCCCGCTGGAGCTGGAAATCATGCAGGCGCTGTGGGACTTGGGCCCGGCGCCGCTGCAGGCGGTGCACGAGCACGTCGCCCGCCGCAAGCCCCGCGCTTATACCACCGTCCAGACCGTGCTGCAGGTGCTGCACCGCAAGGGCAAGGTGGCGCGCGAGCAGCGGCAGCGCGCCTACCTGTACCGCGCGCTGGAAACGCGCCAGACGGCGGCCCGCCGCGCCGTGAGCCGCCTGCTCGACAACCTCTTCGGCGGCTCGGCCGAGAGTCTGGTGCTCAACCTGGTGGAGACCAAACAGTTGGATGCGGCCGCCCTCGAGCGCGCGCGCCGCCTGTTGAAGGGAGATAAATCATGACCGCATTGCTGTGGATGATGCTTTGGCAAACCGCGCTGGTGGCGTTGGCCGCCGCCGCGCTCGCAACCCTCCTGCGCTCGGCTTCGGCCCGGCATGCGCTGTTTCTCGCGGCATTGGCCGGGGCCGCTCTGCTGCCCATCCTGAGCGCGCAACTCCACCTCACGCTGGCGCGCGCCGCCCGTTCCGGCAGCGCCGCGGTTCTGGTACAGACGATCGCGCCCACGCCCAACGCCGTCGCGCCCGCGCCGCCGGCCACCGGCGCGCCTTTCCCCATCCCCGATCTCGGATGGATGCTCGGCTCGCTCTGGTTCGCGGCCATGATCCTGCAAGCCCTCGCCCTGTCCCGCCGCTGTTGGCGCGCCCGCCAGGCATGGCGGCGCGCGGAAGCGGAGTGCGATGTCGCGGGCGTCCCGGTGCTGCGCGGCGCCGACGGCCCCTTCACCCTCGGGTGGCTGCGGCCCCGCATCGTGCTGCCCGCCTCGCTGCTCGAGCACGAGGCGTGGACTGCGGCCGCGCTCGCGCACGAGCTGGCGCATATACGCCGCCGGGATTACCTGTGGGCGTGGTTCGCGGAGCTGGCGCTGGTGCCGCTGGGATGGCACCCGGCCGCCCGCTGGCTGGCCCGACAGGTAGCGCTGGAACGCGAAGCCGCCTGCGATCAGGCCGCACTGGGCGCCGATGCCGCCTACCCCACTCGCCTGGTGGAAATGGCCGCCGCGCTCCATGCCGAAATCGCCCCCCACGCCGGTTTGTGTCTGGCGCGGCGCCACGGTTTTGAGCGGCGCATCGCCCGTCTTCTTGCCGCGCCCGCTCCCCGTTCGCGCGCCCGCCTGTTAGCGGCCACCGTCGGCCTGACCCTGGTGGCCGCGGCCGCCTGGGCCGCGGGCGGCGGAGTGCGTACCGCCGCCGCGCGCGTCCCGCGTTTGCGGGCGCAGCGCTCGGTTGCGGTCGGCGCCGCCGTACAGGCCGCGATGTGCCTTTCCTGCAAAGCCCCGGCGTACCCGCCCGCCGCCCGAGCCGCGGGCCTGCAGGGGCGCGTGCAGATGCATATCGAGATCGGCAACGACGGCTCGGTCACCACCATCAACTGCGGCTTGGGCGATCCCACCCTCCTCGCCGCCGCCGAAGACGCCGTCCGCGATTGGCGTTATCATCCGCTGGAGCTCAACGCCGAGCCCGTCGCCGTCAGCAGCACCGTCACCGTCACCTTCACGCTCGACGAGGGTCCGGCCCTACCCATGGTCCAGGGCCTGCGCGGGCAGGTCTGCGACCCGCAAGGCGCCCGCGTCGCCGGAGCCGACATCCACGCCACCTCTCTCGAAACGGGTATCGCGACCCAAGCGATCACCGCCCCGGACGGTTCCTTCGCCCTCGACCTGCCCAGCGGCGGCTACCAGCTCAGCATTCAACAGGCCGGCTTCCGCACCTACACCCGGCGGGTCAACCTTCCGCTTCAGGACGAGTTGCTGGTCGTTCTTCCGCTCGGCGAGGCGCAGCAAACGGTGCTGGTCAACGGGGGCTCCCGGCGCCGCGAATGAGGTGACGGCAAACGCGCGATTACGCCGCAGCAGGTGGCGGAAACCAGAACCCGCGCCGCTGCTCCCTTCTCGCGCTAAACCATGAACCGCGGGCTGCCCTAGTAGAAGCCAAAGACCGGGTTGTTGAGGTGCTCGCCGCCGCCGGCCGTTGCCTTAGCAGCAGGATGCACCGTGGAGGGCTCTCCGGCCCTCCACGCAAATGATGGGAACCGCGGCCAGTGCGGCCGCGGGATCGATCCAGGAAGCATGGAATACGGCGCTCAAGGCCAGCCCGGCCAAAGTGATGCCCGCCAGGTAGGCACAGGCCGCGGACTGTGCCGCATCCGCGCGCAAGGCAGCATTGTGAGACTTTTTGCCAGCCTTCATCTTCGCCGCGCTCAGGATCGGCATGATGATGAGGGCGGCAATGGCCACGCCGATGCCCGTCCAACTGGTCTCCGGCCGGGCATGCTTCCAGAGCGCCAACGCCGACGTCAGGGAAATGACAGCCGCCAGAATAAACAGCAGGAATCCAGCCAGCCGGGAAGCGCGGTGCTCGGCCAGCGCAAAGCGCGGCACAAATTGCAGAAGCACGACCACCGCCGAAAGAAGCTCGACGAAACTGTCCGCGCCGAACGCCAAGAGTACCGGGCTGCGCGCCTGCCATGCCGCCAACAGGGCGATGGCGCACTCGGCCAGCATCCAGAGCATGGTGACGACTTGCAGCCGGCGGATATGACGGGTCATTTCCCCGGCGGTGGTGCAGCCATCATGACCGAGCGCTACCATTTTCTTCCTGCCGCTTCCGATAATCTGCAATGTTTTGTAACGCAACGCAACACACATTGATGGGCGCGGCCCCAGCGCGGCCGGCCGCGCACCCGGCACGTCTTCACGCCTTGGGCGTGTGCTCGCGCGGGCACGGGGACCCCGGGAGGCCCCATGCCGGTGCTGCGTGTCGCGGTGATCGGCGGAGGGCACAGCCTCAACGGCGGGGGGTCCGTCACCGGCCTCAACTTCGCCGTCGAGTGGACACCGATCGAAGACCGGCTCGAACTCGAGGCCGGCACCAGCCTTGTTTTCGCCCGGGCGGCGCGAGGTACGGATCGCGCCGTCACTCCCGTCCCAGGGTCCAGCGCAGACCCAGGGTGTAGGTGGGGTGGTAGTACTCGCGCTGGATCATGAACTGCGGACTGCCCTGGTAGAAGCCAAAGACCGCGTTGTTGAGGTTGAGGCCGGAGAGGGTGAGGCGCAGGCGGGGAGTGAGGCCGATGTCGGCTTGGGCGTCGACCTGAAAGTGCGGGTACTCGTAGACGTCGCCCGAGGGGCCGGTGACGCCGCCGGGGTCGCCGTCCACGAAGTTGTACTGGTAGATGTTGGAGCCGTTGTAGGCCAGCCCGACGCGGGCCGAGAAGCGGCCCTGATCGAAGGTGGGGCTGAGGTTCCAGGTGGAGGGCGCCTGGCGCAGCAGGCGGGGGGAATCGGTGCGGCTGCCGGGGTTGACGTCGCTGGCCTGGGAGGCGGTGTAGCTATAGTTGCCGGAGACGCCGAAGCCGCGCAGTCCGCCGGGCAGGTAGGTGAACTGCTGGGCGAAGGCGACCTCGACGCCGGCGATGTGGGCGCTGCCGGCATTGGCGGGTTGGGTGACGCGGAAGCCGGCAAAGGGCCCGGAGACGGGCGTGGTCTGGATGGAGACGATCGGATTGGAGAGCGCCTTATAGAAGAAACCGCCGCGGAGTTCGCCCAGCGGGGTGAAGTAGCGCTCGTAGAGCAGGTCGAAGTCGTTGCCGTGCTCGGGCAGCAGGGCGGGGTTGCCGATGCTGGCGAGGTGGGGATTGACGCTGACGTCTTCGGAGGTGGCGGAGGTCAGGTCAGAGGGGATGGGGCGTGAAATGCCGCGGCCAACCACGGCGCGCACATCGGAGTTGGTGTCGAGCTTGTACTCGATCGAGGCGCTCGGCAGCCAGTTGCCGTAGGTGTATGACCCGGGGGTGTTGAGCTCATTGTTGGCATCCGGGCTGAGGGTCTGTAGATTGGTGTCCTCGAAGCGGAGGCCGCCGGTGAGCCGGAATTGGCCAATCTCGGTGGTATCCATCACGTAGGCGGCAGGGATGGTCTCATCCAGCGAGTAGTTGTTGGAGTCCTGACCCTGGGTGCTGGCGAAGGTGAACTGGTTGAGGTGGGCCTGCACGTAGTGGGCAATGGCGGCGTAGCTCACGAACGGGCCGGCGGGGTAGTTGCCGTTATAGTAGCTGCCGTTGGCGGCGGCGGGATCGACAAACAGGCCGAGTGGAATCGAGTAGGGGTTGCCGGTGGTGGGATCCACCGCGGTGGTGTAGGTGGTGTTAAAGGAGTCGTCGAACTGGTGGGTGCGGTGCAGATTGACGCCGAACTTGAGCGTGCCAATTCCCGCCGCGGAGGAGTAGAAGCGGGTGACGTCGAGGTTGCCGGCCCAGTCGAGCTTGGACGATTGGCCGTGATCCCCCAATTTTTCTCCGCCCAGGCTGAAGTTGGAGGGGTTATAGGCCTCCTGGAAGCAGACGGGGGCGAATTGCGGCAAGTAGGGATTGGTGGTTGCGGTGGTATCGAAGCCGCACTGGCTGGCGGGGCCGACGTAGTTGAACGAGCCGGTGTCGTCAAACTGCGGGTAGAGCATGCGCGAGCGCGCCGCCGAGACCTGCCAGTCCACCTGGGTTTGGCTGGCGGGAAGTTGCTGGAGGCCGCCGAGGATCAGCGAGGAGATGAGGTAGTTGCCGATGCGCTGTTCGGAGCCGGCGGAGGGGCCGTTGCCGGTGGCGTCGAGGTTATAGACGGTGCGGAGGCCGCCGTCGGTGAAGTCGGCGAAGAGGCCGCGCAAATAGATGCTGCTGTTGTTGCCCAGGGAGCGGTCGAGGCTTCCGCCGAAGCCGTAGCGGGTGCGGTGATAGAGGTACTGGCGGAGGTCGGCATTGTCCATCAGGGGCGCCGCCACCGTGGCGTTGGCGTCCGGAACGGGCTCGAGGTCGTCGATGCCGCGTCCGTTAGCGTCGAAAGAGCCGCTGAGGATGGCGCCCCACTGCTGATGACCGCCCCAACGCCGTCCGGCGGTGCCGCCGACCTCGCCGGCGTAGCGGGTATTGTCAATCGGGGTGAAGCCGCCGTTGGTGTAGATGGTAAGGATGGGGGAGCTGCCGGCAATCTTGGTGACCAGGTTGACCGAGCCTCCGATGGCGTCACCGCTCTGGTCGGGTTCGAGAGTCTTGTTGAGCTCGACCGAACCCACAAGGTCGGCGGGGATGACGTCGAGTTTCACTTGCCGGATGCCGCTTTCCGGCGCCTGGAGCTCGACGCCGTCCACGGTGACGTTGCTGAGACGGGGCTCGGTGCCGCGGATTTGGAGGTATTTGCCTTCGCCTTCATCGCGCTCGAGGGTGACGCCGGGGAGGCGGCCGACGGCGTCGGCCACGTTGGCGTTGGGGAGACTATTGATGACGGTCTCGGGGAGCACGTCCACAAGGTTGTCGGCGGTACGCTGGGTGTTGATGGCGGCCGCCTCGCCATAAGGGCGGGGGGCGGTGACGAGCACATCCTGCGTGCTGGAGCTCACTTTGAGCACGGGCGCCACCTCGGCGATGCCGCCGGCGGCGACGGTGACGCTGGCGGTGGCGGTTTGGAAGCCGACATAACTAATGGTGACGGTATAGCTGCCGGGGGCGAGGCCCAGGCACTGGAACTGGCCGCGGGCGTCGGTGTGGGTTTCGACGCCGCCGGGGGCCAAGCGGACATCGGCGCCGGGCAAGGCTTCGTGGGTGGTATCGGTGACGGTGCCGCGCAATTGACCCGGCTGTTGGGCAGCCAGCGGACGCGCGGCCAGGAAAAGTCCGGCCAGCGCCAGGGGCAGAAGGAAAGGGGTACTACCGCGACGGTGCATACAGAGCCTCCAAAGAGTTACGATCTGCAAGGCAGTATGCGGGGCCGCGGCCGGGGACAACTGTCACGACATGATGACAGTTAGGCTGCGGATGTAACGCGGCTGTAATGGTTGGGGTGGGATAACGCTTGGCGCAGCCGGGTGGCACGGCTGCCTCGAGCTTGAGTCGCTCCCGCTGCCCCCAAGCTGCTCACAGCAGCCTGGGGGCAGCGGCGACGGCCACTCGGAGGCGGGGTGTTGAGGGGCGCCTGGGAATGCCCGCTCGGCGCAGGGCATTTGCGAGGCGCCGGCACCGGACTCTTGCCGAACGGACTTTATTGAGTCTCGCGTAATATAGTGCCGGTCTGGTTGAGGGAGTTGTCAGTTGTCAGGCCCGGCTTGGGGCCGGGCCTGATATTGACCAGCTGCGGGTGACGCAATAATACGCGAGACTCAATAGTGCCAGAAGGTGCCGAGAGCCCAGAAGCAGGCGGCGGAGACCAGGCCGGCGGCGGGGATGGTGAGCACCCAGGCCCAGACGATGCTGCGGGCGACGCCCCAGCGCACCGCCGAGAGGCGCTGCACCGAGCCGACGCCGACGATGGAACCGGTGACGGCGTGGGTGGTGGAGACCGGGATGCCGAGGAAGCTGCTGAAGCCCAGCGAGATGGCGCTCGCGGTCTCGGCGCAGAATCCGCCCACGGGCCTCAGCTTGGTGATGCGGCTACCCATGGTGTGCACGATGCGCCAGCCGCCGGAGATGGTGCCGAGGCCCATCGCGGTGGCGGCCATGGCTATGACCCAGAGCGGTACCTGGAAGGTCGGGAGATAGTGGGCGGCGACCAGGGCGGTGGTGACGATGCCCATGGTCTTCTGCGCGTCGTTGGTGCCGTGGGCAAGACTCAGCATTGCGGCCGAAACCAGCTGCGCGCGCCGGAAGAAACGGTCCACGCGCAGGGGATGGGCACGATGGAAGATCCAAGTAACGGCGACCAACAACAGCCAGCCCAGCGCGAGGCCAATGGCGGGGGAGAGAACGATGAAGGCCAGGGTCGGAATCCAGCCGCTGAATAGAATCGCACCCCAGCCGGCTTTGGCGATGGCGGCGCCGGCGTAGCCGCCGATCAGGGCGTGCGAGCTGGAGGTGGGCAGCGCCAGCCACCAGGTCAGAATGTCCCACACGATGGCGCCGACGAGGCCGGCGATCACCACGCGCTCATCCACGACGCTAAGCTTCACCATGCCCTTGCCGATGGTGGCCGCCACCCGGGTGCCGAAGAACAGCGCCGCGACAAAATTAAAGAAGGCCGACCAAATCACCGCCGCGCCCGGGCTGAGGACACGGGTGGAAACGACGGTGGCGATGGAGTTGGCGGCGTCGTGAAAGCCGTTGAGGAAGTCGAAGATGAAGGCGATCACGACGATCGCGATGACGATATCCAGCGTGGCCATGCGGAGAGGGACGCCTCAGGCGGCCTTGAGGACAATGGTCTCGATGACGTTGGCCACGTCCTCGCACTTGTCGGTGGCCAGCTCCAGCACCTCGTACAACTCCTTCTGCTTGATCAGGGCAATGGGATTCGATTCATTTTCGAACAACATGCCGATGCTGGCGCGGGCGATGCGGTCGGCGTCGTCCTCCAGGCGGTTGATCTCGATGCAGTGGCTGGCGATCGCCCCGGTGGGGCGGTGGAGTTGGGCCAGGGCGGCCGCGATCTCGCGCACCTGGGCGAGCAGCACGCGGCCGAGCTCTTCCGCGCCGGGGGGCAGGACCGCGATTTTGTAGAGCACGATGCGCATCGCGGTGGCGTCCACCAAGTCGAGGACGTCATCCAGGCGGCTGCTGAGGGCGTGGATGTCCTCGCGGTCGAAGGGGGTGACGAAGGTCTGGTTGAGCTTGGTGATGATGTCGTGGGTGAGGCTGTCGGCCTTGTGTTCCAGCGCCTTGATTTCCTCGGCGCGCACCGGGGCCTGGCGGATGTCGCCGAGCAGGCTGCAGAGGATGGTAGCGCCCTCGATCAGCATCTGCCCCATGCGCTCGAACATCTCGTAGAACTTCTCTTCTTTGGGGATGAATCGCATGGTGTTGTGCCCCAGTCATTATGCCAGAGCGGGAATCCGGCAATCTCGAAATGGTCAGCGCAGGCCGGTGACGACGTAGAGGGTGCCGGCATTGTAGCCGTATTTGTAGACATAGGATCGGCCATCGCGGGAAATGCCCCAGAGGCCCAAGCCGCCGCTAGCGGGACGGCCGTCCAGCGACACCGTGGTCCGGAGCTGTTGCGCGCCGGTGCGCAGGTTGACGCTCAGCACCTGGATGTCGCCGTTGGGCAGGATGTGTTGCGCGAGCAAGGTGGTATCGTCCATGAACCGCAGCGGGCGGACATGGGTCCAATCGAATGCGGGCAGCACGGGGGTGGGGGCTCCGCCGGCGATGGGATAGAAGGCCAGCCCGTGAGGGCCGCGGGTGAGAATGGCAGTGCCGGCAAGATTTGAAAAGTAGGCGATCACGCCCTCGGGCGTCAACGCCTTGGCGTTGCCGTTTCCATCGAGGAGATAGGCGCGAACGGCGTGACCCGGCTCGACCCCGGTGGCGACGATCCCGCGACTATCGGGCAGGAAGGCGGCGCGCTCCCAGGAAATGTTGGCGTGGGTCAACTGGCGCGGCGCGCCGGCGCCAGTGGGCAGCAACTCCAACTGCACCGTGCTTCCGGGCAACGCGCTTAGCGCCCACTGGCCGTCGGGGGAAAGATCCCACGGGTCGCCATCACCCAAGCGGATGGGGGGCGAGCCGCTGGCGTCGCGCAGATAGGTCGCGTAATTGGTGCCCGCATCCTGGTCGTCAATCAGGAACTGCTTACCGTCGGCGGACATGGCGGCGGTGTCGGGCCAATCCAGCACGCTGAAATCACGGGGTTGGGGGTGGTCCGGGGTGACGACCATCATCGCCTCGCGGACGTCCTCGGCGCGGACCAGCACTTGGCCGTTAGGCAGCACGTCCTCCAGGTGGAGGTTGGCGGGCGCATCCAGCAGCAGGCGATTGCGGCCCCGGAGCGAAGCCGCGTACAACTGGTTCCGGATGCCGCTACTGGCGGCGTACCAGATCTCGTCGCCGCGCGGAGACCAGGCCAGGCCCTGGGTGGCGCCGAAGTGGGGCCCGAGGATGCGTTCGTGGCCGTCCAGATCCACAACCGCCACCTGGCCGTTGTCGTCGCCCTTCATGGGGTGGTCGAGGAAAGCGATGCTCTTGCCGTCGCGGGCAAAGCGCGGATTGCCGATCCAACCGTTGGTACGGAACAGAACGTGGCCGACGGGGTACTCCAAGGTGCACTCGTCGGTATCGGGGTGGTAACGGGCGATTGCCAGCTTGGAGGCGTCGTCGCCGCCGGGAGCGAAGTCGGCGAACTCGACGTTTTCGAGCAACGGCCGCGGCGCGCCTCCGCTCAGCGGCATGAGCGCGAGCGTGCCGACGCGTTCGTAAGCGCGCAGGATAGCGAGGTGCAGCAGCACCGCCGCCTGCCCCGCCGCCACGGCCAGGAGGCGGTCAAAGCGCGCGTCGAACGGTTGCGAGCCCGGGCTGTCGAGCCGCGCGGTGAAGGCCGCGAAACGGCTATCGGGGGGCTGGCTGCCGTCAATGCTGATACCCAACACGGTGCGGCCATCGGAGAGAAAGCGCGCCTGATCGAGGGTGACCTCGGTGTAAGTGAGGCGCTGGAAGTGCACCGCGCTCAGCGTCCGCGCGCCGGCCCACATCCAGCCGGCGGCGGCCGCGGCGATCAGCCCAAGCGTGCCGACGGCGGCGAATAGCCAGCGGCGGCGGTTGGGGCCGGCGGGAGCGGCGGCCTGCAAGGAGGTGGTGGAGTGGGCTTCGTTCACGCCCTCGAGCGCGAAGGCGAGGTCCTCGGCCGCCTGGAAGCGCCGCGCCGGCTGCTTCTCCAGGCAGTGCCGCAAAATCCGCTCGATCGGGGCGGCGAGCGCCGAGTTGGCGAGTTCGAGTTCCGCGGGCTCTTCGCGCAGGATAGCGCTGATCGTATCGGCGGCGGTATCGCGGCCGAAGGCCCGCCGGCCGCTCAGCATTTCATAGATGACCGCGCCCAGGCTGAACACGTCGCTGCGGGCATCGGCGGCCTGCCCGCGCGCTTGCTCAGGCGACATATAACTGACCGTGCCCAACACGACCCCTGCCGCAGTCTCGCCGCCGGCGGGCAGCGTGCGGTCGTCGCCCAGGGCCGCGGGCGAAAACTTCGCCAAGCCGAAGTCCAGGATCTTGACGCGTCCGTCGCCGGTACAAAAGATGTTCTCGGGTTTAAGGTCGCGGTGGATGATGCCCTTGGCGTGGGCGGCGGCCAGCCCGTGGGCCAGTTGCGCCGCATAGACCAAAGCCTGGCGCACCGGCAGAGCGCCCGTGGCCAAGCGGGCGCGCAGCGATTCGCCCTCGAGCAGTTCACACACGAGAAAGGGAGCCCCGTCGGGAGCGGCGCCTACGTCGTGGATGGTGAGCAGGTTGGGATGGTTCAGGGCGGCGATGGCGCGGGCTTCCTGCTCCAGCCTCCGTAACGCCTCGGCGTCGAGGGCGAGCTTCGGCGAAAGGAACTTGATGGCGACGTCGCGCTTCAGGCGTTCGTCGCGGGCGCGGAAGACCTGACCCATGCCCCCGGCGCCCAGCGGGGAGAGTATCTCGTAGGGGCCGAACTTGGCGCCGGGGGTCATGGCCATTCGTGGAAATGGGAATAGGCTGCGTCCGCAAGACGTTGCAGCCATAGCATACCCCAGACCTTCCGGGCTCCGCTCCGGTACTCCGCCGCCCATCTTTTGACGGGCCCCAGCGCGGCTGCGCCGCGCGCCCGACGCTGTTCGCGGCCCTTCGCGCCGACTTTGCCCACAGTGCAAACGGCGCGACCCCCGCGAACGGAATTCTCGCCGCCGCGGATACTTGGCGGCGCCGGGGCATGCGCTCTGCCTGCGCTCGCTGGATCCGCCTTTGCCTACCGCCACAACCGGTGCGGCAGAAGGTAGGTAAAACCAAGGAACGCTTCCCAGTGGGTGGAGGTGCCGGTGAGGCCCCGATCCAAGCCGCCGTCCCACACCAAATTCTTCCGCTGCGCGTAACTCAGCGCCCAGAGATTGCCGATGGCATGGCCATGCAGGAACGGCTGGGTGAAATGCCAAAGTTCGCCTGATATGGCGAGACGTTTGCTCACCGGATGGGAGATGGAAAGCGTCTGGCCGAATTGCATGCGGCGAACGCCGGACTCGGTCATGCGATTGAAGAGCGCATTGGTATCGTAATGAAAACCCTTGACGTCGGCGCTCGCCAGGAACAGCAGTGAATCGGTCGGACTGCCCAAGTCAAGTTCCGGCGCGGGGCCGTCGTACACGCGCCGCAAGTAGCTGGCGGCGATGGTTGGAGCGGG
>Ga0134125_10005238_pt1 | contig 14755 bp, 22 predicted proteins | sample KB31751_FD_96464 | JGI IMG/M metagenome (GOLD analysis project Ga0134125, IMG submission 96464) | Terrestrial soil microbial communities with excess Nitrogen fertilizer from Kellogg Biological Station, Michigan, USA - KB3-175-1 | ecosystem: Environmental > Terrestrial > Soil > Unclassified ... | reverse complement strand
CAAAACGACGCGTCTGATCAGAAAAGGGTATGCCCGCGTTCGACCAAAGGCCAAGGCCTTGACGCACAGAGGGATCGCAGCACAGCCGGCACTGATCGCTTCCGTTGGCGGCATCGATGTCTGCCTCACATCGATCACGCTGACTCGCGGCCTTTGCATAACCCAGGTGGGCTGCGCCGCGCGTTTCCGGTTCGCGCCAAGAAAGATCGGCTCGTTCAACAAACGCATAGGGTTGACGAGACCTGCCCGGACCAAGGAGACTTACCGCTGTTCTTGGAATTGACGGCTGGAATCGGTTTGACCCGGTTGGAAATTGGGCTGCTGCAGAGAGCGAAATCTCGCCTTGGCGAGGCTGTCCTGGATCCAGGTCAGTGCCTTCTCTGATGGAAGCGATCTTTGCCTCAGCGGCAACGACCGGGGCTGCGCTCTTGCAGGCCGACGTGCGGACGGCCGATGTGCCGATGACGCCATCCGTGGTGGATCTCCTCAGGGACTATTTCGACAACGATCTGCACGTCGGGGGCATTCGCGCGGTGGAGGCATGCCGTTGCTTCTATTCGGGGCTGAACGTAGTTCGCGACCAGGACATGTTTCAGGTGAACAGCGCCGCACCTGCCTCGGTGAGCCGGACATAGGTGCCGCTCTCGTGCAACCAGGGCCGGCCTTTGGCTATGTCGCTCCCTGGTTGCGTGGCGCTACCACGGAGCCCTCGACAACTCCTTCGCGAGCCGGAACCAAGAGGCTGGTAAGCACTCGGCTTGCGCCCGCGCGGACATCATCACTGTCCTGACGTGGGGCGATTGGCCGGCTCTGAGTAGGCTACGTCTCTCACGGGTGCGTGACTGGCCGCACTGAATTAATGACGGAACCGGAAAGTGATCCCATACTGTTTTAAATTCGATCGGCGGGGAGGCGATGGGTATGGTTAGAGTTGAGGCGGACCATTGTCCGCATTGCCTCGATCGCCTCCAAATCGTTTGTGTGAAGTTTCGATTTCCGCGCAAGCCGACGATGGTATCACGATGCCCAAACTGCGCGTACACCGCGGAGTGGGGCGATTCAAAGCCGGAGCGCCTTCATGCTCAAAGGTCTGCTAACCGTGCAAGAGCGTCTTGGAGGATGTTGAGCATGATGAACGCAATCAACGCCCGCTTCAGATATATCGTGGCGTTTTTGATCGGGGCGTTGCTCATTGCAGCCTTTCTGCGCCACGCCGTACATGTCTATGTCGGCATCTCGCCGCAAGATATTCGCAAGGGCGCGCTAATAGCGATCCTACCTGCACTCCTGGCTTTGTTGTTGCTGTTCGCCGCTAGGAAAGGCCGCAACTGAGCCGCCTGCCTTACGACTGCACGGGCTCTCGACGGCCCTGGCCATCTGCAGCAAGCTTGCGGGCGGCGGCACGGGATCGGCGAACGGGCGGTGCAAGAAAGAAACTGCGAGCTGAAAATCGGACATGAAGCTCATCGCCTGGAGCCCAAAGCGCCAACAGACGAAGAGCGGATTTGAAGCAGCCTAAATGTGGGCCGTCAGTCTTGGATCAAGCAGAACTAGATTTTCACCGTTGATAAGTGTGTCCATGGGCCGATCCGCCAGCGCGTTAAATAGGGGCGCTAGACAAGCTGCGCCACACAGCATGAAATCATGGGGCTCAATCATGATGCACGCTGTCGAACGAAACACATCGGAGCTCGCGGCTACGACTGTCTTTTCGGCCCCTTCAATGTCGAGCTTGACTATCAGAAGCTCCCATTCGGGGTTCTCAGCGAAAAGGCTATGAAGCGTCACCGAGGGTGTCGGCTCGCCCCCTCCCCATTCCCTTGGGAGCGCCAGATGGCTCCATCGAGCGTTGATTTACCTCAATTTTTTGCCGATTTCCCCAAACTCTTAGAAGAGGTTTGCGGCGTTTTGTTCGCCTTGTGATCTTCGAGCTTCACGATTGCACGGCGGCCACCGCGCCGACGATCCGCTTCGCGCGTGTAGCGCTCGGCCTCGGCGAGCGTGAGGTGGCCCATCGCGGCCATGATCTCATGAGCCGTCGCGCCGGCATCGGCCAGCAATCTTCCGAACGTCTTCCGCAGCCCATGCGGCTGACACTTCAGATCGGTGATGCCAGCGGCCCTGATGGCATCGCGCATCCACCCGCTGAAGCCATCGACTGTGAAAGGCTTTCCGTATTCGGTGGTCATGATGCAGAAGTGAACGCGTTTCAGCGCGTCGAGTGCCTCTTTGAGTGATATCGCTTTTTCGACCGCAACTGGTACGCCGGTCTTGCGACGTGTGTACTCAAAATCGGGGGCGTCGGCCTGCACCCAGGTCGTCAAGTGGGTGTCGGCACGCGCGGTACCGACGTTCAACATCAGTTCATAAGCCGCGCGCTGCTTCGTGCCAAATTCCCAGCGCTTTTCATATGCGGCCATTTCTGCATCGGTCCAGGACCGGATCTCCTTCGACTTTCCGCGCCTGATGCCTTCGGACGGGTCACGATCGATCCACTTCAGATCATCCTTGGAGTGCTTGATCAGGATGCGCAGTTTTTTGAGGGTGTCGATCTTCGCGCCGGGCAGGCTGTGAAGCGGTTTCAGGACTACGTCCTCAATGCGCTCCTTCGTGAGACCGGCACGGCTCTGTGACCGTGGTCACGCTTAGTCTGGTCCATGCGGCTGCGATAGCCGGACTTGCCGCCACCGCCGAGCGAACGAAAGGCCTCGCTTCCAAGGTATGACGTGATCAAGGCGCCGATCGTCTTCCAGTACCTTCGGCGGCTTCCTCCCATCACCGGCCATCGCCGCGGCATAGGCATCACGAAATTCTTGAGAGGTCGGATCGGCGGGTAGCCGCACTCGCGGCCCCTTGCGATCCGGAATGACAGATAGGTATGGCCCTTGACGTGGTTGCGCTCAACGTTAGGGGAGCTTGCGCGGCATCTATGTCCAGCCTTCGTCTTTCGCGGTCAGTTCCTCGCCGTCATGAGGCAACGCATCCACGGCGGCGTCAAGGTCCCTCAGGTCCCAAGCCTTGCGCGTGGTGCCTACGATCAGCCGCGGTTTGGGCATTACCTGACGTTCGACAAGGTCATCAAACGTGTTCGGCGACACGCAGACATAGGCGGCGGCAGCTTCACGCCCGACCAAGCGCGGGGCAAGTGTAGGGGGAGGGCGGCCTGTTTTGGCATATCGCTCCGGTACGCCACCCGAATGACCGTCACCATTTGTCGACTGCCGAGAATCGTCGTCGAGCTGCGATCAGTGCAACTCAAGGCCGCTTATTTTAGTGCCCGCCGCCGCAGCCGCCAGTAGCTGACGAGCTGTTCGAAATGTTCGCCCAAGCCATAGTGGTCGGGGTAATGCCGGAAGGTTGCCGCGTGGCGGAACACCTTAATCATGTCCTCGGCGATCGCCTGATCCACGTTCCACAGATCGGTAAGATCAAAGCCGCCATGCCGGCTGGCATTCCACCAAGCGAGAAGAAAGTTAGCGACAAAGCGGCTTTGGCCGGTGTCACCCTGTGCGATCTTCAGCAGGCGGTGAATCGCATTAATATCACCGTCGACGTAAGCCATGCCACCTGTCAGACTATGCTTTGGAGCGTTGCCGCCGAATGTAGTCACGAACCAATGTCCGGTGGGCGGCGTCGATCGGGATCTCACCGAAATCCATCATCCTGCAGCGCCAGCCGTGCCAGTAGGAGCGTCCGCGGTTGAGCCCGGCTCCGGATCGCCCGGCCTCGCGGTCGCGTAACCTTCCGCAACGAGATCGGAATCGAGACTGTCGAGGTCCGCCAAAGTGGTTACCAGTTCGAAGTTCACTTGATTGCTCATTTTTGATTGTGCGTTGATCAAGCGGAGCTGATCCGGCGATTTTAGAGTTACCTCCGGCGCTGTTGCCATTTGTCGATTGTCGGTTTTTGTCGGGAATTGCCCCGACTGGTTAGATTCTGGGTTTTGCGGCGGCGGTTTTCGGCTTGGTAAATGCACAAAATGGCATCATGTCCCGGAGGCAGACATCCAATCGATGCCGCTGCTCCGATTCGGCGAAGACGTTAGCGGCGGTCCTGCATCACCGAATTAGCGACGATCTCCGACAATCGACAAAGAGCGACCAGAATTTCCGACGTGTAGCTCCACCCCGTAATTGGTCGCAGGCGACCCATCCGGCTCGTCTGCATCGCAAGCCCGGTTAAATGATGCAGTTGAAAGAAACCGAAACCGTCGCTGGCGCGCCCGTCGTTCCGTTGCGTCCGGGAAGCGAACAATCCGAGGAGCGCAGCCGAGCGCGCCAAGGCCTATCTGGCTCGCCGGAAGTCGCCCAAGCGCTCGCGCCGCCAGGCCACCTGGAGCAGTCCGGCGGCGCCCGCCGCCGAACTCGCTTCCCGTAGCTTCGGCCGAGACGGTCCTACGGGAGTGCCCGTGCTTCGCCTCGACGGTGCCGGCCATCGCGACGCTCTGTCTGGCCGCCGTCGGCGTCGCAATGAATGGATGGTTCGCCCAATCCGCTCACTGCCAGCACATCGCCGGATCGCTGTTACTGACGGTTGGCATCGCCGCTGATCTCGTTGCGCTCGTCATGCCGTCCTGCCGGCAGCACACGCGGCCTCGAAAGCGAGATGAGTCGCGAAGTCGAGTTGCGACAAATGGCGACAATTAACAAATAGCGATGCCGATTTTCCAAGGGTACGCCAGATCCTCGCAAGAGATCGCAGGCCGTTCTACGCGAGCTCGAGACACGCGTATTTGAGTTCCAGTAAAATCAAAGATCCCATGGTGCGAGCCTTCCGGCAGTTCCCACTCTCCTTCACCCCGCCAATAGGGGGCCACTCGGTCGATATCAAGCCTGTGTTTATGCCCACCATGCCGAATTCAAGCCGCTCAAGAACACGAAATTTCCGGCTGACGTCCCGAGAATAGAAGTAGGCGGCGAGCCCGGCTGCCGAATTATTGGCCGCGGCGATGACTTCACATTCAGACTTGAATCGAAACACCGCGGCAATCGGACCGAAGGTCTCTTATTTACTTAATAACATCTCATCGGTCGCGCCTTGAAGCACCACACGAAGCGCCGCGAATCTGGCGGATAGTCATGATTTCTCATTTGGATGTTCCGTTTGGTTCGTACCGGCGGTTCATTTCTCTCGTCTGCCACGTCTTTGTGGTAGGGGAGCAATGTGATACCGCCACGTGACCGATGGGAGCGTTCGATGGACTTTCGCCGTTGATCTCAGCTATTCTGGGTTTGCTAAGATGCGATCAGAGCAATTCTAGCGAACGTCAGCTCGAAGTTGGCCCGAAACTGATGAATTTGCATGGGGAATTGCTTGCGCCATTGAAAATTCTTTACGTTATTTCCTTTCCTCCATTCCCGATTGATGTCAGCGGAGGCGCAATTCGGTCACGCTTAATGTTAGACGCTTTGGCTGAGATTGGAACGGTGCGCGTCCTCTACCTCAACTACCGAGGTGTAGATCACCACGTCAACGAGGCCATGACAGCTGCTTTCGGAAGCAAAATCCTTTCCGTTGCGTCGATCAACATGCCGGGGACCTGGGAAAGCAAGCATGTGCGTGTTTTTGAAAAGGCGTCGCGAGGCATGGGGATGCTATTCGGCAAGGACTTGGCTCTAGCTGGCCTGCGGATCAGTGCCGATGCCGCACGAACTGTATCCGAACTCTGCGATCGTGGCGAAATCGATCTAATCGTAGGGCGCTTCTCTCGCACATCGGCGGCTGCCGGCTTGTTGGCCGAACGAGGTATTCCCCTCATCATCGATGCCGACGACTGGGAACCTCGCCGCTCGGCTGCCAGGATAAAATCGACGCCGAGGTACAATGTCTTGCTGCACGCATATTTGCGGCGGGAACTGCGGGGTAGTTTGTTCCTGGGAAGCCAGGTGCTACAGAAAGCCAATCACATTTGGCTTGCTTCGGAAGAAGATACTGCGTCACTCGGCCGTCCCCAGGTAACAACGCTCCCGAACCTTGCGATGTCCTCTGCTGGCGACGAGATTATTGCTCTGCCGCCGTCCTCCGCTGGATCGAAAATCGTCTTCTCGGTCGGCGATTGGAAGAGGAAGCAGAACGCTGATGGCATGAACTGGTATCTGCGCCAGGTTTGGCCCCTGATCCGTCAAACTGTACCTGAGGCCCAACTTCGAATTGCCGGCGCGACGCAACCTTCAGACGCGCGTGAGTGGAGTGGCGTGCAGAACGTCTGCGCGCTCGGTTTTGTCGATGAACTGCGTTCCGAATACGAAAAAGCCGCGGTCGTCGCCACTCCGATTACTTGGGGAGGCGGCACGAAAATCAAGGTTTTGGAGGCTCTTGCTCATGGCCGGGTGCCAGCGGGCACAAAACACGCATTTGAAGGCCTGCCTGAAAAAGGAACATTGGAAAAGATCGCAGTCGTCGAAGACGAGCCTGCGCCTCTAGCCCATCGCACGGCCGAGATGCTGCTGTATCCTGCAATCAGACAATCGCAGGAAAGCGCCGCAACGACCTATTATACAAACAATCACTCGGTTGCGGCATTCAAAAAACGGGTCAGGGACACGATTGAAGGCGTCATTGCCTCTCGCACTTAGCGGGTGCGCCGGTGTGCCGCCGAACCGATGGTCCGAGATTCGCCCGGCTCAAAGTCGATACGAGCGCCGTGGCCGTCCATGTTGACGATGAGCGGATGTTCGCGGTGGTAACGCGACAATGATCGCAGCCCAGTCACTGCTCGGCTGGTCAAACTACTTCAGCCTCGGAACGCAGCGTTCGGCCTACCGGGCTCTCGACCACTATGTCTATGAGCGAGTACGAGACTTCCTTGCCAGACGGCACAAGGTGGCAAGGCGCGGCACACTGCGGTTTTCTCTTGAAGTTGTCTACGGAGAATGCTGCCTGCTGGTCTTGAACACCTGCCCCGGATTGCCACGTCTATGCCTCGCGATGAAAGAGCTGGATCCGGAAATCGGCACGTCCAGTTCGATGAGCGGGGACGGGAAAGGGAGTGTTGGCCACCGGCACCAAACCACCGCGCCCGTCCTCGACTCTACGATCGCGTCATTTCGCTGCCATGCGAATTTAGGGCTTTTCGGCAGTCATCCCATTTGTGAGTGTCACGGACACTCGTTACCCACGGCGATGCACATCTGGCATCCGTTCTGACCATCACCGGGTTCACAGCATATCGGTCGCTGCGCAGTGCACCCGCCGAAATGGTCGAAATTTGTAATCGTGCAGGTTTTGGTATCACCGAGGGCGAGGGTGACTGTGCCGTTTGCTGCACAAGAACCTCCAATCACGGTTTCAAAGGCGCCTAGAGAAGTTGCGGTGCCCCCTGTCTCACTTACCGTGTGACTTCCTGGAGCCACGGTCAAAATTCCCGTACTTCCCGCATTTATGTTTGACCGGACTGTAACTCCGTCGATTTTCAGGTTGAATAGACGCAGATGGTGACTGTCGGGGTGCACTAAAATCTTTGTCAGGACCATTTGAGTCGGCGGTACGGAAACGCATTGTTGAGCTTGGTTGCTGTACTCTTTCTGGATGGCGTAGGAAGCGCCATTGAGCAAAATTGGATTGATCAGATTCCAGGCGCAAAGGTCGCCAATCTCTGCGCCATCCGGATCGTGAAACCACGCGTTCAGATCTGGATCCGTGATCGTCTCAAAAATTTCGTGGGACAACACGTTGTTCGTCGAATCTATGTGGCTCCCGTTCGGACCATTGGTCACCTGACATCCCGGCACGTCCTGGTAAGGCATCGCCTGAAAAATCACGTGAATGGGGGCACCCACCGCATCAGTCGAATCGAACGATGCATGATAGGCGCAGAAAACGAAGGATCCGCCATTGCAATTGTTATCGGGGCAGTAACATGCGCTGCTGTTGTCGAAGCAGAGATTCTGACCTTGAGGGAGAAATATACTGTACATTCGATTGTCGCCGCCCCCTCCGCCCTGTGAAAATAAAAACTTGACGCCTTGCAGAACAAGCGCGCGCACCTGCGAGTCAGTGAGAGTGTGTGGCTGAGTGCCGTTCAGTTCGACCGCCATGTTGCCGTTCGTGATGTAGCGCCCCGAGGCAGTCGAATTCACATACTGGTCAATCACATGGATAAAGGGGATATTTACGCCTACAAATAAATCGCCCAGGAATTCAGACGGATTGCCCCAACAAGACAACGAGCAGTTGAGGAACATAAAAGTATGTTGTGCGGCGACCATGACCGGTCCACCGTGAAAACTTAGATCTGTGGCCGCGAAATTTTTTATGGCTTGCTCATTTCGGTAGTCGCAATCGGGCCGAATTGGAGTTTCGCCGCGCGCCCGCGCCCCATGACCTTCTTGGACAGGAAGGATGTGGCACCGGTGGTTCGTCATAGATGGTAGAGGGACCTGATCGGCGCGTGGGACAGGGACCCTGGAGATGTTCAGAGTGCCCCGCGACTGGCGCGACTGGACAGGTGATTCAGCCTGTGGAGTTTGCGCGACGGCGATTTCGGAGAGTGTGCGATTGCCTGGCGCGATAAAGAGGAGAAAGCAAAGTGATAAGGCGAGCCCTGCAATTCTGTTCATGGCTTGCTCCCGGTGATAAAGAAAATGCAATCCACCTGACGGCAGAAATTACGCGCCAGTGCGGCTAACGCTCTGTGCTGTGCTTCACTCAAGTAGAAACTCTCAAGGTTACACCCGAGTGGAACGGCGTTGAGCCAGCACTGCTGACTTATGGTATCCACTTGCCACCCAGGAGTTCTAGACGACAAGCGCGCGCTTCTGCCGGCACTCTGAGCGCATCGTTAAACCCAGTCCCGCCTCTGGCCCTTATCGTTCCTCCACGGGCATGCGTTTTGAGGCTCGCACGATTCGGAGGAGCAGCCTATGCAGTCAATTTCGAAATCGGTCTGAATATTGCGACGTCGGTCTTCCAAGTACACGGCGTTGATGCGGGCCAAGTAGTCGTACGCCGTCAGTTGAGACGCCGCCACCTCCTAGCATTTTTCCAGAAGCTGCGGCCCTGTCTTGTAAACGCCGAGGTCACTCGGTCCGTTCAGAAATGAGGGCTCCAACGGGAAGGACCTCCAAGCTGCGACGATCGAGTTGGGCGAGCACTTCCTGGAAGCCGTGACGGCCAGCCATGAAATGTGCATGCGCCGCTGCGGATTGTATCTGAGGCATACGCTGGTCAAGCGGACTCAGCCGCATGGCCCGCGCGAGGCGCTCGAGGCCTGCGTCGGGTTCGCCGAGCCAGATTTTAACGTAGCCGCCCCAGTGCCATGCCATTGCTAGGTTCGGGTTACCAGCCCGTGAGTGCAAGCATTGCCGGCTATTACAATGCCGTTCGTCCAACCGGCGGCCCAACCTGGCAGTTGCGAGCCGAATTGTCTCTGCTGTTCTCGGAGAAGTAAGAGGTCGGCTATTGCCGCTGTTCGCATTCCAGCAGCACCGGCTCTGGCGCTGACCCAGCGGGAAATTGACCGGTGTGTCGGAAAGAACGTTGCACCGGAGTTACAGATCGACGGCTGTACGGCCGCCATTCAATCGGAAGGCCTCTCCCCAAGCGATCTTGCTGCGGCCTATCACAATCGCGGGCTCGCGTACGCCAAGCGGGACGATTTGAAGGATGCCATTGCCGAGTTCGATCAGGCCACCGGCTCAACCCACAATCTGCCCGTCCCTACAACGATCGGGGCATCACTTATGCCAGATAGGGGAGTTTCAACCTTGCCATCGCCGACTTCGATGAAGCCATCCGGCTCGATTCGACAAATATCAGTGACCGGCCCAGACAAGGTAGAGGCCGGCGAGCCAGGTGACGATCATTGCCGGGTTAATGCCAACATACGTATTGGCTTTCCGCAACCGCGGCTTCACGCACTACGCCGAGCACGAGTTCGACCGCGCTATCGCCGATTACGATGTTGCGATCCGGCTCGATCCGAAAAACATCCCTGCCTACAACGACCGCGGTAATATTTATCAGGCCAAGGGGGACGTTGATCGCGCCATCGCCGACTTCAGCGAAGCAATTCGGTTGAACCCGAGCTTTGCCCCCCCTTACGGCAATCGATGCCTCGCCTATTACGCCAAAGGCGACTTCGATCGCGCTATCGCGAATTGCAACAAGGCGATCCAGCTCAACCCGAATTATGTCCCAGCCTACCTAAACCGCGGTCTACCACGCCAAGGCAATAATGACCGCGCTATAGCCGACTATGTCGACGTGATCCGACAGAAGCCATTGGTGACGGCCTACGACGACCGCAGTATCGCGTACTTCACGAAGGGCGACTAACCTCATCGCCGGGCCCTCGGTTACACCCTCCTCCTTGCCCGCTGAGGATTCTGCCGCGCGTCATCCTGCTCGCTCTATTGCGAGCCGTCGCCATCTCGCCCGCGCTCAAATGGACTTCTAAAAGGACGAAGGAGCATAGCATCGCTCCAAGTGACGCGAGCTTCGTGCAGTCCTGTCCGTTACCGCTGGTTCTGATGGCCCGGCTGTACCCCTGAGTCCTGCGGCTGCGCATTCGTCGCGTTGCCATTACCTACGGCGGAGGCATCGCCCGCTTGCTCGGGGGACTGACCCGTGTTGCTGGCGCCTTGCGGTGCCCGGCCCGTCAACTCCTGCGCGTGCGACTGCGCCCAGTCCGCCGGCGTCGGCGACTTGGCGTTCGCGTCATTCGGGTATTTGCGCGGGATCACGGCAACGATCCTTTTGCTCATCGGTTCGATCACCAGAATGTCGCTGGCGGTTTTGGCGTAGCCGTATTCCTTCAGCACCGGCAGCTGACGTGCGAGCGCCTGCGGCATGAAGTTGATCTTTATGCCCTTGGGCGGCGTCGCGCCAACCTGCGGTTTGAAATCCTTCGGCGTCTTTTGCTGCGTGTGCTCGGCCACCAGCGCATTCTGAATGGCCGCGCGGTGCTGATCGTTGAGTTGAAGCGGCGGCTTTTTCGCTTCAACCGTCAGCTTGCTGGGGTCGATCGTCTTGGAATTCTGGGCTGTTGCCGGAACCGCCAGCAGCGCCAACGCGGCCGCGCCGTGTAAGAGCATGCCTCGCATCACTAGTTCTCCATCGTTTGCCCGAGAACGACCGGCCTGCAGCAAGGTTCCTCTCTTGCGCGGTTTCCTTCCTTGGAGGCTTTCGGAACCGGCCTCTGAATATGCGGAACTGTCTCTCAGGCGACCCGGCATCCGAAACCCCACATGGCACAAAGTCGCTGCGCTCCAGCCCGCTGCACGGGAGCAAGAGCCGAGAGGCCGGTGACCAGTTGAGAGGATAGTGGTAGCACTGGAGAGCCCCGTCCTGAGAATCGAGGTGTTGCAACCCTCACTCAGGAAGGAGTTCTCCATGAGCGATACCAACACAGTCAGTCCGCTGCGTCAGCGTATGATCGATGCGGTGGGCAGATAGCAAATTTGCTAGTAGTCGCCATGGACGCCATTGGCGGACAGTCGTGCGTGCGAGATGATGATCAAATCAGGCCAGTTCATCAAGCAACCCCTTCCTGTTTCAGGTCGAGCGTTTGGAGGCCCTCCCTAAACCAATCATAAACAGGCGCGAGCAATTCGCCGGCCTTGCAGCGCTCGCCTCGACCGTACCAGAGCCGCGCGAGACTCGTCGCGGCCCGCAATTCGAGGGACTTTGCCTGCTGCATGCGCGCAACCTCTAAAGCGCGGTTGAAATATGCCTCTGCCTTTTCCGTATCGCGATATGGCGATCGCAGTGCTACTTCGCCGCCTATGCGATTGATCTCTGCCTCCAACCAGGTTTCCTTGGTTTCGCGCATTGTGGCCATCGCTTCGTCGATGTCGCGCCAGGCCTCGCGGGGTTGAGCGAGCTGCGAATGGGCCATCGCCAAACATGACAGAAAGAACGGGGACCATAATGTCGCCCCTGTTGCGCGCCATGCATGAATGCCGGAGCCGATCGCCGAGATCGCTTCCGAGTGTTTACCGGTGCTGTTCGGCCTGTTATGTGGTGCTTCGGTAGGGCGCGAGGGACCGACCGTCCAAGTCGGCGCCTCGATCATGTTGCGATCGGCCGCTTCTCGCCGCGCCGGCAGCCGGGATTGCGTGGTTTGGTTCGCGCCCAATGAGGATCAGCGCTGTTCGCATTCGCGGGCATCTGGACCACGTTCAACGGCGGCCGCAGACTTCGTCCAGGACTGCCCAGCGCGGTCATCTCAGCATCGAACATCGGATGTCCCCCGTCGGCAGGAAGCCGAGAGAACGTACCGGCGGAAGGATGCATTCCTAATTTCGGGTGCATTAATGCGGTTGACAAACCGACCCTGCGACACATCCGGACTTGACGATGGCATCGCGCGTGCACTGAAATTCATGCCATTGTTGCGTGGGGATATTTCATGGATACCAAGTTCTTGAGGCAGCAGGCGCTGCGCGCCCGCGATCTCGCCGAGAAGGCGGACCCGTCCACCCGAAAGCGTCTTCTGGCTCTCGCCGAAAGATACGATGCGCAGGCGGGAGGAGCATCCAAGGCCTCGCGGATGATCGACCGGCCAGTGCCGCTTGCCCGCGAGTGGACGGCCTGGATCGGCGCGCGGTCAGGCGAAGCATGAAGAGACCGAAAGCCGATCAGGCGGCGCCCGAGATCAAGTGCGATGCGTGCGGCGGGAAGGGACATCCTCCGGCACAGCAAGTCGCGCACGGCCGACGGATCTATCCGGCGCCTTGCAAGAAGTGCGGAGGCAAGGGGCGGCTGGCGCCGGATCGAGACCGGCGTCCGACCGGATCGATTTGAGCGGCGGGCCGCGGAATCTCTTCTGCCGAGGAGTCGATTCTCTCTATCCGGTCCCCCGCAGCACGGCCGAGACCAGCTTAGGGTCAGGGGACACGGCTGTAAACAGGGGCGCCGCTTGCCCCAAGACCCCCGTCAGAGTCTGTATCAGCGAGGAGGCGGCCCATCGGCCTTAGACTGTTAGCTGCCTGGTATTCAATTCAGCCATGTCTTTCCAATACTTATGGAACATGTTGATCCGCTTGCTTGTGAAATCTGCAATGACGGCGAGAATTTCAAACGGCGACCTAACGGCGGCAAGCCTTTGCGCGAATTCAAAAGCAAACTGCATGTTGGCGTGTGCCAATTCGAGAAATTTCGCTTGATAAGCCTGCACGTATGCCGAGGCTAAAGGAAAATCAGACCCTTTCCTTGGATCGTTATCCTTCATCATCTGATTGAGTTGATCTTGTAAGACAGCCGTTCGATTCTCAATAATGGGAGCCTCTTGTTTTGGGTCGTCGTGAAGCGGTTCAGTCGAGCCTGCCGCAACAGCGGGCAGAGGGTGGTTTTTCGGGCTTCTAACGACAGCCTGCTTGGTCCGTTGGGCCCTCGCGCCTATTTTCCGTCCGCGGACGCGCTTTGACGCTGTTGCCGGTTTACGCTTGCTCATCTGACACTCCAGGACGATGGGTGGCTCGACCACAACAGTTATTTCTGAAAGGCAACAACAGCCTTTGCCGTGCAACGTTCCACACCCTGCGACAACCGAACGCGGTCAACGACCTCGGCCGCGACCGTAAGTCGGTCGGAACAGTGCCGCTTGACCGGTGCCGCCGACAACTCCTCTTCATAGGTTCGGTCGATCCTGCTCTGCATCACAGCGTAGCATCCGCAGGCCATGCTTTCGAGCCGCGCACGACCCACCTCCACAAAGCCGCGTCGTGCGGATCTGATTGCGCCGGTCCCGCGGAGTTTAGCCATCGTCAGTGTCACTGTCGTTCGACGGACGCCGAGCAACTGCGCAAGCGTCTCCTGTGTCAACGGAAGTACATCGTCGGCGACGCGGTCGTGAAGCTGGAGAAGCGATCGCGCCATGCGACGCTCTACCGAATGCAGCGCGTTGCCCGCAGCAACATCTTGCAATTGAAGGGGCTGCGTGGAAGGTGAACCTGCACCACGTGCCTGACCGCCAAGCTTCGGGCGCAGGCGAACTGCAATCTCGCCACCGGAATCTGCGATGCAGTCTCGGCCACGCTGGTAGTTGCGGTAATTGGCGAGGTCGACGGCCCGAGCACCCTCAATGAGCCGATAGTGCCTTGCGAACCCACCAAACCGGTGGTTACGGTCCGCCCCTCGGGCACCTCGACCGTAAATGCGATTGCACCGCAATGAGGAAAATACACGTTATCGAGCTGATCTCCTGAGCGAACCAGCACGGTGTCGAGTCCAAGACGAACATTCTGGAGGTGCGGCCTTAGCAAGCCTAAATCTGCAGCGGGCAACGCTGCCAAAAGTCTGTTCTTTGGGACGGTCGAGCAGGTGTCCACGGCATTCTCGAGAGGATGCTGTCGAGCGCGAACGTGAAAAGGAGCAGCACGTTCCTATCGGCGCCGGCTACAGCATCGTCGCTGACTTGCGCCCGCCTGGTCCGGGGGATGACAGCAGAATAGCTGACGCCTTGAGTCAGCGTCCGGGGACTATCTGCGCCGAATCTTCGCCTCCAGGTTTCGGCCTCGCCGGCGCGGTGAGCGCCAGCGCCGCCACGGCATCCGCGATCCCGGCCGTATCTGCATAGGTCACATGTGACCGGCATCCTCGACCAGATGTAGCAGGGAGCGGGGCAGCGCCTCGTGCAGGCGGCGCGACTGGTTGGGCTCGATGAGCCGGTCGCTCTTTCCATGCACGATCCTGACCGGACACCGGATGGCCTGATATTGAGGCTGCAGCTGCGTGGCAACTGGAATAAGGAATGCGCTCTCCTCGGCGGCTGCCCTCAATTGCTTGGGCCGGAGAGACAACGAGATCGGAAATT
>Ga0134125_10005237_pt1 | contig 14756 bp, 13 predicted proteins | sample KB31751_FD_96464 | JGI IMG/M metagenome (GOLD analysis project Ga0134125, IMG submission 96464) | Terrestrial soil microbial communities with excess Nitrogen fertilizer from Kellogg Biological Station, Michigan, USA - KB3-175-1 | ecosystem: Environmental > Terrestrial > Soil > Unclassified ... | reverse complement strand
GCGACGGCCGGCGCGAGCGCCTGGACCACCGGCAGCCGGGGGCCTTCCCCACCGGGCTGGTAGAGCCGGCCTAGGTCCGCCTCGAGTTCGTCGAGCAAGGCCAGCCGCTCATCCGGCGGTGCCTCATCACCCATGTCATCGGCCGACCGGGCGAAGCCGTACACCGCGGTCAGGTGCTGGCGGTAACGCCCCGGAAGCAGCCGGAGGGCCACGGGAAAGTTCTCGTCCGCCGCCTTGGCGCCGGCCTGGGCAGTGATCACCCTGGCCGGATCGCTGCAGCTAGCCCCGGCCCCACCACGCCGCGCAGTACTAGCCCCGGCCCCACCACCCCGCCCAAACCCGGGAGCGCTGGCATCCTCTGATCTCGTCGCATCCCGGGTCACGTCCCCTATTCCTTCACAGCTCACGGGCTAATGCAAACAATGACATCGGCGTCATGTGACGCCGATGTCGCAGAACTCTCCAGGCTCCGGCACCGCCAACCGCCCCGGCAAAGACATTTACATTACTGCAGTTGCCGGCCGCAAGTCCGTCACCGGGAAGGCCTCACGGTCAGCGATAGTTATAACCGGCCATTTCCTGAGTGTCCGTGAAGATTTGTGGGAGGGTGATTAGTACTGCTCGGCTACGGGCGGATTTGCCACGCAACATCGCAGGCAGGGGGCGGGTTACCGGCAGACTCGCCGGTCCGGGGTAATAGGCGCACGGCGGCCGGGTACCTGGCCCGGCAATTTCCCTGCCGCATCGCACGCGGCGATGGCTCGCCTTTGATTCCAGCGAGCACCTGATACTGCCGCAGAACGGCCTGGCGGCGCTCCCGCCGCGACGCCTGCGCCGAACCTGACGCATATGTCACTCGAAGCTGACGCTCATGTCATAGCGCGGTTCCCCGGCCGCTTAACGCTGACGCTCACGTCATATTCCACGCCAGGTAACCGGCCCGACGCGGACCGCCGCACGAGGACGCATACTCCGATAGTGCACCCATGGGGGCCCAATAGGGCGTTAGATGTTAACTGGCCTGCATGCCCGCGAGTCTGGACTTCGGCGAGTGCGCGGTCGTGGCGGGCCACTATTACGGGGGCATGCCGTGCCGGCGGCCCACGGGGCGCACGAGGGGAGCCGATGGCACGTCAATCATTACCGGATGCCGAAGTCCCAGATCCGGGGCGGATCACCAGCCAGCAGGACTTCGGCCGCGAGCTCACCCTGGCCCGGCAACAGGCGGGGCTCACAATCCGCGACGTAGCGAAAGCAAGCGGCATCCCGGTCAGCACGGTCGGGGACTACTTCGCCGCGCGCCACCTTCCGCCCGCCCGCCAGCCGGAACTCCTGCCCAGCATCCTGGCCGCGTGCCAGATCACCGAGGCCGAGCAGGTGGCCCGCTGGCTGGACGCGCTGAACCGGGTCCGGCGCGCGCCGGGCCGTCCTCCGGCCGGCCCGGCCCCCTACCGGGGCCTGGCCAGCTTCCAGCCGGAGGACGCCGCCTGGTTCTTCGGCCGCGAGGAGTTAGTCCTGCACCTGGTCCGGCTGGCGACCGGGCCGGGCGCACCCGGGCTGCCGCTTACGGTGGTCGGGCCCTCCGGGTCAGGTAAGTCCTCGCTGCTGCGGGCGGGCCTGGTCCCCCGGCTGCGGTCCGGTACCACGGCCCGGCCGGGCGGCCGCCCCGTGGTGCTGATCACGCCGGGCACCACACCGGTGCAGACCCTGGCCGGGCAACTGGCGCCACTGGCCAGGCCGGGTACCGAGGGCCCGCTGAGCGCCGGGCCGCTGGCCAAGGGGCTGCGCGAGGACCCGGAGCGGCACGCGCGGCTCGCCTCGCGCGGCGACGAGCCTCCCGGGATCATCGTGGACCAGTTCGAGGAGGTCTTCACCGCGGGCGCGGGCGAGGGCGAGCGCAGCGAGTTCGTCGCCGCGCTGGCCGCCCTTTCCCAGCGCACCCTGGTCGTGCTCGGCCTGCGGGCGGACTTCTATGGGCACGTGCTCGGCTACCCCGCGCTGGCCCGGGCGCTGCAGGAACGGCAGATCGTGGTCGGCCCGATGTCGGCCGACCAACTTCGCCGGGCGATCGTTGAGCCCGCGCGCAAGGCCGGCCGGGAGGTCGAGGACGGCCTGGTCGAGGTGCTGCTGCAGGACATGCGCCCGCGCGCGGCGCCCGGGGCGGGCGGGCACGAGGCCGGAGCGCTGCCGCTGCTCTCCCACGCGCTGCTTGCCACCTGGTCCCGCAGCCGGGGCAGCCGGCTGACCCTGACCGACTACCAGGCCAGCGGGGGGATCAGGGACGCCATCGCGCGGACCGCCGAGCAGGCGTACACGACGCTGGACGGCGTGGGGCAGGAACTCGCCAGGCAGCTCTTCCTGCGGCTGGTCCACATCGGCGACGACGGCCGCGAGTCCAGGGCCCGCCTCCCGCTGCGCGACCTGCCGGGGGACGCCAGCGCCGCAGCGGCCGTGCTGGAGCGGTTCGTCGGCCAGCGGCTGGTCACCAAGGACCGGGCTGCGGCGCAGATCACCCACGAGGCGCTGATCGGCGCATGGCCCCGGCTGCGGGTGTGGATCGACGCCGACCGTGAGGACATCAGGATCCGGCACTTCATCGAGGTGGCGGCGCAGGCGTGGGTGCAGGCCGGGCGGGAGCCGGCCGGGCTGCTGCGCGGCGGGCAGCTCGCGCTGGCCGCCGACTGGATGGCCGGTGAGGCCCACCGCGCCGCGCTGAGCGAGGAAGCCCGTGACTTCGTCGACGCGGGGATCGCTCAGGAGCGGGCGCAGCAGGCGGCCGCGCGCCGTCATACCCGGCGGCTCCGGCAACAGGTGGCCGCACTGGCCGCCCTGGTGCTGCTCACCGTGGGGCTGGCCGGCTACGCGTTCGACCAGCGCCAGGCCGCCACCGCCGCCAGCAACGAGGCCGAGTCGCGGACGGTCGCCGTGGAGGCCGGCCAGCTCCGCCCCGAGGATCCCGCGCTGGCCGCACAGTTGTCGCTGGCCGCCTACCGCATCTATCCGACGACAGGAGCCCGGGCCAGCCTGCTCGAGTCGTCCGGCGCCCCGGCGGCGGCGCGCATGTCCGACTCCCGCCGCGACATCCAGGCCGTCGCGCTGTCCCCGGACCACCGGCTGCTCGCGGTGGCCGCCGCCGACGGCACGCTGCGGCTGTGGCAGATGTCCCACCCAGGCCACCCGGTGCTCGTCGGCACGGTGGCGGAACTCGGCCACGCGCACCCGCTGTACGCGGCGGCGTTCAGCCCGGACGGGAATGTGCTGGCCGCGGCAGGCGAGGACGGAAAGGTGCGGCTGTGGAACGTCACCGACCCGCGGCACCCCGTGCCGCTGCTGCGGCGGCCGCTCACCGGTCCGGGGAACACGGTCTATTCGCTGGCGTTCAGCCCACGTGGGGGGCTGCTGGCCGCGGGCAGCGCGGACACGAAGGTGTGGCTGTGGAACGTCACCGACCCCACGCAACCGGTCCCGGCCGGTGGGCCGCTGACCGGGGCGAAGGGGTATGTGCAGGCGGTGGCGTTCAGCCCGGACGGGCACCTGCTGGCCGCGGGCAGCGCGGATGACACCGTCCGGCTGTGGAACGTGGCCGATCCGGCCAAGCCCCGGCTCGCCACCACGCTGACCGGACCGGCCCACGCGGTAGACGCGGTCGCGTTCAGCCCGGACGGCGATGAACTGGCCGCCGGGAGCTATGACAACAGGGTGTGGCTGTGGAACATCACCAAGCCCACCAAGCCGGGCCCCGCCATGAAGTTCACCGGGGCCACCGACTGGATCATGGCGGTCGCGTTCAGCCCGGACGGGAAGATGGTGGCCGCCGGCGGCAGCGACGGCCAGTTGCGGCTGTGGGACGCCTCGACCGGGGCCCCGGTCGCCGTGATCCCCCATCCGCAGCCGGTGACCTCGCTGGCCTGGGACGGCCCGCACCTGCTCGTCACCGGCGACGCCGACGGCTACGTCCGGGCCTGGCACCTGCCGGCGCCGGACCTGATGACCGGCGGCCCGGTGTACAGCATCGCGCTCAGCCCCACTGGGGGGGAGCTAGCGGTCGGTGGGACCGCCCTGCAGGTGTGGGACAGCGCCAGCCGCACACTGACTGCCGGTGCACCGATCCCCGGCGGCGGGGCCGGCGACATCGTCAACGCGGTGGCCATCTCGCCCGGCGGGAACCTGATCGCCACCGGCTATGGCGACGGGCACATCCAGTTGTGGCGGTGGCGCGGCACCCGCCTGCTACCGCTCGGAACGCCGCAGGATGCCTCGCAGCTAGGGGCAGGTTCCACCAACCAGGTGGAGTTCGTGGCTTTCAGCCCGGACGGGAACCTGCTCGCCAGCGGCAGCGACGACGGCACCCTACGCCTCTGGAACATCACCGACCCGGCGCGGCCCCGGCAGCTTGTGATGATCCCTGACGCCCACACCTATGTCTTCTCGGTCGCCTTCAGCCCCAGCGGCCATGTTCTCGCTGCGGCCAGCGCCGACGACAAGGTCCGGCTGTGGAACGTGACCGACCCGGCGGCGCCGGTACGGATCGGCGGCGCACTCAGCGGGCCAACGAACACCGCGTACTCGGTGGCCTTCAGCCCGGACGGGAAGGTGCTCGCGGTCGGCAGCGCGGACCGGGACGTCCGCCTCTGGGATGTCAGCAACCCGGCCCGGCCGCGCCCCATCGGCCCGGTGCTCACCGGCCCGGCAGGGTATGTGTATTCGGTCGCGTTCAGCCCTGGCGGGAACATCCTGGCCGCGGGGAACACCGACGGCAGCGTGTGGCTCTGGAACGTGACCCAGCCGACCCACCCGACCCTGATCGCCACCCTGACCGGGCCGACCGGGCACGTCTACGCGGTCGCGTTCGGCCCGGGCGGGCGGACACTGGCCGCGGCGGATTCGTCCGGCCTGGTCTGGCTCTGGGACACCCATGCCGCGGCGGCAGCGCGCGCCGTGTGCGCGATGGCCGGCCAGCCGCTTACCCGGGCCGAGTGGGGTGCCTACGTGCCTGGGCAGCATTACGCGCCGCCGTGCCGCTGACCCCGGCCGTGCAGCCCAGCCACCCCGTAGGAGACGCTATGCCGAACCAGTGGCTCTCGCGTCCTAGTCCCCGGTCACCGCCGCGGCCGCCGCCAGCGGGGCCAGCACCTGCCCGCCCAGCTATGGAGCGCGCACCGGCCGTACCGCGCCTGGGGCGGTCCGGTCCGTCGGCCTGCCCAGCGCGCCGTGCGGCCAGAGCCCGGGCCGGGGAAGGCGCGGATGCTGCCGGGGGCAACCGTCTGTCCCGCCGCTGTGAACGCGTCGCGCAACCTGCGCTCGGTCGCGGCCAGCGAGGGGCCACCGGCACCGGTCATGCCCGGCCGCCCAGGTCCCTGGCGAGGGCGGCCAGGGCCCGCGAGGCGGTGGAGGCGACGGTGCCGCGGCTCACCCCGAGAGCGGTTGCTATCTCCCGGTCGGTGAGATTGAGGAAATAACGCAGCACCAGGACCTCACGCTGCCGCCGGGGCAGCAGGGCCACCGCGCGGAGCGCCTCGCGCCGGTCCTCACCGGCCATGGCCGCCGACTCGGCGGACCACACCGGGGGCTCGTGCATGGCGGCCCGGGAGGACCACGCCCGCTTACGCGATCGCAGCACCGAGCGGCAGCCGTTCAGCACCGAGACCCGCAGGTACGCCACGGCGTTGGCCGGGTCGCGCAGCCGACCCGCACCACGGTGCAGGCCTAAGAACGCGTCCTGGACCACGTCTTCCGCGCTGGGCTGGTCGCCGACCAGGAGCACCGCCATCCGGACCAGGCGCAGCGCGTGGCACCGGTAGAGGATGCCGACCAGGTCACCCGGCCCTGCCGCGGGACCGGCCAAGTCGCCGGCCCGTACCGTCTGCATGACCCGCCCCCGATGCTCGGTCACCATATACATAAGACGCCGCCGGGACCCCGCTGTTGAGTCCCGGCCCGTCAGGTGCGCCAGATCAGCGCGAGCGCGCGGTCGTCGTTGGTGCCTGTGCCCGTGCTCAGTACCCGGACGAGGTCGGCGGCGCCAGCCCGGAACCCCGTCGTGACCAGCCGGTCCGCCTCACCGAGCAGCCGGTCGGTGCCGTCGTCGATGTCCCTGCCGGGAACCTCCACCAGCCCGTCGGTGTACAGCATCAGCGCGTCACCGGGCCGCAGCGTGCCCCGCTCGGGAACCAGCCGAAGGTCGGCGACCACGCCGAGGACGATCCCCCGTGCCGCGGTGAGCCGCCAGGTGCCACTGCCCGCGTCGAAGTGCGCGGCGGGCGGGTGACCGGCGGAGGAGACCATGAAGTCACCGGTGGCCAGGTCGAGCGCGAGATGGATCGCGGTGACGAAGCCTTCGTTGGCGGCGCCCCGGCGCACGTAGGCGTTACAGCTGGACAGGAACTCCCCCTGCGGTACCGAGCCGAGCAGCCCGCCGAACGCACCGGACAGCAGCAGCGCCCTGGTCCCGGCGTCCACGCCCTTGCCGGCCACGTCGACGAGCGCCACCTCGAGGGTCTTGCCGTCACAGGAGGACACCAGGAAGTCGCCGCCGAACGAGGAGCCGCCGGCCGGCCGCAGCACGGAAACCGAGCCCCAGCCCTCGGGCAGTTCCGGCAGCGTCCCCTGGGCCCGGATCCGGTCCCGCAACTCGATCAGCATTGCCTCGCCGCGCAGGCCAAGCATGCCGAGCTTCTCCCTGGTCCTGGCGAGCTGGAGGGCTACCGCCGCGGTAACCACGATGGTCAACGCCAGGCCCGGGCCGGCCTTGTCCTTCACTATGTCGTAGGCAAGGCCGAAGGCGATCAGCGCGAACAGGATGCGCAGTGCGCGGGGCCACAGCAGCAGGCCGCCTGCCAGCACCGGCAGGATGAGCAGGCCGGGCGAGAACCACGACTGCGACACGTGCACGGCCGCGACGCTGATGAACGCCGTCACCAGGGCGAGCAGCAGGGCCACCCGGCGGTTCCCGGTGATGAGCTGGCGTGACACCCAGCCGCTCACCGTGCGCCAGGCGGAGCGAGCGGCGTGCAGGGGAAGGGCCACGATCCGGGCAACCATGATGGCCGAACTGTATACGCCGACCGGGCCCGCTGACACACACGCAGGTCAGCGCGTCGCATCGGAAGCGGCTCAAGATCGCGTGCCGAAAAGGAGTTGGCGGCGCTCCCGCACGGCGGGTAGGAAGACGAGCATGGCCACCACGTTCCAGATCCGCCCGGTCACCGAAGATGAACTTCCCGCGTTCTCATACGTGGACGAACAGGCGTTCAACGGCAGGCCGGACACCGAACGGCAGCGCGCCAACTGGCTCGCCCGGCTCGAACTCGACCGCACCCTGGGCGCGTTCGACGGCACCACACTGGCCGGCATTACCGGCGTGTACAGCTTCCGGATGCGGGTACCAGGGGCGATGGCCGCGGTCGCCGGGGTGAGCATGGTCGCCGTGCTCCCCTCGCACCGCCGCCGCGGCGCCCTCACCGGCCTGATGCGCCGCCAGCTTGGCGACATCGCCGAGCGTGGCGAGGCCGTGGCCGCGCTGTTCGCCTCGGAGACCCCGATCTACGGCCGGTACGGCTACGGGCGCGCGTCCTGGCACCTGACCCTGAGCCTGGCGCGCGGCCACGGGGCGCTGGCTGCCGGGGTGCCCACGGACCCGGCGCTGCGGCTGCGGATCGCCGAGCCGCGGTCGGCGCACGCCGAGATGGGCAAGGTGTACGAGCTGGCCATGGCCGAGCGGCCGGGTCTGTACGCCCGCACCGAGCCGTGGTGGGACCGGCTGACCCACGACCCGGATTCCGACTCGGACCCGGCCATGCGCTGCGTCCTGGCCGAAGACGACGCCGGGCCGCGCGGCTACGCCCTGTTCACCTCGGAGGGCCGGTGGGAATGGGAGGAGGGCACGTTCCTCCCGGCCGGCGTGCTGGACCTGCACGAAGCTATCGCCGTGGACCCGGCGGCGGCCGCGGCACTGTGGGGTGACCTGCTCAGCCGGGACCTGATCACCACGTTCCGGCTGCACATGCTGCCGGTGGACGACCCGCTGCTCGACCTGCTCGCCGACTCGCGGCTGGGCCGGCCGCGGCTCTCCGACGGCCTGTGGATCCGGCTGGTGGACGTGGGCAAGGCGCTGGCGCAGCGCCGCTACGCGTGCCCGGTCGACGTGGTCATCGAGGTCAACGACGAGACGTGCCCGCAGAACCAGGGCCGGTGGCGGCTGACCGCGGCGACCACGTCCGCCCCCTCCGGGTTCAGCGGGACCTGCGAGCGGACCACCGCCCCGGCGGACCTGGTGCTGCCGGTGCGGGCCCTGGGCGCGGCGTACCTGGGTGGTACCCGGCTCGGGCCGCTGGCCGCGGCCGGCCTGGTCACCGAGGTCACGCCGGGGGCCGTGGCGGCGCTGTCGACAGCCATGTCGTGGGACCCGGCCCCGTGGTGCCCGATGATCTTCTGAAGGCGGCACCGCTCATAGGGACGCGCGAACCACCGCCTCGGCGAGGTCTGCCTGGTAGTACGGCTGCATGCTGGTGAAGTCCGGGCACGCGTTGACCTCGAGCACCCGCGGCCCCGCCCCGGTCCGCAGCAGGTCCACCCCGGCGTGCCCCAGCCCCAGCGCGGCGGCCGCCCTGTGCACCAGGTCATTTTCCTCGCCGGTGAGTTCGATGCGGCGCTGCGCGGCACCACCGGCGATGTTGCTGCGCCATTCGGGTGGCGCCGCGCGGCGCTCGGTCGCCGCTATCAGTTGTCCCCCGGTGAGGACGGCGCGCACGCTGACCCCGGCGCACTCTGTCACTTCAGGCTGTACGATCACCGCGCCTGGCCCTTCGGCCGCGAGTTCGGCCAGCGCCGTGGCCAGTGCCGCCGGATCCGCCGCCCGGCGCACCCACCGCCCCTGCGCACCGTGGGCCCGCTTGACCACCACCGGGTAGCCGATCTCCGCGGCGACGGCGGCCACCTGCGCCCGGTCGAACGGGCAGATCTCGGTGCGCACCTGGGCCACGCAAGCCTGGGCGAGCCGCACCGCGGCGGCCGCCTTGTCGTCCGCGAGCAGCACTCCGTCCACCGGGTTCTGTGCCCGCGCTATCCGGGCGAGCACGCCCAGCGCATGGACCGCCGCCGGGAACCCGAACAGCAGGAAGGGGGCCAGGCCGGTGGCCACGACGGGGCCGGCCTGATCGATGACCGTGACCTCGCCCAGCGGGACGATGCCGGCCCGCAGCGAAGGCAGGTCCACGGTCCGGACCGGGACGCCGAGCCGGCCAGCGGCGGCGATCAGGCTGTCCGGCACGTTGCTGGCGTACGGGTTCCTGGCGACCGCGAGCGTCATCCCGTGACGCCCTGCCGGCGCCGGGCGGTCGCGTGGTCAAGGATGGCCCCGGCCACGTCAGCCCCGGTGACCGCGCTGATCCCGGCGAAACCCGCCCACGCGTCCACCTCAAGGACGCGGACCGCGCCGCCGGCGTCCTCGATCAGGTCCACCCCGCCGAAGTCCAGCCCGCAGGCGGCCAGCGCGGCCACCGCGACGGCCGCCGCGGCGTGGCTCAGCGGCAGGGCAGCCCCGGCCGCGCCCAGGGCCAGGTTGGCCCGGACCTCCCCCGGCCTGGCCGTCCGGCGCATCAGCGCGGCGCACCGGTTCCCCACCACGTAGGCCCGGATGTCCTGGCCGCCGCCGCCGATCAGCGGCTGCGCCAGGTAATGCTCCCGTTCGGCGTGGTAGCCCGGCGCAGTGGCGCCCGGGTGCCACGCCTCCCGCGGCTGCCAGGCGGCGGTGAGCGCCGCGGCCGAGGGGTAGGTCGCGATCCCCTCGCCCCGGACCCCGCGCGCGGGCTTGACGATCAGTTCGCCCGGGCCGAGCGCCGCCAGGTCCACGCCGCCCGGTTCGTCGAACGCGGCTGTCGGCACCACCGGTATCCCGGCGTTGACCAGGCCCACGGTGGTCAGCAGCTTGTCGCGGGAGCGGAACGCGGCGTCCGGGGGGTTGAGCACCAGCGAGCCCTGCGCGGCCAGGCAGGCGAGCACCGGGGCGGCGATGCCGCGGAACGGGGCCACGATGCGGTGGATCACGATGCCGGGCCGGACCGGCCTGCCCGCGTAGCATGCGGACTGCCGCCCGTCGGCGCACCAGAGTCCGAGCAGGTGCGGCGCCCAGCTCACCAGGCGCAGGTCGCGTTCCCGCGCCGCGGCCTTCAGCAGCACCCAGTTCCGCGCCCGCTCGGCCGGGTAGTGCAGCACCACGATCTGGTTCTCGGCGGACACGCGCTCAACCTACTGGAGATCGCGCCGGCCGGCGGTTGCACGCGGCGGGACCAGGGGCCTTGCGGGTCCAGGTAACCCCGGGGCATCGTAATGTCCCACATCAGATGCGAAGTGAGGGCGGTCGCTCATGCCACTGGAAGTCAAGCGCCTGCACCTGGCGAGCCTGCGCGGCCCCGACGGCAGGGAGTGGCCGGTGCACGGGTTCGTGGTCACCCATCCGGGCGGCGCGGCGCTGGTGGACACCGGCTGCGGCGGTCCGGACGAGTGGCTCAGCGACTGGCGGGTGGTGAACCGATCGGTCGCGGACGCGCTCGCCGACCTGGACATGACGCCGGCCGACATCGGCCTGGTCATCAACACGCACCTGCACTTCGACCATTGCGGGCAGAACGCGGTGTTCCCCCACGCCGCCTGCCACGTCCAGCGCGCCGAACTGGACCGGGCCAAGCGCGAGGATCCCGAACTGTACGACTGGTTCGGCTTCCTGAACGCGCGGTGGGAACTGCTCGACGGGGACACCGAGATCCTGCCCGGCCTGTCGGTCGTCACCACGCCCGGGCACACCGTGGGCCACCAGTGCGTGGTGGTCTCCTCCGCCGACGGCGAAGACCTGCTGATCGGGGACGCCGCCTACACGCCACACCAGTTCGCAGGCCCGGCTGACAAGGATGTAGTGCCCGGCCAGGCGAGCGATCTGCTGGCATGGCGCGGCTCGCTGGACCGGATCCGGTCACTGGAGCCCACCCGGGTGCACTTCTGCCACCACACCGCCGTACTGCACGGCTCCTAAGTCCCGCCTCAGCCTCGGATCCGCAGGCAGATGACCGCGACGACGTAGGTCACGCCGCCCACGAAGCCGAGCATGCTGTACGGCCAGCCGCTCTGCCCGCGGGCGATCTGCACCACGAAGGCCACCAGGATGACCGCGATCAGCGCGAGCGCGGTGATCGCGGTCGCGCGGAGGTCGATGGCGCTGATCCGCTCGTCCCTGTGGTCGAGCAGGCCCTTCACCGTCTCGCTGCGCCGCCGGGCCAGGAGAAGGGCGCCACTGAACGCCACCATGATGGCGAGCGCGAGCACGCCCCAGACGGGCTGACCCGCGACCGAGAGGGCCACGAGGTACACCAGGCCCATCGCCACGCCGAAGATCGGGGTCGCCAGGTATTTGCGGCTCGTCTTAGTTGTGGTCTGCATGGAAGATCTCCTCGACGGTAACGCCGAAAAACCGGGCGATCGCGATGGCCAGCGGAAGCGACGGGGTGTAGCGGTCGGTCTCGATCGAGTTGATCGTCTGCCGGGACACGTCAAGCCGCTGGGCGAGGTCGGCCTGCGAAAGCCCCTTCGCGACACGGCGCTCGCGCACGTCATTGCGCACCGGGCTCGCCCTCGTTGTCAAGCTCGCTTGTCATTTCTCCATCATGCCGACCGGGGATCGCGGTGTCAAGCGAGCTTGTCATCCCTCGGCGTGCGGCGCACCGGTGGCCAGCGTTGACCCGAATTCGGTGCGGGGGCAGACTGTGGGGCCGTGGCTTCCTGGGCAGAGTTCGAGAAGGACCGGCCGGACCTCGCGACGGCCGGGCGCGCGCTGCTGTACCAGTTCGGCGTGGGACTTGGGTTCCTCGCCACGGTCCGCCGGGATGGCGGCCCGCGGGTGCACCCGATGTGCCCGGTCATCCACGAGGGCGGGATGTACGCGTTCATCGTGCCCGGCCCCAAGCAGGCTGACCTGCACCGGGACGGGCGTTATGCGCTGCACTCGTTTCCCTGCGAGGACAACGAGGACGCGTTCTACTGCACCGGACGGGCCTCGGCGGAACGGGACGCCGGCCTGCGGCAGGCGCTCGCCGGGATCCTCGTGGCCGAACGCGCCGACGTCGGCGTGCCCGTGCCCGAGCCGGCGCACCACCTGTTCCGGTTCAGCGTGGACCGGTGCCTGCTCACCCGGACGACCGGCCACGGCGATTTCGCGCCGCAGCACACCGTCTGGCAGCCCCCGCCCGCCTGATGTCCATGAACTTGTGAGTGTGTTCATCGTGCGAATGGACGGGCTCACAAGATCATGCTGATCCGGCAGGTGTCCGCCGCAGCCTGGTCGCGGGGCGGGCGTGCGACACTGGGCGGGGAGGCAGCCATGCCCAGCATGAAGGTCACGGTGAGTTCCGCGATGCGGGCCCGCGATGTGTCGCGGCCCCAGCCGCATCACGAGGCGGCCGCCGAGGAGGACGCCGCCGCCGCCCGGCCCACCGTGTCGCAACGAGCCCGGATCGCTCCGCCGCTCCGTGGCACCGGGCCCGCCCGGTCCTCCCTGCCCGCCGGGCCGACCGCACCGACCGCGCCGCCCGCCCCCCGGCACCGTCCCGCGCCACCGGGAAACCGTCCCGCGCCACCGGGAAACCGTCCCGCCGGGGCGACGGCCCCGAAGCCGGGTGACGCCTCGGGCGCGGCTCCTGGTACCGGCGCTGCGAAGCCGGGCCCGCCGCGGCATCACGGGGGCGGCCTCCGCCCGGCGAGCGAACCGGCCGGCGGCACGCGGCCGGAACAGCGGCGCGAGCCCGCACCATCCCCCGGGGCCAGCCAGCCCGCTGCGCCGCCCGAGGCCAGCCATCCTGGTGAACCGCCCGAGGCCAGCCGGCCTGCTGAACCGCCCGAGACGGCCCGGTCCGGCGAGACCGGCACGAAAGCTACCGGGGCGCCGCGTCAGCAGGCACGGCGCGAGACCGGCCGGCCTGCCAAGCGCAAGCGGGTACGGCGGCGCCGGTCACACGGGCGCTGAAACCTTCAGCCGGGCTCAGGCCCCGCCCGGCAGCGGCGGCAGCACCCCGGACTCCTCGTAACCACTGATCATGTCGATCCGCCGCTGGTGGCGCGGTTCGCCGGAGAACGGGGTCTCCAGGAACACCAGGGCGAAACGGACCGCGTCCGGCACCGGGTACATGCGCGCGCCGAGGCTCAGCACGTTGGCGTCGTTGTGCTGGCGGGCCAGGCGCGCGGTCTCCTCGGTCCAGGCGAGCGCCGCGCGGATCCCGTCGATCTTGTTCGCGGCGATCTGCTCACCGTTGCCGGACCCGCCGATCACGATCGCGATGCTGCCCGGGTTGGCGGCCGCGGACGCCGCCGCGCGCATGACGTAGGGCGGGTAGTCGTCACCGGGCTGATAGGACGGCGGGCCGCAGTCCACCACGTCGTGCCCGGCCGCGGCCGCCGCCTCGGCAACGGCGGATTTCAGCTCGAAGCCGGCGTGGTCAGATCCGAGATAAACGCGCACGCGCGACAGTCTGGCACGCACCCGGCGCTCAGTCGAAGATCGGATCCCGGGTCCGGGTGCGCTTCAGTTCGAAGAACCCGTCGGTCGTGGCGACGAGCAGCACGCCGTCCCAGAGCCGCGCGGCCGCCTCGCCGCGCGGGATCGGCGAGACCACCGGCCCGAAGAACGACGTGCCGTCCACGGAGATGACCGGCGTGCCGACCTCGTAGCCGACCCGGTCCATGCCGTCGGCGTGGCTGGCCCGCAGGGCCTCGTCGTACTCGGTCGAGTCCATCGCGTCGGCGAGCTCGGCAGGAAGGCCCGCCTCGGCGAGCGCGGCCTCGATCACGGCCCGGTCGCCGTGCGGCGCCTTCTCGTGGTGGAATCTGGTGCCGAGCGCGGTGTAGAGCGGGCCGAGAACCTCAGGGCCGAACTTCTGCTCGGCCGCGATGCAGACGCGCACCGGGCCCCAGCGTGTGGCCAGCAGTTCCCGGTATGCCTCGGGCAGGCCGGGTTTGTCCTCGTTGAGCACGGACAGGGACATCACATGCCAGCGCGGGCGCACGGGCCGGAGCTTTGCCACTTCCAGAATCCAGCGCGAAGCTATCCAAGCCCATGGGCAGATAGGGTCGAACCAGAAGTCAACGGGGGTGAAGTCCTGCTCTGGCATGTCGCTCCTTGGCAGCGGGGGGTAGGTATACGACTGGGCGCCGTGTGCTGACAACCGGACCGCCTTGCGGCCCATTCCGCCGGGGATGCGAAGATTTGCGGAGCCCGGTACCCCGGGCGCACTGACCAGGCCATCTACCACCGGGGCTGGAATGACGAAGGGACCACCACCGTGGCAAGCAACCTCACCCGCAACGAGGCACATGACCGGGGCCGCCTGGTCGATGTCCGCTCCTACCACGTGGACCTCGACCTCACCGGCGACGATGAGGTCTTCACCTCGCAGACCACGGTTACCTTCGGCTGCTCGCGGCCCGGCGCGGGCACCTTCGTCGACCTGACCGCGCCGGCCATCACCGAGATCGTGCTGAACGGCCAGCCGGTCGGCCCCGAGGCCTTCGATGGTGACCGGATCGCGCTGGCGAATCTGGCGGCGGACAACGAACTGCGGGTGCGCGCCACGTGCTCCTACTCCCGCAACGGCGAGGGGCTGCACCGGTTCCGCGACCCTGTGGACGGCGGCGTCTATCTTTACTCGGACCTGGAGACCTTCGACGCCCACCGGGTGTATGCCTGCTTCGACCAGCCGGACCTCAAGGCGACCTTC
>Ga0134125_10005234_pt1 | contig 14758 bp, 16 predicted proteins | sample KB31751_FD_96464 | JGI IMG/M metagenome (GOLD analysis project Ga0134125, IMG submission 96464) | Terrestrial soil microbial communities with excess Nitrogen fertilizer from Kellogg Biological Station, Michigan, USA - KB3-175-1 | ecosystem: Environmental > Terrestrial > Soil > Unclassified ... | reverse complement strand
TCGATGAAGCGCGCGCAGGAGAACTCGCGCGGCGACTTCGCGATCGCGCGCAACTTCGAGCAGCTCGTCGAGCTCGGCCGCCATGGGCATCTCGACGCCAACGACCAGCACGTCGTCCATATCGTCGACTGGCTGTGGCAGTACGCGTTCGACCAGCGCGCGTCGGACATCCACATCGAGCCGCGGCGCGACGTCGGCCTCGTGCGCTTTCGCATCGACGGCGTGCTGCATCAGGTGTACGCGATTCCAACGTCGGTCCTCAATGCGGTGACGTCGCGGATCAAGCTGCTCGCGCGGATGGAGATCGTCGAGAAGCGACGCCCGCAGGACGGCCGCATCAAGACGGTCGCGCCGGACGGCCAGGAAATCGAGCTGCGCATCTCGACGATGCCGACCGCATTCGGCGAGAAGATCGTGATGCGCATCTTCAGTCCCGAGGTGCTGGTGCGCGACTTCGAGGATCTGGGCTTCACCGCCGACGATCGCTCGCGCTGGGAAGCGATGACCGGCGAGCCGAACGGCATCATCCTCGTCACCGGGCCGACGGGATCCGGCAAGACGACGACACTCTATTCGACGCTGAAGGGACTCGCGACGAGCGAAGTGAACGTCTGCACGATCGAGGATCCGATCGAGATGATCGAGCCCGCGTTCAACCAGATGCAGGTGCAACCGTCGATCGGCGTCGATTTCGCATCGGGCGTGCGAACGCTGCTGCGGCAGGATCCGGACATCATCATGGTCGGCGAGATTCGCGACCGCGATACCGGCGACATGGCGGTGCAGGCCGCGCTCACCGGCCACCTGGTGCTGTCGACGCTGCACACGAACGACGCGCCGTCAGCCGTGACGCGGCTGCTCGATCTCGGCATCCCGGCGTACCTGATCAATTCGACGCTGCTCGGCGTGATGGCGCAGCGGCTCGTGCGCACGCTCTGCCCGCATTGCAAGGCGCCGGTCGAGCCGCCCGACGAGCAGACGTGGGCGGCGATCACGTCGCCGTGGCGCGCCGACAAGCCGACGTCGGTGATCGGGGCCCGAGGTTGCCTCGAATGCCGAATGACCGGGTATCTCGGACGGGTCGGCGTCTACGAGATCATGCTGATGACGCCGGCGCTGCGACGCTTGATGACGCAGCAGACCGACGATCGCGCGTTGCGCGAGCAGGCCTTCCGCGACGGCATGAAGCCGCTGCGTGTATCCGGCGCGATGAAGGTCGCCGCGGGACTCACGACGGCCGACGAGGTGATCAAGGTCGCGCCGCTCGCATAGGCTTGCGCAGCGGCGATGTCGGCGCGTCATGCGCCGGCGCGAGGTCGATGCGCGCTACTTCTGCGGCTTCTGCTTCTTCTGCTTCGGCAACAGCCCCTTGTCGCGCAGCACGTCGCGCGCCATCGCCTGCCGCTGTGTGTCGGAAAGCGTCGGAAACGACTTCTTGAGGCGCATGTCGGTGTTCTCGAACGCCTGAAACGCCTGCGCCTGCTCGGGATTCAGGCGCGAGTTCACGGGAAGGCCGAGTTTCTTGCGGATCTCGCGTCGCTTCGAATTGCCCACGAGCCGCGCGAGCAGCAGCACGAGCAGCAGCACGACGACGGCGAAGCCGATTGGCACCCAGTAAAGATCCACGACAGTCCCCCTCTCGCAAGACCGAGGTCGTCCCAAATTATGCAACTATCATACCAATCGCCAAGTGGCGCAGCGAGGCCTGGCGGCGTCGCGTTCGCCTGCGCGCGATGTATTACGCCGTACTCCGCAACCAGTATCCTCCCGCCTACTGGCACACCGTTCCCGGCGCCTGGAAGATCTCGCGCGTGATCGACTTCGTCTGGCTGATGCCGTTCACCGTATACGCGAAGGTGCCCTGATTGCCGTTGACGAACGTGATCGTCGCAGTACCGACGGCCATCACGGCGACGCCGGCCGGATTCCACGGCAGCGCATTGAACGCCGGACCGGTGGTGCGATTGAGCGTGCCCGAGAAGATCTTCGCCGCCGTCTGCTGCAGCGTCGCCGACAGCCACAGCGGCGACCCGTCGAGGTCGTACGTGAACCAGGTGATGAAGAGGATGTTGCCCTGGTGCGTGATGTTGAGTCCCCAGCCCGACTCGGAGCTGGCCGGGGCGTTCCACCACAAGTCCTGATAGTTCGTGGCTTTTGCAAGATCGCTCAGGACGCCGAATCGACACGTCGGAACGGGTCCGAATACTTCGCGCATGATCGCCTTCACTTGCGACACGCCGTTGACCGTATACGCGAACGTGCCATTGTCCGCGTCGGTGAACGTGAGCGTGCCATTGCCGACCGCGGTCGCGACGACCTGCGCCGGGTTGAACGGGACCGCGTTGAACGGCGGTCCCCGGGTGGCGTTCAGCGTTCCGGCGTACACGTTGCCGCCGCTGACCATCGGCGCCGTCATCGAAAGCCACCACGCTTTGCCGCTCGTGTCGTAGGTGAACCAGGTGGCGAACACGATGTCGCCCTGGTGCGCGATGTTCATTCCCCAGCCGCTTTCCGAGCCGGCCGGCGATTTCCACCATAGGCCCTGGTAGGCGACCGGCAGGAACGGCATCAGCGCGTCGCGGATCGCCTTCTGGCATGCACCGCAGAACGGCTCGCCGAGCATTCGCATCCGACAGTTGTACGACGAGCGGTAGCAGCCGCAGTGCATGTAGCGGGCGCCTTCGTATAGACCGACGTAATCGGCGGCGCGCGGATTCGGCTGCGGATCGCACTGCGCGCAGTTCGCGTTCGCCGTCGTCGGCAACGGATCGGTCGTCGATGTCAACACCGATCGCCACTTGAGTGTCGCGCGATTGGTGTTGCGCGTGACGTTCGGCTCGATCGGCTCGCTGCCCGTGTAGACGTCGTGGCCGGTCTCGCCGCTTCCGCAGCCGACGTAGTACTCGTACTCGTCGGCGAAGCCGAACGCGGTGTGGCCCATCTCGTGCAGCGCGATCTCATAGGCGCCGACGGCGGTCGAAAACGTCGCAACCTCGCCGCCCGAGCCGCCATAAAGCGGAGAGTTCACGACGACGATGACCACGTGCGCGGCGGGAACGTGGGCGAGCGCGACGTTGCGTGCACTCACGCTGTCGCAGGTCAGCAGGCGCCTGATCGCATTGCCGCTGCAAAAGGCCGAGTCGAAGTAGGTGCGCGCGACGGCGCCGGAACCGGCAGTCCCGTCGCCACACGTGACCGGGTCGTCGGCGCCGCTGTCGGTCGATGTCACATCGACGCGGTGCACGTTGATGCCGCACCACAGTGCGTCGTACGGCGGCGTCTGGCGGAACGTGTCGATGAACGCCTGCACGTCGGCGTGATATTTCGCCATCTCGACGACGCGATACCCGTCGCCGAGGATGACGATGTTGTAGCGCTGTGAATCCGCCCCGTGATCGACGATTTTTTGCGCGGCTGTTACCGAGCCGTCGGCCGCGCTCATCCCGTCGAACCCTGTCGCGGAGACGCGCCCGCCGGACTTCGCGATGCGCTCGCCTTCCGAAGCGCGTCGACGTCGAGGTGGATGAGCTCGGCCGCGCGATCGCCGGGACGCCGCGGATCGGCAGGACCGGAGAGCCGGAATGCCCGCGCGTCGGCGAGGTCGGGCGCGAGAACGGTGAACTGTCCTTCGGTCGCCGCGAGGGGTACGCGTTCGATCGAACGTGCCCGCCCGGGCGCGAATGCCTCGGCGTCGATCCGAAGCGGAGCGTGCAACGGGCGCCGGTAAATCACCTTCCCGCTCGCGTCGAGAAGGACGAACGAGTAGCCGGTCGTGTCCGCGTCTTGCGGTTCGGGCACCGACGCGGGGACGATCATCGCGACGCGCTCGACACCGACGAGGCTGATCTGCGAGCCACGCCAACCGAACGTGAGACGAAGCGCGTGGGGAGTGTCGTCGGCCATTGTTGGTCAGCGTGAGGACACGGGCCGCATTATCGCGTCGCACGTCGTATTCGCGATCGTCCGACCAGCGGGGTTATCAAAATTCATGGCTACAACCCTCGATGCGCAGTCCGTCAGTTGGTATGCTACGCCCGCTTTACGCCGGTACTGTGTATCGCACGACGGGGCCCGCGTTGAGCGCGATGTCGGGGGACAAGAATCAAGTCGTCGCGACCCCGGTTGGCAATCTGGCGCTCGATTTCACCGACGGCAACCACGCGAGCTTTCACTACACGCTGACGCTCGGCACGCCGCCTCGAACAGTCGACCAGACCAAGCAGGTCACGCGGGAGGTGTTCCGACGCCCGGGCACCGAGTGTGCACCAACGCCGTGAAGCGTCGACGCTGCTTATCCAGTCGTCACTTCGTCCATCCAGATTCGGCTACCCGCTGTGCGGCGACCTCGGATGCAATCACCGAATGAACCTCGAATTCGACGAGGTCGCTCCAGTTCCGCATCCATTCGTCGAGCAGCGCCTGGTCTGCCGTTTCCATCAATGGATAGCAGGTGGCGAGGCTCTCGGTCACCCAACTCGATATAGACGCAAGGCCTTCGGGCGCCATTCGGCCGTGCTCCTTGAAGCGCCGATAGACAGGAGCGGCTTCACCGTTGCGGAAGTGCTCGACCACCATGAAGACAGGCATGTTCGTCGTCCGGGGCGCGCATTAACACCGACCAATAACTTCCCGTACAAAGCGCGGCGCGAAGCACGCATTCGGTGCCCGCGTTGTAAACGGTTCCGTCATGGTCAGCCGTTCTCCACCGATCATGTCCTCTTCCCTTCGATGTGATGTCGGATAGTCCGCGTTGCGTGAACGCCTCAGCGCGCCCATATGCCAGGCACAAACTCCGCTTCCCCATCGCCCGGCCACCGCGGGATCGTGACGGCAACAATTGCGAGTGCCCCACTGCTCACGGCGCGGAACTGGAAGTGCGTCCCGCGAGGGAGCGTGGCGCAGACACCGGGTTCGAGAACGACAACTTCCTCTCGGGTCCCTTGTTTTCGCCACAATTCTCCGCGGCCCGACAGAACGAACCACAGCTCCTCGACTGTCTTGTGGACGACGGCACGCGACGTTTCGCCGGGTGCGAGCTCGAAATGCGCCATGCTTCCGCCGGACAACGCCAACAGCGTGCGTACCGCCGAACCGTCGGGTGCCATCTCGCTCGGACGATGCGGTGGCTTGGCGGTTGCGAATTCGGCGAGATCTGGCATGTGCGCAAGATCGGGCGAAACGTCAGGCCGTCGCCAGGATGCTGCGACGGGAGCGGAGCAACGAGCTGCCTGTGACGAAGCCCCAGATCGTGAAGCTCAGCAACTGCACTAACGCAAGCACGGGCGTCTGGAAGACGGCAAGCGTCGACAAACCGGCGAGCCCGCCGATGATGCCGATCACCGCCAGCCAGTTGGGCAGTACCTCGCTTCTCCATGCGATCCATCCGAACAGGAATTGGCCGAGGCCCCAGGTCATGAGGCCGGGGTCCGTCAGGTAGAAGCTTAGATTGATCCAGATTGCGGCCAGGTAGATGGGGTCTTCGGGGTGGGGCGCATTTCCGGCGGCGACGATCGATAACAGCGCTGCAGTATTCGCAAAGACCGCGAAACCGAGTAGCAGAACGCCCCCTGCCGAGAGCAGTTGCGCGACGCCCGTCAACGTCCCTCCTTGCGAGCGGAGCATCGTGCCGAGCGTGACGATCAACGGAACGGACAGGACCGCCCACGCCAGAACGAGGCTCGCAAACAGTCCATAGGCGAGTCGGTGAGTCGAAGCGAACGCGAGCAGTTCAGCCGGTGTGGCGGGTGGGGGCGTCAGCACGCTCACGACCAACAGAAGGAGCGAGAGCGCGCCGGCGACGAACGCAAACAGGGCAAGCGGAACTTTCCGATCGATCTCCACGACGTGCTGGCCCTGCATGGCTCTCCCCTTCTTGTAATCGAGTATGTGATCTCAGTACGACTGCGCGGCCTTGACCATGACCCGTCCGCTCCTGCGGCATGGCGGCGACTGCCGCGGTGCCGATGCCCCGGCGCCAGTACTTGCTGGCCAACTGATAAGCGATGAAGGATGCGCCCGTGGCAAGACTGTCGCCTGCACGGCAATGCCGGCACCCGCAGGTACCGTCAGTCGCTTGCTCCAGCGCGCTGACAGATGAGCGCGTCTTCGCTCGGACCGTGATGACAAACGACTGAGGCGCCCCCGCTTTGGTCTAGTGCGGCGGGCGCTCACTCGGGTGCTGCCTTAAGGTTGAAGCCGATCGGCGTGCCGACCCGCGGGTGACGAGGCCGGCGGCATGTGTCGGCGTCCGGCACGAAGGGTCAGGCCTCGGGCTCGTGACATACGGCCTCGACATTGTGTCCGTCGGGAGCAATGACGAAAGCCGCGTAGTAATTGGCGTGGTATTCCGGTCGCAGGCCCGGTGCACCATTGTCCTTCGCCCCAGCGGCGATCGCGCAGCGATAGAACTCGTCGACCTTCGAATGGCTTTCTGCGATGAAGGCGAGATGAAGCTGGGTGGGCTTGCTGCCGGTCGGGCTAAGCCAGAAGGCAGGTTTTCCGGGAGGTCCGAGGCCAACGGCTTCCGGAAATTCCATGACGACGGCGACGCCAAGCGGGGCAAGCGCGTCGAGAAAGAACTTCTTGCTGTATGCAAGATCGGAAACTCCGATTCCGATGTGATCGAACATTGCTATCTCCATGGATGGCGTGGCCGCCGTACAGTCAGTTCGCCAACGCTGACCGCACCAGTGGCTGTTGATCAGAATTTCGACTGTCGCCGGCGCTTCGCCGTCTCGCAATCCGCCACTCTCGACATTCGCCCGGATTGCGAACATCGAGGGGTATTCGGTGCTTGAGTGCAAGCTCAGCGATCATGCAAGTTCCGCGACTCGCTTATGCATTCGACGGGCTCGTGAGATTGGCGAGGTCGCGCGCGTCAGGGACCCATACACGGCCGAACAAACGGATGGGGTGGGATTCGAACCCACGAATCGCTTGCACGATTGCCGGATTTCAAGTCCGGTGCATTCAACCGCTCTGCCACCCATCCTCGGAGTACTTGATTCCGCCCGGGGACGGGCGCATCTTAGCACCCGCATACCGCAGGTTGCGGGCGCGTCCACTGCCATAAGGGAAACCCGACTCGGGCGCCCGCCCGTTATCTGCTAGTCTAGCGCTGCAAGTCGTTCAGCCCGGGCCGCACGCCCTTTTTGGAGGTTTCATGGAACCCAGGTCGCAAACGGTTTTCACCCGCGGTACCGCGCCGGTCACCGGCGTTGCCGAGAGCCAGAACCGGGTGCTTCGCAATACGTACTGGTTGCTCGCGTTGTCGATGCTGCCGACGATCGCCGGCGCGTGGGTCGGCATGCAGATGAATTTCCTCGCGCTGTTCGCGCGCGCCCCGGTGATGGCGCCGCTCCTGATGTTCGGCGTCATGATTGCCGCGCTCTTCGGCGTCACCGCGCTTCGCAACAGCGCATGGGGCGTGCCGGCGCTCTTCGGCTTCACGTTCATCGCCGGGCTGATGCTGGCGCCGATCCTGTCGGTGGCGATCGGCTTTCGCAATGGCGGGCAGCTCGTCGCGCTCGCCGGCGGCATGACGGCGGCGATCTTCTTCGCGATGGCGGCGATCGCCACCGTGACGAAGCGCGATTTCTCGTTCCTCGGGAAATTCCTGTTCGTCGGACTCGTGATCGTGATCGTCGCGTCGCTCGCGAACCTGTTCTTCCAGATTCCGGCGCTGTCGGTGACGATCTCGGCCGTTGCCGTGCTGATCTTCTCGTTGTACCTGCTGCACGACGTCGGCAACATCGTGCGCGGCGGCGAGACGAACTACATCACGGCGACGCTCAACCTGTTCCTCGACGTCTACAACATCTTCATCAGCCTGCTCAACATCCTGCTCATGTTCTCGGGCCAGCGCGACTGAGCAGACAAGGTATCCAGCACGATCGGGGCGAGTCGATCTCGCCCCTTTTTTCGCCCCTACCTCTCGAGCAGCGCCGTCGATTCGACGTGCGCGGTATGCGGAAACATGTTGACGACGCCCGCGGCGGCGAGCCGATAACCGCGCTCGTGCACCAGCACCGCCGCGTCGCGCGCGAGCGTCGCCGGATTGCACGAGACATAGACGATCCGCGCAAGCGCCGCCTCGTCGTCGCGATGTGGAAGCGACTTGACGAGCTCGACCGCACCTTCGCGCGGCGGATCGATCAGCACGCGATCGAGCCTGCCGAGATCCGCGACGAACGACGGCGTCGCGGTGAACAGGTTCGCGCAGACGAACGTCGTCTTCTCCGCCAGCTCGTTGCGTTTCGCGTTCGCGCTGGCGCGGGCAATCAGCGCCTTGCTTCCCTCGATGCCGACGACCTGTGCAGCGCGGCGCGCGATCGGCAGCGTGAAGTTGCCGAGGCCGCAGAAGAAGTCCGCGATGCGGTCCGTCGGTTGTGGATCGAGCAGTTGCACCGCGCGGCGCACCAGCACCCGGTTGATCGCCGCGTTCACCTGCGTGAAATCGGTCGGCGCGAACGGAACCGCGACGTCGAACTCGGGCAGCGTATACGCGAGCGTCGCGTGTGGCGGATGAAATGGGACCACGGTATCGGGGCCACCCGGTTGAAGCCAGAATTCGACGCCGTGCAGATCGGCGAATGCAACGAGCTTCGCTTCGTCGGCCACGGTCAGCGGTTCGAGGATGCGCAGCACAAGCGCGTGGACAAGGCGCTCGTCGACGATACCGTTCGCCGCGGTCACGCTTTGCGGCGCGAGCCGCTCGCCGACGGCGAGCTCGATCTGCGGCAGCCGCGTGCGGATCGACAGCGACTCGACGAGCGAGCGCAGCGCCGGCAGAAGCGCGGAAATCTTCTCCGGCAGCACATGGCATTCGCGCATGTCGGCGACGTAGCTCGACCTGCGCTCGTGGAAGCCGATCAGAATGCCGCCCTTTTTTGCGACGTCGCGCACCGACAGCCGCGCGCGGTAGCGATAATGCCACTCGGGACCTGCGATCGGGGGCAGCAGCACGTCCGGGCGCACGCGGCCGATGCGCAGAAGCGCGTCTTCGAGCGCGCGCTGCTTCGCGGCGACCTGCAGCGCCGGGTCGGCATGTTGCAGCGTGCAGCCGCCGCAGACGCCGAAATGCGGGCAGCGCGGTGTCGTGCGCGACGCATTCGCGCGCTCGATCGCGACCGCACCCGCGATGTCGTAGCTCGGTTTTCGCCGGATGATCTCGACCCGCACGTGCTCGCCCGGCAGCGCGCCCTCGACAAACACGACCTTGCCGCCGGCGTGCGCGATGCCGCGGCCTTCCTGATCCAGCGATTCGATTGAAAGGTCGGTCATGACGAGAGGCGCGGATTGTACGCGGCGACGAGCGAACGACATCGGTAAAATGGCGGCATGAAGATTCTCGCGTTCGATACGTCGACCCAATGGCTGTCGGTGGCGCTGTTCGACGGCCACGATGCGCTGGCCCTGCGCGAGCGTGTGGGCAGCGGCGCGTCCGAGCGCATCCTGCCGGCGATCGGCGAAACGCTTGCACGCCACGGAACGTCGCTTGCGGATCTCGACGGCATCGCGTACGGTGCGGGACCCGGATCGTTCACCGGCGTGCGCATCGCGTGCGGCGTGGCGCAGGGCCTCGCGTTCGGCGCCGGGAAGCCGTTGTTCGGCGTGTCGACGCTCGAGGCGATCGCGCAGTCGGCGTGGCGTGCCCACGGCTGGCCGCGCATCGTCGCGTGCCTCGACGCGCGGATGCACGAAGTCTATGTGGCGGCGTACGAGCGCAAGCACAACGGCTGGACGATCGACCGCGAACCCGCCGTCGGCAAGCCGGACGGAATCGAGCCGACGACCGCCGGTGACTGGCGGGGCGCCGGCGACGGTTTCGCTGCCTATCCCGCGCTCGCGTCACGCCTTGGCCTGGTCGATTGCGACGGCGCGATCATTCCCGACGCGCAGTCGGTCGCCGAATGCGCGTGGCCGCAAGTCCTCGCAGAGGAGGGCGTATCGGCCGACGAAGCGCAGCCGCTCTACGTGCGCCATCGCGTCGCGTTGACGACTGCCGAGCGCGCATCCGGCGCGAGACTCTGAGCGCGACCGACACTTGGCCTCGCTTCCGAAACCGCCGGCACTCGCGCCCGTCCGCTGGCGTCCGCTCGCGGCGCACGACCTTCCGGTCGTCGCGGCGCTCGAAGCGCGCATCCATGCCGCGCCATGGAGCGAGCGCAATTTCCGCGACGCGCTCGCGGCTGGCTATTCCGCACGCGTCGGCGTGCGCGCCGAGCGCATCGTCGCGTACGGCGTGCTGATGCTCGGGCCCGGCGAAGCGCAGCTTCTCAACCTGTCGGTGGTGCCCGAAGCGCGGCGCAACGGCCTTGGCCGGGCGCTTTTGTTGCAGTTCATGGACGTCGCGCGCCAGCTCGGCGCCGAGCAGCTGTTCCTCGAGGTTCGCGTCGGCAATGCCGGCGCCATCGCCCTCTACGAGCGATCGGGTTTCAAGGCCGTTGCCCGCCGCGTCGAGTATTACCCGCCCGATCGGCGCGGCGGCGCGCGTGAAGATGCGCTGGTGATGCGCTGCGACTTGCGGCGCACGCCCGATTGATGGCGACTCGCGCAGACGTGCTGCGCGAGCTCGGCCTCGCGCCGCGCTGGCGCTTGCGAGCGCGAAACGAAGTGGTTCACGCGGCCGACGGTGTCGACGTCGATGTCGACAACGACGTCGATCCGCGTCGCACGCGCATCGCCTCCCTCGCATTCGACGCGCTCGTCGACGACATCGCGCAATGCCGTGCGTGCGGCCTTTGCGCCACACGAAAGCGAACGGTGCCGGGTGTCGGCGCTGCCGATGCCGCCTGGATGTTCGTCGGCGAGGCGCCGGGGGCCGACGAAGATGCGCAGGGCGAGCCGTTCGTCGGCGCCGCCGGCCAGTTGCTCGACAACATGCTGGCGGCACTGGGCCTCGCACGCGGCAACGACGTCTTCATCGCGAACGTGCTGAAGTGCCGGCCGCCGAACAACCGCACGCCCGAGCCGCTCGAGGTCGATGCATGCCGGCCCTATCTCGATCGGCAGATCGCGCTGATTGCGCCGGCGCTGATCGTTGCGCTCGGCAAGAGCGCAGCATGCACGCTGCTCGACGTCGACGCGTCCGTTGCGAGCCTTCGCCATAGGATCCATCGCTACCGCGGGACGCTGCTGATCGTCACGTACCATCCGGCGTACCTGCTGCGCACGCCGCTCGACAAGGCGAAGGTCTGGGAAGATCTGCTGTTCGCGCGGCGTACGCTGCGCGAGATGGCGTCGGCGCAAGTCGTTTCGTAGCGCGAAGGCTTGCGTCGGCTGGCGCGAGGCCGCATATTCCGGGCCTGTGAACGCCCGCGTGCGAAGCACGCCGTCGTGAACGAGGCAATCGTCCACCCTTTCCGGAGGAGGAACATGTTGCGCAAGTTCTGGATCGTGCTCGCGGCCGTCATGACGATGGCACTCGGGGGCTGCGGCTACAACGACCTGCAGCGACAGGACGAAGGCGTGAAGGCGGCGTGGTCCGAGGTGCTGAACCAGTACCAGCGGCGCGCCGATCTCGTGCCGAACCTCGTCAACACCGTCAAGGGGTATGCACAGCAGGAGCAGCAGGTGCTGACCGAGGTGACGCAGGCGCGGGCGCAGGTCGGCTCGATCAAGGTCACGCCCGAGGTCATCAACGATCCCGAGGCGTTCCAGAAGTTCGTCCAGGCACAGAACCAGCTCACCGGCGCGTTGTCGCGGCTCATCGCCGTGTCGGAGGCATATCCGAATCTCAAGTCCGACCAGAACTTCCGTGACCTGCAATCGCAGCTCGAGGGCACCGAGAACCGCATCGCCGTCGCGCGCAACCGCTACATCAAGTCGGTGCAGGAATTCAACAGCACGGTGCGCCAGTTCCCGACGAACCTGACTGCGATGATCTTTCACATGAACGTGAAGCCGAACTTCAGCGTCGCCGACGAGAGCACGATCAGCACGCCGCCGAAGGTCGATTTCGGCAAGGGTGCAGCACCTGCCGCGCCGTCGGTGCCTGCCGCACCGTCGGTGCCCGCGCCCGGCGGTGCGACGCCCGCGCCGACACCCGGTGCCGCGCCTGCGCCAACGCCGGCGCCGAAGTCCTGACGCCACGTTCGCCACGCGTGTTTCGCGGATGAACGCTTCGATCGCCGCGACGAAGTCCGCGCCGGTGCGCGCGGCGCTGCGCACGGCCGTCGCGCTCGTGCTGCTGCTCGTCGCAGCCATCGCGTTCGCGCAAGGCGACGCATGGAAGGCCGACAGCAGCGGCCTTGCGCCGATTCCGGCACTCGCTGCGCGCGTCACCGACGAGACGAATACGTTATCGGCCAGCGAACGCCAGGCGCTCGAGAAGAAGCTCGCCGACTGGGAGCAGCAGACCGGCAATCAGCTCGTCGTGCTGATCGTGCCGTCGACCAAGCCCGAGCCGATCGAATCGTATTCGATCCGCGTCGCCGAGGCGTGGAAGATCGGTCGCAAGGGCAAGGACAACGGCGCGATCTTCCTGATCGCGAAGGACGATCGGCGCATGCGCATCGAGGTCGGATACGGTCTCGAAGGCGTGCTGACCGATCTCACGTCGCATCGGATCATCGACGAGACGGTCGCGCCGCTCTTTCGCCAGAATCGCTTCGCCGACGGGATCAATGCCGGCGTGGATCGGATCATCGCTGTCGTCGGCAGCGGCGCGCCCCTGCCCGCGAAAGCGACACCGAAGGCCATGCAACACAATCAGCCGTTCGATTTCGGTACGCTGCTGATCTTCCTGTTCGTCGGCGTGCCGATCGTCGGCGGAATCCTGTCGCGGATCTTCGGTCGCATGCTCGGCTCGACGGTCGGCGGCGGCATCGTCGGTGTCGCCGGATGGCTGATCGCGGGATCGATCGCGATCGGCATTGGCGCGGGTGTTCTCGCGGCCCTCGTCATGCTGCTGTTCAGCGCCGGCAGCGGGCTCGCCGGCAGTGGTCTCGGACGTCGCGGCGGCGTCTGGCTTCCGCCCGGCGGCTTCGGCGGCGGCGGATTCGGCGGCGGCGGCTTCAGTGGCGGCGGCGGATTCTCGGGCGGTGGCGGCGGCTTCGGCGGCGGTGGCGCCTCGGGCGGCTGGTAACGATGCAGCACGCCCGCCGCTTGCTGAATCACGTCGTCACCGACCACCTGTCGGTGCGCCGCGTCTTTCCCCGCTCCGAGATGGGCCGGATCGAGCAGGCAATCGTTGCCGGCGAGCGCACGCACCGTGGCCAGGTGTGCTTCGCCATCGAAGCCGCATTGCCGCCGCTTCGCGTGTTGCACAGGATCTCACCGCGCGAGCGCGCGCTCGAAGTGTTCGGCCTGCTCCACGTCTGGGACACCGAGGAGAACGCCGGCGTGCTGATCTACCTGCTGCTCGCCGATCGCGATGTCGAGATCGTGGCCGATCGCGGGATCGACCGACGCGTCGCCCCGGGCGCCTGGCAGGCCATCTGCGCACGGATGGAGGCCGCGTTTCGCGAATCGCGCTTCGTCGATGGCGTGCTGGTCGGCATCGGCGAGATCAGCGCGCTCCTGGCTGCGCATTTCCCGCGCACCGCGAACGTGCCGAACGAATTGCCGGACAAGCCGGTGATTCTCTGACCGCTACAGACTTCGCGTCGGCTTGTCCAGGCCGATGAGGTGCATCGAATCGTACTCGCGCTGGTTCGCGCGGTGGCGCCACATCACGAGCAGCATCGTGGCGGTGACGAACAGCCCGAACAGGATGATCGCAGAGCTGATCGAAAGCCCTGCGCGCACCATCAGCGCGTAGAGGCCCACCATGACGAGAATGCCGATGTTCTCGTTGAAGTTCTGCACGGCGATCGAGTGACCGGCGCCCATCAGCACGTGGCCGCGATGCTGCAGCAACGCGTTCATCGGCACGACGAAGAAGCCGGCGCACGCGCCGATCGCGACCATCAGGAACATGGCGAGGGGCACGTGATGGACGAGCACCATCACCATGACGACGACGCCCATCGCGGCGCCGATTGGCAGCACGCCGACCGAGTCGCGCAGCGACACCAGCCGTGCCGCGAGCACGCAGCCCAGCGCGATACCGACTGCGACGACGCCCTGCAGCATCGACGCCTGGGCCAGGTTGAGCGACAGCGCACGCGCGGCCCAGTCGATGACGATGAACTGCAGCGTCGCGCCGGCGCCCCAGAACAGCGTCGTCGTCGCGAGCGAGATCTGTCCGAGCCGGTCGCGCCACAGCAGCGCGACGCAGTGCGAGAACTCGCGAATCAGGAACAGCGGGTTCGCGCTCGGGACGCGATGATCGACGCCGGTGTCGGGAATGAACCAGTTGAAGATCGCGGCGATCAGGTAGGTGGCCATGATGACGGCGACGGCCGCGTCGGGTGGCGTATCGATCGGAAAGTCGAGCAGCGGAAAATCGAAGCCGAGAAGTCGGGCCGATATCCGCGGCGTGATCAGCGCGCCGCCAAGCAGCACGCCGAAGATGATCGACGCGACCGTTGCGCCTTCCATCCAGCCGTTCGCGACGACGAGCTGTCCGGGCGGCAGCAGCTCGGTCAGGATGCCGTACTTCGCCGGCGAATAGGCGGCGGCGCCGAATCCGACCACCGCGTACGCGATCAGCGGATGGATGTCGGCCAGCATCATGGCGCAGCCGATGATCTTCACCGCGTTCGTGATCAGCATCACGCGGCCCTTCGGCATTGAATCGGCGAACGCGCCGACGAGCGGTGCGAGGATCACGTACGAGATCACGAAGCTCTGCTTCAGGACCGGCGTCATCCAC